>JACCDQ010248285.1_pt1 | contig 21894 bp, 17 predicted proteins | sample 7446031 | NCBI WGS metagenome assembly JACCDQ01 (sample SAMN15323442, study PRJNA562643) | freshwater metagenome | isolation source: river surface water | place: USA:Blue River Watershed | collected 2017-08-17
AACTTACAACCGATTTCGGTTTGTCGATATGTTTTGAATACAATTTTGACGATATCTCTATCATCATTGTTAGGTCCTTGGATAACATTATGAATGAAGGCAGGTTCTTTACCTTTGTACACCATGCTTCTATCGGTGTAGAGTACATTAGGATCTTTGACTTCATTCTTAGGAAGTTTAGCAATCTTGCCAACCAAGCAATCTCCTTCCTCTACGTATGTACCAATAGGGATGATACCATTGACCAGCTTCTCATAATTGGTGTAGCTCTTGATATCAGCAGTGGTCATATGGTCTGGCTTGCAAATGATTTCATTTTGTTCGCATTCAATCTTCTCAAATGTTAAATGAATGGCATCAAACATTCCACGATCAACTGAACCTTTATTTACGATCAATGAATCTTCTTGGTTGTAACCGCCATAGATACAAATAGCTACAATAGCATTAGTACCCATTGGAGGGATATACTTGTAAGCCATAGTAGACACCAATGGGTCTTCAGTGTAAGCTTGTACGTAGAGATCTTTATGTGCAGTGTGTGGCCAATTCTTAAGTGGCCAACTGTTAGTCTGTTTGACTTGATTCGTTTGGAATACAATACGAGCAGCTTGATTATGATTGGCAAATACACTAGTCAGAGCGACTAATCCAATGATTGCTTGAGGTACATCTACATGTGTGAAACGATGACATGGATCATTCTGGTATTTCATGAAGTGATCATACTCGTAAGCAATGTAAGCATTGTCTTGTTCCTCTGGAGAGATATACTCAACGATACCTTCTTTGACTAAATCATCAATGTCCATCTTACCTTGTTTGATCAGCTCAATGTGTCTCTTGGTGATTCCAATAGATTGATGGAACTTGCTATGAGTGTAGCCAGGTTCGTTCATATTGTTGCGAACAATGAGAAGAGGACGTACCAATCTACCTGAATCTACCCACAAGTGGATCTCATTAGAGACGATGTAATGCGCTACAGTGGTCATATAGTGAACCTCTCCAGAACGGCGTTTCTCTCTGTAAGTGCTTAAGAACTTAGCGAAGTCTTGCACGCAACCAATCCAGTCCCCATTGACAAACACCTTATGCAGGTTCTCATCATAGATACGTGGCATGTTTTGAAACAATTCAGTGATAGGAATCAACATTGGGTCTTCCAAGATGATATGCTTCAATACTTCACTCGAAGCAGCTGAACTAATATCGGCACTAACACTGAGTTGCTTGCTCATACCTACCTTTACACCAGTATCAGCTGAGGTAATACCGCAAATGAAACCAGTACCAGTAGAGTGTACTTGACGCAGTGTAATGGCTCGTTCCGAAGACTTAGCGCTATTACTCTTGTTAGGAGTATCGATGCTCTTAAGAGTAGTGATCACATTCAGTTTGTTTTTGTGGTGTAGCTGCTGAGATGCCATTCTGTTTTGATATACAAGGTTGTTCTTGGTGATAGTCTTATCCCCGGAGACAATGGCGTTCATAAGATTCTTCTCAAATTCTTCAGGCTTGATAGCTGTCTTGAATATAGATTGCAAGTTGATATCAGTGAAGGAGTTAGCTTTGAACTCACGCACGAAGACGCGTTTAAGCTTCTGAACAACCATGAAGTTGAACCATGTCTTGAATGGACGAGAGTATGACATACCCGCATCATTGATACGTTTATTGTTATACGAATCACGATCAGTTGATTTGAGAGCACCAAGATGTACCATAAGTAATCGATGAATCATGTGGCCAAAGAAGGCAGCCTTCTTCTTGTAGGAAGAGGCGTCGACCCCGACATGTGGCAAGAACTTTTGATCAATATTTTGGAGCAACTTGGACATTAAAAAACGTTCAATGTTAATCTCATCATCTGTTTGATCATCACCTGTGGATTTGATTTTACCTTTATAAGAGTCAAAGTATTTGATACATCGTGTAAGCAACCTTAAGACTTCATCTCGATTAGTAATCGTATTCACAGTAGCATTGTTCTGAGTGTTGGAAGACTTCTTCAGAATCTCATTCTTGAGCACAGAGTTGATAGGATCATACGAGTTGTTAAAGGCCTTTTCCAATATATTAAACATTTGCTTCGTGATCTCATCCTTAGGGTTATTCGAATAAGTAATGTATTCAATGATACTCTTAGCAGACTCGATACCCAAAGCACGGAAGAACAAGAAGAATGGGATGTCAATCTCTTTGAATCCAGCTTTCTTCATCTCAACTAAGATGGAGTGGTCATCCATTAGCTTCAGGATAATGTTGTAAGAATTCTCGAAGTTATCACCAGATTTACTAATGATATCGGAACGACAAATCTCATGCTTATGGTCATTAACGAATTCACGTGACTCATTGTACTTCATGCTTTCCATATTGATGATGATGTATTGGTTTCCTTTGATCACGAAGTAGCCACCCAAATCAGAAGGGTCTTCCTTCAATTTGATAAGAGACTCCTTAGAGCGATTGTGTGTGTTGCACAATTTGCTGTTGACCATAGTTGGTAGCTTGCAGATCATCGAATTGTTGATCGTGAGCTTCTCAGTTGAGATGCGATCATTACGATGATAAGCTTTAGCTGTCATGGTAGCATCGATATAGACGCCACTACAGTAGGTCAAGTCTTGCAATAAAGCTTCATTGGGGAACAAAGGTAAGGTCTGTTGAGTTGCTGAGTCATACTTCACTGGCTTGGCAATACGAATGTTGTCGATTGTTATGTCTAATGAGTACTTGAGGATAGAAGGATCTCTCTCAGAGGTATCCTTAGCATCCAACTCAAAGTTCATCTCAAAGACATCTTGAGCAATCTGGGGAATACCCACCTCCACGAAATGATTGAAACTATTCAAAGTAGCACCAATGATTGTATCTTTGTTCAAAATAGAATCAACGATATTAATCAAATCGGCTTGGTTTTCAATGGGGGCGTTCTGATTGCTCATCTTGTCTAAAACGCAGCGTTTGGTATATCAATCAACTATATATTTCTTATAAACTATCAATTTTAGCCGGTATTGCCACGTATAACAAAATAGCCATAATTACCCTTATTTGATCCCCAAATCAATACTCCAATCGTAGTAGCCTTGTATGAGCCAAGGTAGAAACGCAATCATAGTAGCCTTATATGCGGCAATGTAGTTGTGCTGACATAGTAGCCTTGTATGCGGCAAGGTAGAAACGCAATCATAGCATCCTTGTACGCGGCAAGGTAGTTGCGCTATCATAGTATCCTTGTACGAGCCAAGGTAGTTGCGTTGTCATAGTATCCTTGTATGAGCCAAGGTAGAAACACAATCATAGTATCCTTGCATGAGTCAAGGTAGAAACACAATCATAGTATCCTTGTATGACTCAAGGTAGAAACACAATCATAGTATCCTTGCATGAGTCAAGGTAGTTGCGCTATCATAGTATCCTTGTACGAGCCAAGGTAGTTGCGCTATCATAGTATCCTTGTACGAGCCAAGGTAGTTGCGCTATCATAGTATCCTTGTATGAGCCAAGGTAGTAGCATCATCATAGTATCCTTGTATGGGTCAAGGTAGAAACACAATCATAGTAGCCTTGTATGAGCCAAGGTAGAAACACAATCATAGTATCCTTGTATGAGCCGAGGTAGGGAAACTTTTGTATGAACATCTCATCCATAGATTATGATTCTATTTTTTTTTGAAAAAAAAGTGTCGCATACATGTCTCACTACCATGGTGAAGCATTTTTAGCAACAACTATTTCCCAAAAGTAAGTAAATAGTTATGTAGTTTCGCGATATTGTAGCATAAAAAATGAAACTATTTGCTATCAAGCTTTAGCTTCTTGTGTAGCTTCGATCAGATTATCAAGTTCAGCATCATATTCAATTTGTTCTACCTTGGCAATCTCTCGAAGGATCACAGCATCGTGTTCAGTAAGAATGTTTCTACCTTGCATGATACCAATATGATCAATGCTGGATTGCTTGTCAATGATAGAGTAAAGCTTCATTGCTTGATACTCAATCTTAGTAAGCTTCTTATTGAACTCAGGGTAGCGTTCTTTGACCTTGCCGGTTTTCTTGGTAGTATAACGCCAACTCAGGATGTTATCCGGAATCTCTTCTTCATTGCGGTAGTACTGAGGTCTGACATACAAATCCAAATACTCTTGAATGTTTGCACGAGTAGAATCATAGAATACCATATCAACATTGTCGAGATAGTCAATAATTTCTTTCTTCAGTAAGGTTGGATTGGTAGCAATCATCTCATCAATACGCGCTTGATATCCTTGGAAACGTTTAGAATAAATGTTATTAGTAATCTCATTCAAACTAACTTGGGCGTTACAAGGATACTCACTGTAAATGGAAATATCAAAACGCTTGTACTTGGAGTTCCACTCATGATGAATACCAGATGGAAAGACATCTAACGCCATTAGTGTATTAAGCTCCACATTGATCTCAGATGATATCATCGTAACTGCTCTTGGAGCAAGCATGACATATTTAGGTTCAGGATTTGACTCAGACTTGATGCAATGACGATCATGAATCTCCTTGATACGCTGAGGTATGTCGCGAATATTTGTGCAACAACAATAGAGAAACATGTCAGTATGAGTATTTAGATCTTCGTCCTCGCGATCTTCAAATGGAATTGCCGCATCTTCATCGTTCAATACAGCAATCACAAACATCACTTTCAGACTACGAATAGATCTCATCTGTTGTTCGGTCTTTGAAAATATTAACTCATATTGCTGCTTGATAACAGTAGAACCAATCCAAGTAGGAATAATCATCTTGGCAAATATACTGAAACTTTGATACAAGGAAGCTACCATATCGTTTGTTGATTTAGCATACGCCATCAAGTTACCAATATCTACACTTTGCTTTTGATTCAAAGCTAATAGTTCATCTTGTTTCTTCAATAGTTCCTTATTAGATTGACGGACAAGTGCTAACATCTTATCCTTACATAACAATTGGTAAGATTGATAAGCTACGAATATGCGTTCCAAGAGAAGGTAATAGTCTCGAAAGATATCTGTATTTTTTGCATTCATTAAACACTTCTTGAATACTCCTGGCTTCATCATAATTTTTTTAGCCCTGCCTTCCATAATAACTTTGAAATCTTTTCCTTCTTCAAAACCATTTGTTGTTGTAAGACATCTAATAATTTTCTCTAATTTACTACCGCCATTCTTCCTTTCTTGGGCAATATCCAACTGACAAAGTCTTGTATGTGGGACACAAAACTCATCTTCCTTGTCACACATTTGAATAAATTCTTGCATGAAATCAATAGTTTTGGTTGGGAAAAGGTAACGATGAGCAACCAAGAAGTAATCAATAATTGTCAACCCATCGATACCATGATTAATGAGAGCATTGGTAAGTGATTTTGTTGTTTCTACCTTAATGGTAAGGATTGAACAGATCTGCTCAAGGGAGAACATGATGATTAGCTCTTGGTTTGGTATATTTACTGATGTATCCATCAATTTTTTTCCCGTGCCACTAAACCGTCCCAACGTTGGGACGGTTGCAACTATTTCCCATTTCAGCTAACCACCCAACTTGTTGGGTGTTGAGACTATTTCCTGTGCTACTAATCCACCATAACGTTAGGGTGGTTGATACTATTCCCCGTGCCATTAATCCACCATAACATTAGGGTGTTTGCAACTATTTCCTGTACCACTAATCCACCATAACGTTAGGGTGGTGGCAACTATTTCCTGTGCTACTAATCCACCATAACGTTAGGGTGTTGATACTATTTCCTGTGCCACTAAACCGTCCCACAAGTGGGACGGTGGCAACTATTTCCCGCGCCACTGAAAAAAAAACTTATACAACATGACTTCTTTATCAACTCAAGAATGAAATGATATTGTCATTAGCAATTTTTGCTTGTTGTATATGCATTTCAAATATGTCTTTATATGCCGCAATTATCTTGGCTCGTTCATCGGAATCAATATTGGCATCTTTCGTCTTAGTTACTGATTGTAATTTACCATTAAGTTCTGCAATTGTGTTCAATAGTTGTGAATTTTTAGTTATTAATTCATCTCGTTCATCGATAATAGCTGAAATAAGTTTTTGTTGGTATTCTTCTATGTAAGATTCATAATGTTCCATTAATTGATCATTATAAGAATAATACTCACGAAATATATCTGTATTTTTTGCATTCATCAAACACTTCTTGAATACCACTGGTTTCATCATAATTTTGTTAGCCCTGCCTTCCGTAATAACTTTGAAATCGTTTCCTTCTTCAAACCCATTCGTTGTTGTAAGACATCCAATAATATTTCTCAATTTACCTTTACCATCATTACATTCTTGCACAATATTATATTCACAAAGTTTCGTATGCGGAACACAGAATTCATTGGTATTACTCAATGATGCAAGATAGACTACTTGATCATTAGTAATTTTTTTTGGAAAGTAATGATAAGCAATCTGAATATATTCATTTTTTGTAATTTTGTGGGAATAACTAACTAATAAAGCTTGATTCAAATCTTGGAAAGACTTCATGGTTATATTCTCAATAGAAGAAGAGATCATAGTAGATTGCCGGGTTCTTGGTTTGGTATATTTACTGATGTATACATCAATTTTTATCGCACCACTGACCCGGAGCACGTGTGAGGCGGTTGCAACACAAACATAATAATCTTATATGGCTCAAGGTAAGAACACTTTTGTATGAACATCTCATCCATAGATTATGACTCTATTTTTTTTCAAAAAAAAAGTGTCGCATACATGTCTCACTACCATGGTGAAGCATTTTTGGGCGCAACTTTTTCCCGTGCCATTAAAAAAAGAAGCTATATGACTCATCTTATTGTTGGTTATTCGATACGTTCGAAGACAATGTATGAGTAGATGCTAGTCCATTCTTTGTCCGATGGTGTCATCTGTTTGTAGATCTTATTGTTGTGTTGCTTGAAGTGATCAAAGTAGGAGCTGAAGCTATTGTTGATTAAAAGTTTGAAGCCATTCTTGCTTGCAAGTTCTTCTAAGAAAGATACATTGACCAGAAATTCTCTGTAGTAGGCTGAGCCACTGAATGGTAGTTTCACATCAATGGCTTGGTTGAGTTTGGCAAATTCATTGGAGGTAAAGGCCTTCTTGATGGAATACTTGTTATCCTCGGTGTTCCATTCTTGTTTCCCTTGAAGTAAGTTGAAGACAGTTTGACCATCGAAGCAAGTGATAAGGAAACGGCCACCAACTTCTAACATGGAAGCAACCAGTTTGAACAAGTCATTCAATGGAAGATTCTTATTGTTTTCTGTCTTATCATGGGCTAGGTAGTGGATGCCAAAGTTAAGCATGACAGATGAGACCTTAGAAGGCAGATCAGTTGAAGCGATAATATCTTCATAGGACTGTTCGAAATCAACTTGCCTGATATGGATGCTTGCAGATGCATCTGGGGTCTTGAGCCTAAGGTTATATTTACGATGTAGCAACTCATAGAGAGCATCGATGTCTCTATCAATCATAGTAATCTGTGTGAATCCCATATCGATACTTCTAGCCATGTCTTGCCCCTTGCCACACATGAGATCAACTATGCTTGGGGGAGATAAATATTCCTTCATGAGTTCGCCCTTAATGAATGAGTTGAACGCTCGTTGTGCGAAGTAATCATTATCACTGTTCACCGCAAAGTATCCTCCAAGTTGATCAGACGATAAGCCAAGCATCTCAAAGGTTAGTGGATGTTTGATAGAATGCCAGATAAGTTCTGAGTACTTGAGTGCGTTACCAAAGTACTCACCCTTGCGGATATCATTGGTTCTATCATCTCTCATTCGTATGATTTGAGGAGTTTCTAAGAATGTTTGATCCTTGTTCAGGAACTTGAACTCAGCAACTCTCCCTCCCAAGTCTGCCTTAGGCGACGACCAGATGAACATATAAGGTTTATCAAATGGAGAGAACTGTATTGGGAAGTATTGAAAAGAATTTTCCGATACAGGGGCTACGTAGCCATCGAAGAACTGCAAGTTTAGTTTCTTAAATGAAATATTATCAACACCAGAGCATAGGGCATATGTATGCTCCTTGCTATTGACATCTAATCCGGCTTGTTTTCGGAGTCTCTTGGCTGCGTCTCCTTCTACTTTCATCAAATAGAAATCAATAGTAGATTGCTCCACAGGTTTCCATTTGTACGAAACTGTATTGAAGTATTCAGTGTTGAACTTAACGTACTCTCTCTTGGGTAGTTCTCTGAAAGACTTACCTTCTGGTGTAAAGATAATGCCATCGATCTCATAGTCTCTTGCCTTAGCCTTAGAATAAAACGCATTCAGTTGCTCCTTGTATCCATCCTTTGTGAGCTTGACAAACTCTTTTGTCTGACCAATACCCAAGCGAGTCATTAGTGAATCTACTTGAGGGAACTCTTTGATGCGCACCTTGAATGGAACATTTGCTACACGCTTGTTCTTGATCATGATCACATCGAATATGTGAAACTCCTTTGTCTTCTTTGTATCAAGCATCTCGCCATCGAGGATAGTTTGCTGTACCTCAATGTTCTTACCCTTGGGTGCTTGATATGATTGTATCTCTATGATATCATTACTGATCGCCATAATGGATGTGCCTAATAATGTTCGTTTTTGTCCGGAACGTTTATAGTACTCGCAGATCCGCAAGATGATTCGCATACCATCAATCTTGTCTGTGATATAGAATGTGTCTATGATGGGTAAAACTTCTTTGAAGTAAATTGGTCTACTGAGCTCAATGGCACTCGGGGTTAAGAACTTGAAACCAGACTTCTCCTTGAAACGTTCAGAACGCTTAGGGTCACGGAACACTTCCTTGGCAATCAAGTAAAGCATTTGTTGATATGGATCATCTGATGAGTTCTTGGGTAAGATAGACTTAACCTTGTCCATGTTGATGCTATTGATTTGCGTTTTTGTTAGTGCATCTCCAATGAACTCCAATGAAACTGAAATACTATCATAGGCAGAGAAAGGTATGTCGCCCATTGGTGCTTGGAGTGTGACCTTTTGAAGAAGAGCCTCTTTGTACTCAACTAATCTGGTTGTAAATTCCATTGGATTGTTGATACTTTTATTCAGAGAGACTGCTACAAGCCATTCAGGGTGATCATTGTATGAGGCTATCAATTTGTGAGAGAGTTTAATCTCTTTGGGAGCTCCATTGATACACTCGACTAGTTTGCGTTTGATAATATGAGCATCACCATCACGAAATGATTTGATGAAGACTGACTCGAACATGCATTCAATGGTAACAGGCTTATCATCATGGGTGATACTCTTTTGTTTGATCATCTTATTTGGGTAAAGTATTTGGATACTTTGGTTAATAGCCATTGGTGTAGCTATTTTATTAAGCGACCCAATTAGAGTTTGTAGCTCCAGCTGATCCAATACCAAAGTTGCAACTGGCACTTCAAGGAAAGACCCTTGACGTGACTCGAAAAAAGTAGTGGAAGCCATCGCAAATGAATCGAAACAACAAGTAGCTCGATGAGTATATATTATGTTGTGAAAAGGTCAATTTTTTTCAAGTGATATGTATAGATATCCATAAGCCCTAACATGCCCGAAAACGGAAACATTAGCGGAAAAAGACTCAAGACTGATATCAAACGATGGATTTGTGAAACACCTTTCCTAAAAGGATTATTGTCCAATCCATTTCTCATTGGTATCCTTATCCTTACGGTCATCTGGCTCCTTGATGTTGTGTATGGAAAAACATTTGAAGAGGCTTCTGTTAGAGAAACCATACAACACGCCACCACTGTTTGGATTGTGATGGTCTCAGGAATATTCCTCAACAACTTGACTATTTCAAAATGCGAAGATACAAAGATAGAGGGTGGTGAGACAAATTTAATGAATCAACAAGTAGGTTCGGGTTCGCAACCATTTGTACCCAACAGGGCCGCTCCTAGTTCTGCGCCTTTGAATAATGATATTACCAGTGGGACCAACCACGAATCTAAATACAATGAACTTCTATCTTTGTACGAATAAAAAAACACTGAATAGTCTATGATGGTAGTAGCCTATTCGTATTGGACATTAAATAATTCATCGTAATCATCATTCGGCGTTGGCTTATTAGAAGAGATATAAGTCTCATTCATTGATGAAACCAATTCATCGTATTGTTGATTAGATACAATACTTGAAGCTGGAGGCGAAACGCTCGATGGTAAGCTTGGAGGATCAATTGGTTGAACTATTGGTGAATCGCTTGATGGCAAGCTTGGAGTATCATTTGGTTTGGTAACTGTGGTTGTTTCTTTTTTTTGGTTTGCAAGTATTTCCTTAAGGATCTTCATTTGTTGGATACAAGTTTCTTGTAGTTGTTTAGTTTTATCCGAAAGATCCATGTATTTGTGTTGTAGGTCTGTGTATTTATGCTTCAAGGTGGTTCTTTCTTCAACCGCCTTCTTATACAAGTTGCTAATCTTGAGCAATGTTGTCTGCGTCTTCTTAGGAACTGGACGCTTCGATGATGCTTTCTTATCTTTCTTATCTTTCTTAAAGTTCTTTGAAGACTTTTTCTGTTTGGAACTTTGAATGAATTGGTTGTAGATGATATCTCTGTTCTTGACCAACTCCTTTAAGATGCTATCTTGTAGCACCGCCAAGTTGGTAGGATCTTGGTGCTCATCAATGATAAGGGACAAATGGTGCTCAATAAGATTTTCCGAGAATACTTTGATAGAGTTGCGCAGTACCATGAATAGAACATCATGCTTTTGCTTCTCTGTTAATGAGTTGTTGTACACATCTGGGACAAATAGACCTGAATACAAATTGATACAGTCTGTGAAACTTATATCGCTATAAACAGTTGAGATATGCGTGTAGTAAACGATAGTGTTCATGATGAGTTTATAGAACTCTTGCGTGTTTGAGGTATTAACATAATCTATGATTGCTTGTTTGTAGCATTCAGTGATAGCCTTTCCAGTGCGATCCTTCATGAAGATAGCTCTATCATACATGTGGTTATAGAAGATATTGACGATGGTCGAGCCAATTACGTCCAAAAGGGACAGAACTTTTTTCTGATACTGATGTTGATCCAAAGCCATGTTATAATTGTGTTTCCATATCATTCAGTAATGACTCTAGCAAATATTAATAAATTGCCATAAAATTTATCTACACTTCATGGTTAGTCTTATAAGCATTGAGCAATGCTTTCAACGATTAGCCGCATTTGGTAAAAGATCACGTATAAGAATATACACGCACTATCGCATTGAACAACAATGCAATTTCCAAATCCAAAGTATTCTCACCCTAAAATTAGTACATCGATCTTACGAGGAAAGGCTATCTATGATGAAGCTCTTCGGCCATTAAGGTTTACCTCTCATGAGATCAATAATATAGCCAAGGCCGAGTACTTACTGTTTGAGCGTTCTCAACTAGCAGAACCATCAACACTGTTTCTCTTATCCTTAAAGAAATTGTTACTCTACGCTAATCCTGTCATAGACAACACCAAGACAAGGGTTGGTATAACTTTGAGTGCCCAATTTGAAACAGATTGTCTGATCGATGATGGGAAGCAAGTAAAATCTTCCAGAATAATTACTGGCGATAAATTCAAATTAGTTGGGTTCTATTTCCCAAATGAACTATTGAACCATTTGAGTGTCTCTGTTTTCGAATGTAAATATGATGCTCAGTATCCTGTTGGATTTATACAAGAAGCCTTACAGTTATATGACACCAATGGGTTATCCATCCACTCTAAACGTATTAAAGGTACCAAGAGACATGCAACCATATATCTGATTCAGCGTGATTCATTCGAGGATGCCGAATTATATAATAACATATTGAGAAGCTTAGTCTTTGCGGTGATGAGTCCAAATACGGAATATATTGCGTTGAGTTTGGTAGCTGATACCAATAACTTCACTGAGCCTGTCCCATTTACGTTTCCGCCATCAATGAAACCATTGGTAAAGAATGATAATATCAAATACATCAATACTATCTTGGACGAACAGATCGATGAAACCTTTCCAGTTTCTTACTATGACGTATTACATGCAAACAAACATAGATTACTTTACGATGAGAGTATCTTGCATGGCCTTTCATCAAAATTTAGTAAGGACTATATCCAAACGCTACTGTATAATAAATCAGAAAAGACAAAGGTACTTACACGTATCAGTGAAACTAATAGAAAGGAATTATTGGCAACTCGAGCTGAGAAGATTACAAGAGAAGCCTTTCCATTCTACTTTAGCGATATAGACAGTAGAGGTATCTTCCGACGGTTCCAACGATTCGATATAATGAAACTTAAACCAGTGCACCGAAATGAAGTCAATATCTTACTAAAAAAAGAACTTGAAATGCAAGAGGCTATCATCAATAATACGTGTGAGCATCTTCAATTAGTTAAGAAAATAGATTTACAAAACTTATCAATGACAGAGTTGCTTCAAGCATATGATGAATTGAATCCCTTTATTGGAGAACCTAATGATGATCATATGTTCAAGTGTAAGAATTGCTCATTCCCTGTAGTTTGCGAGCATGAATTATCGTTATATGATGAGATAAAATTAGTATCTAAGTCTGTTAGCAATGATGATTCAGATTCGTTATACAAGGCGCGGCAGATTATTATGCAGAGATATAAACAATCTCAAACAAACATTGATAGATCAGATGTCTTTGGTGCTCACTGTAAATATTGCTCCAAGATATTAGGCCGCGATGAGGATGCTATTCAAATCATACCAAAGGTCGCCGTAATCAATAATGATAACGATCCATTGAGAGGAATTATATTCATGTGCCTGAAGACAGTTTTTTCAACTATGATTAACTTGTCTACCTTGGACATGGACTCACGAAGAGTGTTAAAGCTCTTGTATCCGATTGTAAGAGATGAAATGGATCCTATATGGGCGCAATATCAACGAATTGACATGACCGATGATGTGCAAGATCACCTGAAACTCTCAGCATTGATCCTAACTATATGTTCATTCATTGCATTGAATACATTGGTCCTTAAATCTAATAAACCAATCATCCTGCCAATCAACCTAACGAATATGAAAGTAAATAAAACCAATACTAATGAAAAGGAAAAGAAGAGTAAAGCCGATGAAAGTAACGACGACGGTGGTACCGCAAGTGAATCTGATGATGAGCCTATCATCGGTGGAGATGGTAAGGAACAATATTCTATCAAGACTGACTTCGCAAATGGATTCGCACAGATCCGCAAGAATGTAATATTTATGAAGTTAATGCCTGGAGACGATAAGACCAAAGCTATGATGTTAGATTACTATCGAAAGGTGGCTCAAGCAATTGGTACTACAGCTCCTGCCATTACCCAAAAAAGATCCCATGAGCAACGAATGATGGATATCTTGAACCAAAGTCCGATCACCGCCTATTTACGATATGTTGAGGCTCGTAATAATGGTGGTGTTGTGAAAGACACTTACATCGCCAAGTTGTTGAAGGTAGATTTGTCTAAGAAATTTAAACCTGAAAGTGATTTGTTCGAACATACTCCCAAGATGCGATCATCTACTAACAAGTCTAAACTATCAACCTACATCGAAGAGTCTTTTGCAAATTTGTATCAATTGATCACAAAGAGAAACTATGTAAGCAATGAAGTGTCGCCACCTTTATCCGAAAGCATACTAAAGTATGAGGCAGAGCGTCAAAGGAGAGCAATGTTGAACATGTCAAATCCCAAGAATATTCTACCAGAAAAGACTGACCGTGAAGTCTCTTTCGTATTGACTGTATTGAACAAAGTTTATTGCGCAGCCGATACTAATAAGAAACTGCAAAGGCATCTTTGGAAAAGAGTCAAGGACAAGGGTAATGAAAAGGGTAAAGACCCAAAGCAAGTATTTGTATGTGAGTACTGTAAGGTAGAGTACTCAAAAGTTTCTGATAAAGCTAACTCAGGTATCATGGCTCAGCTTGATGAAGATATGTTTAAACAAGCTATGTTTGAGTTTTATACAAATAGTTGCCCCATCAAGGACATTCATGTTTATCCAGAAGATGACCAAAGTGCTTCAGCCAAGTGTATGCAGTGTGGGTTTTCAAAGCAACAATTATTATCAATGGATGATAGCTTCTTCAAGAAATTTGTAAGCCAATTCAAGGATTACCGCAAGCAACTATTGAAGGAAACTATTTCAAACATTCAAACATTGGCAGCAGTAACATCAACGAACGCAAAACCAGTTGAAAAATTATTGAAAGAAGACCCAACTGACAAGGCTACTATTGCTGAGTATGTCCGATCATTAAGTAAGATTTACGAAACACCTCCTGAGAAGATAGAATCAATATCAGCTGATCTCATTGATTCATACATAAGACTTGTCTATACTCGTTGCACTTATGTATCTAACTTATCATTTGATATGACCCGTCATCCAGATAGCATCTTCTTTGAATTTGTTCGTAGTAAATTCTTCAAAGGATCCAAGCCACAAGCTGTGAGCATGCCCAAGTTAAAAGAATATGATTATCAAGACTATCGATATGAGACCAAGCTAAGACATCTATTAGGTTTATTAGTTGAGCTAACTAAGCATTCAGAAACTGTGGCATCATTGGGTAACTTCTTATTGAATAAGATCCTTATACAAGAGTCCCGACGTAAGGAATTTAACTTTGCGAAACTAAAAGCCTTAACCTCTCAATCTAACGTTGAAGATATGAACGAAGGAGAAGATGCCGAAGAAGAGGATGAGGATGAAGAAGCTGGGGAAGAAGGTATGTTCATGGGCTATGACATAGATTTGGAAGATATGGAAGATAATATCGATGGTGACTTGGATTAATAATTTTATTTCGCACCATATATAGCGACTCGCATTCATTAATCAATATGTTTTCAGACTGGGAAGATCCATATGACATCGATGCGCAATATGATGAAGTAGGAAAGGTGTTTCAATTTATCAAACCATACTCGCCTCCAACTGAATTAGTAACAACAAATGATTCACAAGGAACCCAAGTTGCCCAAGTTGCGGCTAGTCCTTCAAATGAAACTTCAAAGACTGGCTTTGAAATACGACCAAATACTTACTTACCCGATGGCGGGCTAACAGGAGCACAACCTAGATATAACATTTTACGATCTGGCCCTCCAGCTGTTCCAGAAGCTATTATCCCTAACACCCCCAAACAAGCATTTAGTAATAACATTTATGATAACTATAGCATGGATTTTAGTTGGATGTACTTCATTGTCCTTTGGCTTATCATCATCTATCTATTAGCCTTATTGATGTCCATTCAAGCTGAGTTGAAGTTCAATACAATGATACTATTCAGTGTTCTTCATTCTATGCAAAAAAATAAAGCTTAGTATTCAAGTCTTATCATTCATTGAGTGATTAGATAAGCTCTTCAAATGCAGCTTCAATAAGTGCATAGTTTGGTCTATCATCATAATGACACTCAAGAATCAAATTAGCAATTCGTCCACTTGGGCTTTCGATATCAGTTGCAAGGTCTTTCAGGAAGATTGTCTTTTGGGGAGCAATATCCTTGTCGGAACTCAACTCTATCCAAGGCAATGTTCCATGAACTAGCAGCATGATCGTGTACAAGAGTGACTCAAAGTCATCGTAGCGACATGGGAACTTTTTTTGATTCAAAGTTCGAGCACACGTGGTACTATCAAAACGGAAAGACGAATCTAAAGAAGTACCATCTTCTACCACATTCCCCCTTATCCCAACGCGTTGCAATAGATTCTCCATAGAATTGAAGACTATCGATGAAAGCCTTTTAGATCTCATTTGAACCAATTGATTAATATCCACATTACCCGACACCAAATGATAATCATGTATATCTTTAATGAGTTCCAATACTCTGGTCACAAACTTTTTTTGCGACAAGGCATTATCAAGTTCAAGCAATGGGTATGCCATATACTTAACTTCATAGTACCATTCATCACGGTTCCATCCACGAAGGAAGCAACGATTAGTCATCCCAGCTATAGCTTGGTCGTAAGAAACAATAGGAATACACACTGCATTCTTTAACTTTGAATACATGTAGCCATATGATGAAGAAACATTAATAGCATCCTCAATGCCTTTGCAAACGATAAACATTTGATATTCGTAGTTTTTCATACTAATAATCAACTCGAATCCATTGCGCACCTTGCGAGTGGAAAGGACTTTTGGATCGTTATCGGTCAAGAACAAATAATGAATATCTTTCATATGCGCGATTGCCTTATCAATTGTTTCCTTGCTTCCAACCGATAAAGGTTTCAATACTCGGAGCCCAGGGATATCAGTTATGAATTGATATGACGCATCATGTCTAGCATTGGCTTGAGAAAGAGCATGCATCTTACAAACGTATAGATTATATTCTTCCAACACATACTTCGCACTGTAAATGCAACGCTTGGAGTTTTGTTGAATAGCCATGCAATTAACCATTGTCAATGATCAATATTCAGTTGAACCTTGTTTATATTTACTATATTCTTTCGCAATTTTAAAAAAAAGAAACGCAAGAGCAGCTCGAGAGCGGCATTCATTACCAAATGAATATGTAGGCGCGTCTGGAGGACCAAATGGTTACGCATTACTACGAACACCAATGAGTTTGACGGCATGCCAGAGCACGTCATTACGATGAGCAATGAGGAAGGATTCAGTCAAAGGACGATTCCAACTAAGAGCAATCCAAAAGGCATGAACGTTGCATGGAGGAAATTCTTTGATTAGGTATTCCTTGAAGCATAGTTCGATAAACTCTTCTGTGATATGCTGTTGGAACTCGAAGATAAGTTCGAAGCATAGTCGATGACGATTGTTCCAAATAAAGTCAGTTGAAAGCTTCTGATGGGCGCTAATCATTTCCCAATTGAGCCAATCATCATTTTCCAAAATGAATTCTTCTGATAGCGTTTGAAAACGACAAATCAATTCAACGTTCACCAAATCCTTGAACTTAACCATCTTCTCATCAGAAAGCTTAGTTTGAGCACTAATAGATCGCCAATGAAGTTTATGCTTGTACGCTTCCATTACCTCAATATCAAGATTATGGGCCATGCTCAAGAACTTCCATTTGATGAACTGCTCAAACTCTTTGACAAAGTCTAAATCGACTGCCCATCGGTAACTAATGAAGTTCCAGTTTTGGGCTTCGGGCTCTCTACGAACAGAACTGATCACAGTCTCATTCATGATCATCATATCATTCTCATCCTTATCCATGTACATACTACGAATCGATGATGGGTAACGCGTAATCGAGCATTTAGGAGAAGCATGCATATTGGCAGAGATCATGGTTAGTGTTCGGTGTCGCGAAGAGGGTTTCAGGTATTTATATGAAAAAAAATCAATTTTTCAATACAGCCATATGCCTGTATATCTAGAAGCTTTCATCTGAATCATAGGATAAGACTTGCTCAGATAACCATTGAATAGTCTCATTTGGCGCGTCTCTGATTCGCTCCCGCCCATCTGAGCATATGAGTTCCTTAGTGGTCGCATTGAAGAATAACAGGGCTGGGATAGTCTTTATATCAAATCTTGCTCGTAAGGTAGCTCTGTCAGTCTTTGACTCTTCATAAGGTAGTAGCAGCCATGGGTGATCTTGTGTATATTCGTGAAAGTCTTCGATTGTTTTGTCAGAAGCTACATATATGATTTCAATACCATTACTACGCATATGTGGATACACGGACATAAGCATCGGCGTGAACACTTTGCAGTAGGAGCAGTACTGTGCTGAAAAATATAGTCCTACAATGTGTGCGTTTGTAAGGTTATATGATTCTATGACATCCATCGCCAGCTGCGTATATATAAGTTTCTGTTTTATTCCAATTGAGGGACAGGCTTAAGGTTAAACATCTTAGTGAAACTCGATTTGGTAATCACATTAGGCGTCTCTCTCCGCATCTTGGCACACATCTCCCATGTTGGTCTAGATCCAAACTTCTTCTTCTTAGGGGATGCAATAATGTATTGAATACGCGAATCGGTCTTAATAATATTGCTAAACATGACTAACTTCTTATAGTTGGGCTTAGCCGCATCATCACTTGGGGCAAATATAACTTCGGCAATCTTTTCGATTCGTTTACGTTCCTCACTACTAGCCCCAGAACTGGCCTTGTTAAAGTAAGTTGTAGTAATCTTTTGAGTGGTGAAGATTGATACATGCGCATTAGAACGCAGTGGTACTGGTATGACTGACTCGTTTTGCATGGTTAAGATTGTAGTTACGTAGTAGTGTCTTCCTTGGAAGAATAGTTTCTTTGTTTCTTCCAAATCGCGCCATTCCTTGATAGAAGCGGCACAGTCATCGATAATTAGTAATATGTTTGGATTGATATTGAAATTATTGAGAATGGTTCTCTGCATCTCGGATAGATTGACCTTTTGAAGCCTTTTCATATTCTCTTGAATGGTGTTCCGCATGATACTTACATATTTCTTCTCGTATTTCCCTCTAAGCTCCTCCATAGCAGATTCTGCATCTTCGCTTGAGTAAGTCTTAGATATATCTCGTGAAGCATTATTGAGAAGAAGATCTAATTTATCAACCTTAGCTCTGGCTGTAGGAGAGATTACCATTTCGAAGATAGGTCTCAATGAATCAATATCACGAACCATCTTGTACATCGCTATAACATTCATTTGTCGTGTAAATATCTTCTTCATCAAGTTAGCTGTTAAATCATCATAAATACACTCAGGGGGGATGATATTGTTATAATCACCATTTGTAATCGCGGTCGGGCAACATACGATACCCATTGGCACAACATCACGTAGAGTATTTAGGATGTGCGTAATCAGCGAACTCTTCCCAGTACCACTTGGACCAAATAAAATGGTAAGTACATTCAGGAATAGTCTTTGACTATCATCCACCCTTGGAATTGCTTTATTATTGATATAGATCAAATCACTCATAGCTATATTGATGCTTTCACAAAATTAATATTCATTGGAGTATCAATTGGCGCTTGCCATTTTTATTATCTTTTTTTGATCGGCCAAATCATAGTGTCCCAAATGACGAACCATAATGATAGAACCTTGAGGTAGTTGGAGCAAAAACTCCCAAATGCAAATATCAATATCATACACCACTGATAAGATCTCATTAAGGTGCAAGTGTATGACTGCCATCATAGCATCTCTATCGGAAGAATATGTTTCAACATAATCTATAATAGTATTTGAGCCGCATGGTGGGTACATTGCTAGTAACATACGTGGCCATCCATAGGCATGTTCAAGATGAGAATATGCGAAACTCTTCGTGTTTGGGTTCATGATCAACAAGTACCATTCGTGTGTCGACAAAAGATCAATGAACAAAGTTAATTCTTCAATATCTATACCATTTGCAAGAATAGATAGGGCTCGTTGGCTTATCCAATAGTTGTGGTCGATCGCGGTAAACACTAATTTGGATAGAAGCTTTTTGTTGCAGGCTATTGTAGAAACATATAAGTAAGATGCATTCAAGGTAGATTCTTGTAGATGGTTGTCGGTTTTGTAAAAAAAAGTATCTAAATCGTCGAGACTGAATATTGATATGGAACGTTTTATATTGGTTTTTAGATGACCATTGAAGTAGGTTGACATTAAGTTGATTATATTGGACAAAAAAAAAGAAACATCCATGCTTATTTACTAATATTAATTACCATTGATTTGACTCTGACACTGAGCAATTCTATTAAACAGTACTTGATAGTCATCATTATGGTCAATCTCATCTGCCATCTTACGGAACTTCTCACTTGGATTCTCACTTGAAGTATCACCTGAGGGCTTGTTAGGAGTATCACTTGGACTGATCTTGTTCAATCTTGGAGATGCCGCTTTGAGCATTGAAGTTCCCTTTGAAGTATCACTTCTTTTATTCTTTGGACTTGCGATTGGAGAGCTTCGCTTAGGAGAAGATCTCTTTTGTCGGTCTGGGTCAATCTTAGCAGCTTGATATTTATTCACAGTCTTGTTCCATCCAAGGAAGATTGTATCTTGTAGATCAAAGTGTTTCAGAATATCATCATAATCAGTCCAAAGAACCATAGATTCATAAATGCTCAATTTGTCAATGTATTGTAAGAAAGCTTTCTTATCCTTGAGATACATACCACGCATATATTTGTAGATCGCATATGGACCAATATCAGATTCAGTTGGGATCGCGTTGTTGAGTGCTTTACCAAATTCTTTTAGGTTAGACTCAGATGGGTCTTTAGTGACAACAAGTTTGCAGTCACTAATAATCTTGAAGGATTTGACTACTTGACCAATTAGAAACATGATGAGACGATAAGACGATAGCGTTATGTGTATCGATGGATTATATACCTATATAAATTACCTTAATTATACTTGCATTTAAATACCGGAAAAAGATGGCGTTTCTTAAAAAATTATCCAAAAAAACAAACAAGAAGTGTATTATCTTGTCGATCTACCCATGAAGCTGTACTTGATCAGATTCATAGATGCCATTATCGATTAAAAATTTCTTAACATTGATGCGCTGATCTCCTGTCAATTGAATTAATTCGTTTCCATCCGCATCGAGGATGATACTACCTGTGCAGTTGAAGTTTCTTTTAAAATGTTTCAGCAATCGCTTTGTATCCAAATCAGTTGCTATACCAGAAATCATCGATATGAACTTTCTCCCGTTACGTTGTTGCACACGAACGTGCACTCGTTGAGATGTCAATTCTATATTTGAATTATCAAATGACGAAGCAATAAGCGCTGCTTCCATTAGCACCGTTCAGGCTTATTTATATAATATCAGATAGTAAAATCAATTTTAATTTGAATTAATTTTTGTTATATTGAAATAGATTCTCTGTTGTGTTCATATAATAATATCATCTAAGAAAGATGGCCGAATCAACGATCGCAGGAGGAGCTAAACGAAAGGTAGTGAAGCGTGCTGCACCTAAGAAAAAGACCACAGTGAAGCGAAAGCCCGCTGCCAAGAAGCCAGCCGCTAAAAAGAAGCCAGCTGCCAAGAAGAAGGCTACCAAGAAGAAGTAAATAATTTACTTTCATTAATAGTAGCTACCACTTCCAAGTATGAAAAATCATAAAAAAAGTAATCACCCATCAATGAGTGTGGTTTACTCAGCTTCAATGGCGATATGAACAAGACTTGTCAGAACAATTTTTACCTTTTCTACAAGCCTTAATAACGATCTTTTCACAAGCGTTATTGTTACAAACATTGTTTCGACCAGCATGAGGACAGATATCACTTTTCCGCACATGAAACTTTGAACATGTATCGTCTAAGCATTTGTCATATCGTGGACAAATAACAAGACCTTCAGAGAGACAATCTCTGAATGCACGTCTATTGTTTACGAATCTTTTTTTGTGAGTTTTTGTGGATGTTTCTTCTTTTTTAATTTCTAATTGATGACTCGATTCATTAGATGCTGATAGCTCAGTAATTACATTGGATAATAAATCCATTTGTTCTTCTTTTTGTGTGTCAATAGGATTCTCCAATGTTGTTGGAGAAACGTTCATTGAACATTCATTGTAATGAAGCCCGACATGGTGAGGCGTAAGGTGGTACGACTGCATGATACCAACAACTAACCCTAGCATATTAGCTTGGACAGCATTCAATTGAAGAATATCCTCATGAGGCTGGAACATTGATCAAAATTCTACACGCTAGCAACGTATATTTATTTATATATGAATTTAAATTACATACAAAAAAAGATACACAAACGCGCGATCCATCTTTACAACTATGTTGTAAAGTTCATTCTGAAGATCGTTC
>JACCDQ011130494.1_pt1 | contig 21890 bp, 19 predicted proteins | sample 7446031 | NCBI WGS metagenome assembly JACCDQ01 (sample SAMN15323442, study PRJNA562643) | freshwater metagenome | isolation source: river surface water | place: USA:Blue River Watershed | collected 2017-08-17
TGCGCGGACAGCGCCTGCGCGTCCACCTTCAACCCGCGGCGGGCGGCGAGGTCGGCCATGTTGAGCGCCACGACGATGGGCAAGCCCATGCGGCGCACGGCCAGCAACAGGCGCAGGTTGCGGCGCAGGTTGGTTGCGTCCAGTACGCAGACGACCAGGTCGGGCCGCTTCTCGCCCTTGGCACGGCCGGCCAGCACATCGCAGGTCACGCGCTCGTCAGGCGAGCGCGGATGCAGGCTGTAGGTGCCGGGCAGGTCCAGCAGCCGCAGCGTCTTGCCGGCGCTGGTCGTCAGCCGGCCTTCCTTGCGCTCGACGGTGACGCCCGCGTAGTTGGCCACCTTCTGGTGGCTGCCGGTCAGGCCGTTGAACAGCGCGGTCTTGCCGCAATTCGGGTTGCCGACCAGCGCGACAAGCTTGCCGCCGCGGTGGACGTGGACGACGGCCTCCGTCATCGCGGCGTCACCGCGATGCACTCGGCCTCGGCGTGGCGCAATGCAAACGTCGACTGCCCCACGCGCACGACCAGGTTGCCGGTCTGCAACGCGCCACGGCGCAGCACCCGCACCGCCTCACCCGGCAGAAAGCCCAGGTCGGACAGCCAGGACGCCCATTCCGGCGAATGCGCCGGCGCGCTGACTTGGCTGACGGTCAAGGCCTGCCCGGCGGGGGCGGCAGCGAGGCTGGTGGGCAGCGGCTCGGACATGGTGGCGGCTCGGCAGTCAAGCATTTGATGAGAATGATTCTCATTGTATGCGCCCCACCGCCTCCCTGCCGAAAAAGGGCTCAGCGCGGGGAGAGGCTTGCCAGCGTGTCATCGAGCACGCGCTGCAGCCGCTCCACGTTCACGGCCAAGGCATCACCGCTGTCGCGCACCGCGAGCTCCTGTTCACCGGCGGCGGCGGCGAGCGCCACCGCGCCCACCGTGCCAGCCAGGCCGCGCAGCGTGTGCAGCGCGCGCGCCACGTCCGGCGCACCAGGCTGCTGCAAGGCCTCGCGCAAGGCCAGCAGCTGCGCGGGCCCGTCGTCCAGGAAGGCGGCCATCAGCCGGTCGTACAGCGCCTGGCGCCCGCCCATGCGTTGCAAGGCGCCGTCACGGTCCAGCAGCATCGCAGGTGCTGGCGCGACGGCGGCGTCCGGCGCATCCGCAGGCAGCGCGGGCGGCAGGCCTGGCTGCGGCCCGACATGCCGCCGCAGGCAGGCGACGAGTTGATCCAGGTCCACCGGCTTGGCCACATGGTCCAGCATGCCTGCGGCCAGGCAGGCCTGCCGGTCGGTCACCATCGCATTGGCGGTCATCGCGATGATGCGGCTGCGGGGGCGCCGCTTCAGGATGCGCCGCGTGGCCTCGAAGCCATCGATGTCCGGCATCTGCAGATCCATCAGGATCGCATCGAACGGCGGCTGCGTGACCACGCCCAGATGGGCGCCCTCCACACCGCCGCCAGCAAGCGTGACGACCGCACCTTCTGCCTCCAGCAGCTCCTGCGCCACCTGCTGGTTGAAGCCGTTGTCCTCCACCACCAGCAGCCGCATGCCCGCCAGGCGCTCGCCACCCCGCTCGACCCGCGGTTGGCGCAACGCGGGGCTGATGACCTCACCCACCGCGTCCACCAGGGCCGACGCCGTCACCGGCTTGACGAGGTAGCCGCCCAGGGTGGCGATGTCTTGCTCGCTGCGCTCGGCCAGCAGCTCGCGCCCATACGCGGTCACCATGATGATGAGCGGCGCGTCGGACTCGTGGCTGACACGGATGCGGCGCGACGTCTCCCATCCATCCAGCCAGGGCATGCGCCAGTCCATCAGGATGAGTTCATAGCGCGGCTGCGCCGCCTGTGCCGCGCGATGCACAAAGTCCAGCGCCTGCTCGCCGCTGGCGGCGAGATCGCAGTCCCATCCGAGGCTCTCGCCAATGCCCTGCAGCACCTCCCGCGCCATCGGGTTGTCATCCACGATCAGCACCTTGAGACCCGGCCGCGACGCGCGCGCATCGCGAACCTCGCGCGGCTCGACCTGCGCCTCGGGCAGCCACAGCTCGAAGTGGAAGCGACTGCCCTGGCCCAGCACGCTCTCCACCGCCAGCTCGCCACCCATCAGCGTCACGAGCCTGCGGCTGATGGCCAGCCCCAGGCCCGTGCCGCCATAGCGTCGCGACGTGCTCTGCTCGGCCTGGCTGAAGCCGGTGAAGATGTGCTCCAGCTTGTCCGCCGCAATGCCGATGCCGCTGTCCGTCACCTCGAAGCGGATGCGCAGCCGCCGCGCGGCCCCAGCCTCACCCACCGCATCCTGCGCAGTCAACGTCACGGCCAGCACCACCTCGCCCTGCTCCGTGAACTTCAACGCGTTGCCCGCCAGGTTCAGCAGCACTTGCCGCAGCCGTGTCGCGTCTCCCACCAGCGCCGGTGGCAGGCGCGGGTCGACGCGGAACAGCACCTCGACCTCCTTGCTGCCCACGTTGGCAGACAGGATGACCGCGAGCTCACGCATGAACTCGCTGAGCTCGAAGCGCTGCGGGTCAAGCTCCAGCTTGCCGGCCTCCACCTTGGAGAAGTCCAGCACATCGTTGATGACGGCCAGCAGCGCCTGCGCCGCCGTGCGCGCCTTCGTCGCGTAGTCGTGCTGGCGCGGCGTCAGCTCGGTGCGCAGCAACAGGTTCAACATGCCTAAAGCGCCGCTCATGGGCGTGCGGATCTCGTGGCTCATGTTCGCCAGGAAGTCGCTCTTGGCCTGGCTGGCCGCCTCGGCGGCCACGCGGGCGCGCACCAGCTCGATCTCCGCGCGGTGGCGCTCGGTGACGTCGATGAGCATCTGCACGATGTTGACGAGCCGGCCACGCGGGTCGCGAATGGCACTGGCGCTGCCGTCCACGAACAGCTCGCCGCCGCCCGGCAGCGCGAAGCCGCGCTCGAATCGCACATGCGCCAGCCGCCCGGCGCTCAGCCGCTCCAGTTCGCTGCCCGGGCGTCGACCGGGGCGAAAGTCCGGCAGATCCGCCAGCTTCGCGCCGCGCAGCTCGTCGCCGGTGCGGCACAGCATGGCCGTCAGCGCCTGGTTGACCTCGACGATGAGGCCTTGCGCGTCGCACAGCGCAATGCCCACCTGCGCGCGCTCGAAGACACCACGAAAACGCTGTTCGCTGTCGTTGAGCGCCCGCGTGCGCTCCTCCACCCGTGCCTCCAGCAACTGCCGCTCGGCCACCAGTTGCTCCGTCATGTGGTTGAAGTCGCGCGCCAGCTCGCGGAACTCGGCAAAGCCATGCACCGCAGCCCGCTCGTCCAGATGGCCCCCCGCGATGCGGGCCACGGCCCGGTTGAGTGCCGCCACCGGCTTCAGCATGCGCCGCGCCAGCAGCAGCGCCAGCGCCAGCGACGCCAGCAACGCCAGCGCCAACCCGGCCAGCAAGCGGTTGCGCAGCGCCCGCACCGCCGCAAAGGCTTCATCGGCGTCGACATTGACGGCGATGCCCCAGTCCAGCGCCGGCAGATGGCGCCACGACGACAGCACCTCGATGCCGGCGTAGTTGCTGGCCAGCCCGCTGCCGCTCTCCCCGCGCAGGCCGCGGACGGCCGGAATGGCGTCGACGGCGAGCGGGTCCAGCGCGCGCACCGCCATCTCGGGCGACATGCGCAAGCCGCTGCTGACGAAGTAGGCCTGCCCGCCATGGCGCCGCACCAGCACGGTTTCGCCGCTCAACGACAGGCCCGCCCGGTCGCGAGCGACGAGCATCAGGCGCGGCAGATCCAGCTCCAGCACGATGGTGCCCAGCACACGGTCCGCGTCCACGACGGGGTGGACCAGGAACAAGGTGTCCTGCGGCTCGCCCGCCAGGCGCACCAGCGGCGTCAGCTGCACGTCGAGCTGGCTCAGCGCGCGGCGATGCGCAGCCATCAGCTCGCCGTCGGCCAACCCCGGCACATCCAGCCGATCGACGCCGGGCGCGGGGCCCGCCAGCGGCTTCAGCGCAAAGCTGATGCGCCCATCCGGTTGCACCAGCAGCAGGTTGCCGTATTTGCCGAGGTCGCGCAGCCGCTCGAAGAACACCCGGCTGGCGGCCGGCACGCGCGTGCCGGACATGCCACGCTCCTGCGCCAGCACGTCGATGGCATCCGCCGCCTGGGCGACGACCTGCGCGTCGGTCTGCACGTCGTCGAGGTAGGCGTTGATTTCGGCCACCTTCTTGCGCGCGATGCCCACCAGGTTCTCCATCGCGGAGTTGCGCAGGCTGCGCTCGAAGTTGCCCAGCTGCCAGAGCCCCGTGACCCCCAGCGGCAGCGTGGACAGCAGCAGCAGGCCCAGCAGCAGCGCCGGGCCGACACGCCAGGCCGACCGCGTCGCGTCGTCGCGCGACGACGCCGTCACCGCGCGCCTCCCGAAGCGGCCGCCAGCGCCGCCCAGTGCTCGGTGGAGCGGAACGTCGGCCACGGCGACGGCCGGATATAGCGCGACGCCTGCCAGACCTCCTCCAGCTCCCCACCCGGCTGCACGCGCGCCACCCGCAGCGGTCGCCAGACGTGGCGCGTCTGCGCGTCCACCGCCGTGAAGCCGTGGGGCGCGCTCACGCTCTGCTGCAAGACGGCCTGATTGACCAACTCCGTTTGCGCGGTGCCCGCCTCGCGCACGGCGGCCGCCCACAGCTTGACGGCCACATAGGCCGACACGGCCGGGTCGCTGGCCTGCATGTCCGGGCCGCCGTGCGCGCGCAGCCGGGCGAGGAACGCGGCGTTATCGGCCCCCGGCAGAGACTGCAGATAGCCCCAGGCCACGAAATGCCGGGCCAGCCGGCCACCGCCATAGGCCCGCATCTCCGGCTCTGCCGCCGTGAGCGACAGCAGCGGCTGCTGGGTCAGGTCGGCCGCCACCAGCGCGTCGAAGAAGGCGCGGCTGACATCGCCGCCCACCGTGCTCAGCACCAGGTCGGGCTTCAACGCCCGCAGATCGGCCACGATGGCCGCCACGTCCACCGACGACCGCGGCACATAGCGTTCACCCAGAACCTGCCCGCCGCTGAGCTGGACAAAGTCGCGCAACATCGCATTCACGCGGCGCGGGAACACGCTGTCGCTGCCGACCAGGTACACCCGACGCCCGAACTGCGCCATCGCCCAGCCCGCCGCCGGCAGCGCCTGCTGGTTGGGCGTGGCCCCGGTGTAGATGATGTGCGCCGACCTCTCCAACCCTTCGTGCACCATCGGGTAGAAGAACAGGTGGCGACGCGGCTCCACCACCGCGCGCACGGCCTGCCGACAGCCGGAAGACCAGCAGCCGAACAACGCAACCGCCTGCTGCTCGTCGATCAGGCGTGCGGCGGCCGACGGCGCCGTCTCACCCGACGCGGAACGGGTGTCCTCGATGCGAAGCTCCACCCGGCGCCCCAGCAGCCCGCCGCCGTCGTTGATCTCCTTGACGGCCAGCTCCACCGCCGCCACCAGCGGCCGCTCGCTGGTGGCCAGCGAACCCGTCAGCGCCTGCAACAAGCCGATGACGATGGGTGCGCCGGCCGGCGCTTCGCCCCGCTTGGCACCGGCCTTGTGCCAGAGCCAGCCGCCCAGCACCAGCGCGAACAGCAGGATCGACAACCCCAGCAGCACCCGCCTGACGTGCATCGCCATCTCCCCGTCAGGCCGCCGCACGACCGCACGGCGGCAACATCAGAGGCGCCATCGGGCCAGCCGCCTGGGCATGGCTCGAGACGGGCGGCCACGTGTCTGCAGGCACGCTCCGCAGGTGAAGCGCATGGACAGGGCTCGGCGGATCATCGACAACGCACAGGCGCAGCATGGCGAGCCAGGATAACCGCGGCGCCGGGCGACAGGCGGCGTCCCCGCCCTAGGCTTTCCCCGGAGCGCCGAACGCCTGCCCACGCGCATCCGCAGGCGCAGCGCGCCACCATAATCGGGCGACAGGTCCACCCCATGCCTCACCACCCGACGATCACGCCCGGCCCGCGCCGGCCTGCATTGGCACGGCTGGTGGATTGCCACTGATGGGCGCCGCCACGCTCGTCATCATCGGCCCGGCCGGCACGCGCTGGCTGTTCGGCCTGATCGTCGCCTCGGCGCTGGGCGCCTGGGCCAGCGAGTCGGCGCTGGGCGTCATCGACCCGAACGACCGCATCGCCTACCCCTGTCTCGTCGTCGCGTTCACGCTGCTGGCCGGGCTGACCTGGTGGCGGCCCCAGCAGCTGCGGCTCTGGCACCGCTGGGGCGTCACGCTGCTGGCCGCCTACTTCAGCGTGGGCATGCTGGCCTTCACGCTGCGCCCCGACCCCGGCCCCAGCATCTACACACTGGCCAGCCTCACGCCCTGGACGCTGGGCGGCTGCCTGCTGCTGTTCATCACATGGCGGGCGCGTCATGCGCTGCAGCTCTCGCTGGCGCTGCTCACACTGATGATGGCGCCGCCGACGCTGCTGCGCTTCGCCGGCACGCCGCCGGCCTGGCTCGTAACCGCCTGGCCGCTGCTGGCCAACCTCGCGCTGTGCCAGGTCATGTTCTGCCTGGCGCTGTGGGGTCTGTCGCGCCAGTTCGCGCGGCTGACGCTGCTGGTGCCGGCCAGCGACGGCCCGGCCACGCCCGACGCGCTGGTCAAGGCCCGGCTGCAGGAACTGGAGCGCTCGCGAGCCGCGGCCGAGGCGGCCTCGCGCGCCAAGTCCAACTTCCTGGCCAACATCGGCCACGAGATCCGCACGCCGATGAACACGGTACTCGGCCAAACGCAGCTGCTGCTGGCCGGCCGGCTGCAGGCCAGCCAGCGCAGCCAGCTGCAGGAGGTGGCGAACGCGGGCGAATCGCTGGTGCGGCTCATCGACGGGCTGCTGGACTATGCCGACCTCGGCGCGGGCCGGCTGCAGCTCGCCGCCGAGCCGCTGCTGCTGGAGCTGCTGCTGGAGAAGGCCTTCGATGCCGTCCGCCCTGCCGCGCAGGCCAAGCAGCTGGAGCTGCTGTGCGACATCGCCTCGCCCGAGCTGCTGGGCGCGGCCGGTGCGCGGCGCGGCGACGCCGCACGGCTGACACAGCTCATCACGGAACTGCTCGTCAACGCCGTGAAGTTCACACCGGCCGGCCAGGTCAAGCTGACCGCCCATCTGGAGCCGGACGACGCCTGGCGGCTGCGCGTGCGCGACAGCGGCGTCGGCATGTCGCAGGAGCAGTTGGCGCGCTGCTTCATGCCCTTCGCGCAGGCCGAGGCCGGCGCGGCGAGGCGCTTCGGCGGCACCGGGCTGGGCCTGGCCACCTGCCGCGCGCTGGCCGAACACATGGGCGGCACGCTGACGGCACGCAGCACGCCCGGGCGCGGCAGCAGCTTCGAGTTGCGCCTGCCCTTGCCAGCCTGCCCGCAGCAGCGCGTGCCGGCGCCCGCACGCACGGCCAGCATCGTGCTCGTCAAGGCGCCGCACAGCCCCGGCCACGACGAGCTGGTCAGCCAACTGCGCGCACTGGCGCCAGGCGCGCAGCTCGAGCTGATGCCGCAGGGCCATGCGGCGCTGGCCTGGCTCACGGCGAACGCGGCCGTCGCGCCGGTCGATCTGCTGCTGCTCGACTGGGTGCTGCCCGACCTGGAGGGCGGCGAGCTGCTGCGGCGGCTGACGGCCGCCGGCGTCGCGGGTGCGCACCGCATCGTGTTGATGAGCCCCTTCGACACGCCCGTGCTGCGGGCCCGGGCGTTGCGCCAGGGTGCGCATGCGCTCTGCGCCAAGCCGCTGCTGCCGCACACGCTGCGGCGCCTGCTGGACCTGGATCAGCCCCTGCCGTCCGATGCCGAGGCCACGGAGCCGGCCGTCGAGCCGCTGGCCGCTGCCACCGACCCGGCCTCGCTCATCAGCGAGCTCGACACCTTGCTGGGCGAGGCGGACAGCCAGGCGCTGACGGTGTGGGAGCAACACGGCTCGGACCTCATGGACCTGCTGCCGGCGCATCAGGCGCAGGCCCTGTCCGGCGCCATGCAGCGTTTCGACTTTGACGAGGCCCAGGCCGCTTTGCGGGGAGACCGTCGCCCATGAGTTCTCACGACATCGCCGCAGGAGCGCTGCCCACCGTGCTGGTGGTCGACGACACGCCCGCCAACCTGACGCTGCTGGCCCAGGTGCTCAAGCCCGACTACCGCGTGCAGCTCGCCGTCAGCGGCCTGAAGGCGCTGGAGATCTGCCGGCGGCAGCCACCCGACCTCGTCGTGCTGGACGTCATGATGCCGGGCATGGACGGCTATGAGGTCTGTCGCCAGCTCAAGGCCGACCCGGCCACGAGCCGCGTCCCGGTGATCTTCCTGACGGCGCTGACGCGCCCGGAAGACGAAGGCAACGGCTTCGCCGCCGGCGGCGCCGACTTCATCCACAAGCCCTTCAACCCCGCCACGGTGCGGGCTCGGGTGCGCACGCACATCCAGCTCAAACAGGCCGAAGACCTGCTGCTCGACCACAACGCCCAGCTCAGCGGCGAGCTCGACGCCCGGCGGCGCGAGGTCGAGCGGCTGCGCGACACGACGCTGTTCGTCATGGTGGGCCTGGCCGAATTCCGCGATGCCGACACCGGCAACCACATCCAGCGCACGCAGGAGTACGTGCGCACGCTGGCCCGCTGGATCGCCGCGCAGCCCGGCGGGCCCGCGGACCTGACCGACTTCGCCATCGACGAGCTGGCCAAGGCGGCGCCGCTGCACGACATCGGCAAGGTCGCCATCCCGGACGGCATCCTGCTCAAGCCCGGCAAGCTCTCGGCCGAGGAATGGCGCGTCATGAAGACCCACGCCGAACACGGCGCCGACCTGCTGCAGCGCGCCATCGACCGCCTCGGCGAGGATGCCGGCCTGATGCTGACCTTCGGCAAGCAGATCGCCCGCCACCACCACGAGAAGTGGGACGGCAGCGGCTACCCCGACGGCCTGGCCGGCGAGGCCATCCCGCTGGCGGCGCGGCTCATGGCGGTTGCCGACGTCTACGACGCGCTCATCAGCGAACGCCCCTACAAGCACGCCATGACGCACGCGCAGGCACTGGACTTCATCCGCGACGGCAGCGGCACGCACTTCGACCCCGGCGTCGTCGCCGCGCTGGAGGCCTGCGTGGAGCAGGTCCAGCAGATCGCCGCCCGCTGGGCGGACTGATAATCCTGGCCCCATGCAGTCCGGCCCCATCCTCAACATCTCCTGCTACCTCTTCGTCTCGCTGACCGACACGGCGGCGCTGCGTGACCGCCTCCATGCGCACGCCGAGTCGCTGGGCCTCAAAGGCACGGTGCTGATCGCCGAGGAAGGCATCAACCTGTTCCTCGCCGGCCCGGCCGATGCCGTGAACGCCTGGGTGGCTGATCTGCGCGCCGATGCGCGCTTCGCTGCCCTGACGCCCAAGGAGAGCTGGAGCGACAGCCAGCCCTTCCAGCGCCTGAAGGTCAAGGTCAAGCACGAGATCATCCGCATGAACCGCCCCACGGTGCGGCCCGACCGGGCGCCCCGCGCGGCCGCCCTGCCTGCCGTGACGCTGGCGCGCTGGCTGGACCAGGGCCACGACGACGACGGTCGCCCGGTCGTCATGCTGGACACGCGCAACGGCTTCGAGGTCGACCACGGCGCCTTCGACGGCGCCATCGACTGGCGGCTGCACAAGTTCAGCGACTTCCCCGACGCGCTGGCCGCCCACCGCGAGGAACTGCTCGGCAAGACGGTCGTCAGCTACTGCACCGGCGGCATCCGTTGCGAGAAGGCCGCCATGGTGCTGGAAGCCGAAGGCCTCACGGCCTGGCAGCTCGACGGCGGCATCCTGAAGTACTTCGAGGAGACCGGCGGCAAGCACTATCACGGCGGCTGCTTCGTCTTCGACGAGCGGGAGTCGCTGGCTCCCGACCTGCGCCCCGTCGCGTGAGCAGCCGGCTGGGCGATCTCGCGCTGAAGGCCGCCGGCATCCTGCTGATGCTGGCCGCGGCCGGCTTTGCGGTCAGCAAGGCACCGGATCGTTCGCTCGAAAGCCTGGTGCCCCGCTGGGCGCCGCCGCCGTCGGACTTCATCGAGCTGGACGGCCAGCTCGTGCACTACCGCGACCAGGGCCCGGCCAGCGATCCGCTGCCGCTGGTGCTGCTGCACGGCACCGGCGCCAGCCTGCACACCTGGGAGGCCTGGGCCGCGGCGCTGTCGCCGACCCGCCGCGTGCTGAGCTTCGACCTGCCGGGCTTCGGCCTCACCGGCCCGACCCCCGACGGTGACTACCGGGACGCGCGCTACGTCGCCTTCACCCGCCGCCTGCTCACGCAACTGCGCATCGAACGGGCGGTGCTGGTCGGCAATTCGCTGGGCGGCGAGATCGCCTGGCAGCTGGCGCTGGCCGACCCGGCGCGCGTGGCCGGGCTCGTGCTGGTGGACGCGGGCGGCCATGCCGCCACGCCCGAGGCCACGCCGCTGGGGTTTCGGCTCGCCCAGCTGCCGGTGCTGCGCCAGGCCCTGCGCTGGGTGCTGCCGCGCCGCGCCGTCGAGGACAGCGTCATGAGCGTCTACGGCAACCCCGCCCGTGTGAGCCCCGCGCTGGTGGACCGTTACTACGAGCTGACGCTGCGTGAAGGCAACCGCCAGGCGCTGATGCAACGCATGGATCAGCTCGCTGCCGGTCCGGTCGAGCGGCTGGCCGACCTGCGCGTGCCCACGCTCATCCTGTGGGGCGGCCGCGACCGGCTCATCCCGCCGCGCTGGGGCGAGGCGTTTCACAAAGCCATCCCGGGCAGCCGCCTGGTGTTGTTTTCCGACCTGGGCCATGTGCCGCAGGAGGAGGACCCGGCTGCTACCCTTGCGGCCCTGCGCGACTGGCTACCTGAAGTCGCCCATCAGGGATTTCCCGAACCCACGTCCCACCCAAAAGGTCAGACATGAAGAAAACCGTCTTGTTCGCGCTGGCCCTGGCCGCGTCCGTCGCCCAGGCCCAGGCTCCCGAGTGGAAGAAGCTGCGCATCGGCGTCGAAGGCGCCTACCCGCCCTTCTCCGAGATCGGCCCCGACGGCAAGCTAAAGGGCTTCGAGATCGAGCTGGTTCAGGCCTACTGCGCTCAGATGCAGGCCCAGTGCACGCTGGTGCAGCAGGAGTTCGACGGCCTGATCCCGGCGCTGCAGTCGCGCAAGGTGGATGCGATCTTCGCGAGCGTGGCCATCACCGACGAGCGGCTCAAGGTCATCGCCTTCACCAAGCCCTACTACAACACGCCCGCACGCCTGGTGGCCAAGGCCGGCGTGACGCTGGAGCCCACCGCGGCCGGGCTCAAGGGCAAGAAGATCGGCGTGCAGCGCGGCACGACGCACGAGGCCTACGCGGCCAAGACCTTCACGCAGAGCGAGATCGTGCGCTACAGCAGCCAGGATCAGGTCTTCCTCGACCTCAAGAGCGGCCGCATCGACGCCACCGTGATGGACTCGCCCGCCGCCGACTTCGGCTTCCTGAAGAAGCCCGAAGGCAAGGGGTTCGCGTTCGTCGGCGGCCCGATCAATGACGACAAGATCTTCGGTGTCGGCTCCGGTGTCGGCATGCGCAAGGCCGACGAGGCCACGCTGGGCAAGAAGTTCAACGCCGCCATCGATGCAGTGCTGGCCAACGGCACCTTCAAGAAGCTGGCCGACAAGTATTTCGACTACGACATCGCGCCGCGCGCGAAGCAGTGAAACGCCGCCGCCTCGCCCTGGCCGCTCCGCTGGCCCTCGCCGGCACGGCGTGGGGCCAGGCATCGCCGCTGCGCCTGAAGGTGGGCGTCGCCGTGGGCTACGCCCCCCTCAGCGAAGTCGGCAGCGACGGGCAGTTGCGCGGTTTCGAGATCGACCTCGCGCAGGCGCTGTGCAAGCGCATGGCGCTGCAATGCGTGCCGGTGATCCTCGAGTTCGACAGCCTCATCCCGGCGCTGGAGTCGCGCCAGGTCGACGTGCTGATGGCCTCCATGTCCATCACGCCGGAGCGCCTGCAGCGCATCGGCTTCTCGTCGCCCTACTACTTCTCACCGGTGCGCATGGTCGTGCGCCAGGGCAGCGGCGTGGACGTGAGCACCGCGGGCCTGAAGGGCCGGCGCATCGGCGTGGAGCGCGGCACCATCCATGAACGCTTCCTGGCCGAGCAGTTCAAGGACAGCCGGGTGCTGCGCTATGCCACGCAGGACCAGGCCTTCCTGGACCTCAAGGCCGGCCGGCTCGACGCCACGCTGGTCGACGCCGTCATCGCGCAGTTCGGCTTCCTGAACCAGAGCGACGGCCGCGGCTTCACCTTCGCCGGCCCCGACTTCGGCCGCGACGAGCGCTATTACGGCAAGGGCATCGGCGTGGGGCTGCGCAAGGCCGACCTGCCGACGCTGGGCCGGCGCATCGACGACGCGCTCACCGCGCTGCGCGGCAGCGGCGCGCTCAAGGCCCTGAACGACCGCTACTTCAGCTTCGACCTCGTGACGCCGAAGCCCTGACCATGTTGCTACACGGATTTCTCCCCAGCCTCATCGAAGGCGCCGCCGTCACGCTCGCCGTGGCCTTGTCGTCGCTGGCCGTGGCGGCCGCGCTCGGGTTGCTGGGCGCGCTGGCCAAGCTCTCGCGCTCACGCGTCGCGCGAGGCGTCGCCGGGCTCTACACGACGCTGATCCGCGGCGTGCCCGACCTGGTGCTGATGCTGCTCGTGTTCTACGGCGGGCAGCTCGGCATCAACACGCTGGCCCCCATGCTGGGCCATGAGGACTACATCGACATCGACCCCTTCGTGGCCGGCGTGCTGACCATCGGCTTCATCTTCGGCGCCTACCTGACCGAGTCCTTCCGCGGCGCCTTCCTGGCCGTGCCGCCGGGCCAGCGCGAAGCCGGCCTGGCCTACGGCATGAGCGCGCGCCAGGTGTTGTGGCGCATCACGCTGCCGCAGATGCTGCGCCACGCGCTGCCGGGCCTGTCCAACAACTGGCTGGTGCTCATCAAGAGCACGGCCATTGTGTCGGTCATCGGCCTGTCCGACCTGATGACGCGTGGCCAGCAGGCCGCCGGCACGACGCGCGAGCCGTTCAGCTTCTACCTCGCCGTGGCCTTGATCTACCTCGTCTTCACCAGCCTGTCGGAGCTGGCCTTCGGCTGGGCGAACCGGCACCTGGCCATCGGCGCCAAGGAGGCGAAGCTGTGAACTTCGACGCCGTCATCGAGAACCTGCCGAAATACGTGGACGGCCTGGGCATCACGGTCAAGCTGCTGCTGCTGTCGCTGGGCGCCGGCCTGCTGCTGGCCGTGCCGCTGGCCCTCGTGCGCACCGTCTCGGCGGGCGTGGCGTCGCGGCTGGTGTGGGCCTACACCTACGTCTTCCGCGGCACGCCCATGCTAGTGCAGCTGTTCCTGTGCTACTACGGCCTGGCGCAGTTCGACGCGGTGCGCGACAGCGCGCTGTGGCCCTGGCTGTCGTCGGCCACGTTCTGCGCCTGGCTGACCTTCACGCTGAACACGGCCGCCTACACGACCGAGATCATCGCCGGCAGCATCCGCGCGCTGCCGGCCGGCGAGATCGAGGCCGCCAAGGCGCTGGGCATGAGCCGCGGGCTGATGCTGCGTCGCATCGTGCTGCCCGCCGCGCTGCGCCGCGCGCTGCCCGCCTATGGCAACGAGGCCATCTTCATGCTGCACGGCACGTCGCTGGCCAGCGTCGTCACGCTGCTGGACATCACCGGCGCGGCCCGCGAGGTCAATGCCAAGTACTACCTGCCCTTCGAGGCCTTCATCACCGCCGGCGCGTTCTACTTCGTGCTGACGCTCAGTCTGGTCGGTCTGTTCCGCTGGGCCGAGAACCGCTGGCTCAAACCCATGATGAGCCGATAGCCATGGCCCACCCCCTGCGCGCTTCGCGCCCCCCTCGCGGGGGCGACACCAGCAGCCCGGCATAGCCGGTTCTGCGGTGCCCGCTGGCTAAGACACTACCTCTATGCAAGTCGTTCGACATCCCTTGCTCTCCCCCGCGCCCGGCACGCAGCGCGAAATCGTCTCCCTGCACTACGGCACGCCGGGCAGCCGATCATCAAAAGGAAAGGCCTACATCCAGGCCTCGCTGCACGGCGACGAGCTGCCCGGCATGCTGGTGGCCCACCACCTGCGGCTGCAGCTCGACGCGCTGCAGGCCGCCGGCCAGATCAGCGGCGAGATCGTGCTGGTGCCCATGGCCAACCCCATCGGCCTGAGCCAGTTCCTGTTGCACGCGCACCTGGGCCGCTTCGAGCTGATGTCGGGCGAGAACTTCAACCGCCACTACCCCGACCAGATCGCCGCCGTGGCCGCGGCGGTCGAGCCCCAGCTGGGCCCCGACGCGCAGGCCAACGTGACACTGCTGCGCCGCGCGCTGAAGGCGGCCGTCGAGGCCTCGCCGGTGGACACCGAACTGCAGTCGCAGCGCCGCACGCTGATGAGCCTGTCCTGCGACGCCGACATCGTGCTGGACCTGCACTGCGACGCACAGGCGGTCATGCACCTCTACACCGAGACGCCCTGCTGGCCCGAATGCGACGCGCTGGCACGCTTTCTCGGCGCCCGCCTGACGCTGCTGGCCCAGGACTCCGGCGACAACCCCTTCGACGAGGCCTGCTCGCAGGTCTGGTGGAAATGGAAGGCGCACTTTGGCGAACGCTTCCCCATCCCGCAGGCCTGCCTGTCCGTCACCGTGGAGCTGCGCGGCGCGACCGACGTGACGCACGAGCTTGCCGCGGCCGACGCGAAGAACATCATCGACTTCCTGCGCTGGCGCGGCCTCATTGCGGGCGACAAGCCGGCGCTGCCCGAGCCGCAAGGCGACGCCCGGCCGCTCGCCGGCAGCATGCCGATCAAGTCGCCCGTGGCCGGCGTGCTGACCTTCCTGCAGCCCGTGGGCGCCGACGTGAAGGCCGGCGACGTGCTGGCCCATGTCATCGACCCCATCACGGCCCAGGTCACCGAACTGACCAGCCCCGTCGACGGCCTGTTCTTCGCGCGCGACTTCCTGCGCTTCGCCAACGCCGGCATGCGTGTCGCCAAGGTCGCCGGCCATACGGCCCTGCGCACCGGCAAGCTGCTGGGAGCCTGACCCCCATGAGCGACATCCAGCTGCAAGCCACCAACATCCACAAGCGCTTCGGCGAGCGCGAGGTGCTCAAGGGCATTTCACTGGCCGCCAGGCGCGGCGACGTCGTCACGCTGATCGGCTCATCCGGCTCGGGCAAGAGTACCTTCCTGCGCTGCCTGAACCTGCTGGAGCAGCCGCACGAGGGCGAGCTGGCCCTTGGCGGCGAGGCGCTGAAGCTCGTGCGTGACCGCGACGGCAGCCTCAAGGCCACCGATGCCGCGCAGCTGCAGCGCTGGCGCGCGCGGCTGGCCATGGTGTTCCAGAACTTCAACCTCTGGGCCCACATGACGGTGCTGCAGAACGTCATCGAAGCGCCCATCCACGTGCTCGGCAAGCCCCGCGCCGAGGCCATCGAGCGCGCCCAGGCGCTGCTGGCCCGCGTGGGCGTGGCACACCGCGCCAACGTCTACCCGGCCCAGCTGTCCGGCGGCGAGCAGCAGCGCGTGGCCATCGCCCGCGCGCTGGCCGTGGACCCCGAGGTCATGCTGTTCGACGAGCCCACGTCAGCGCTGGACCCGGAGCTGGTCGGCGAGGTGCTCAAGGTCATGCGCGACCTGGCCGCCGAGGGCCGCACGATGATCGTCGTGACGCACGAGATGGGCTTCGCGCGCGAGGTCTCCAACCACTGCCTGTTCCTGCACCAGGGCCGGGTCGAGGAAGAAGGCGACCCCAAGCAGATGCTGCTCAAGCCGCAGTGCGAGCGGCTGCAGCAGTTCCTCAGCGGCGGGCTGAAGTAGCCCGTGCGCAAGATCCTGGCGCGGTGGCTGTGGCGCGCGCTGGCACTGGCAAGCCTGGTGCTGGCCGTGCTGGGCGTGGTGCTGCCCATCCTGCCGACCGTGCCCTTCCTGCTGCTGGCCGCATGGGCCGCCGGCAAGGGCTGGCCGGCGCTGGAGGCCTGGCTGCTCAACCACGCGCACTTCGGGCCCGGCATCCGTCGCTGGCGCGAAAGCGGCGCCGTGCCGCGCCGGGCCAAATGGCTGGCCACCGGCATGATGACGCTGAGCGCCACGCTGCTGGCGCTGATGCCCGCACCGCTGCCGGTCAAGATCGCCGTGCCCGCCGTGATGGCTGCAGTGGCGATCTGGCTCTGGCGCCGGCCTGAAGCCTAGCCCAGCAAGCCCCGGTCCTTGAGCATCGGCTCCACGACCGGGTCGCGCCCGCGGAACGCACGGAAGGCCGCGCCGGGCTCCACGCTGTTGCCCGCCGACAGGATGCAGTCGCGCAGCCGCGCGGCCACGGCCGGGTCGAACACATCGCCCGCCTCGACGAAGGCGTCGAAAGCGTCGCAATCCAGCACCTCCGCCCACAGGTAGACGTAATAGCCCGCCGCATAGCCCGCACTGCTGAACAGATGCTGGAAATGCGTGAGCCGGTGGTTCATGCCGACCTCGGGCGGCAGCCCCCAGGCCGCCAGCGTGTCGCGCTCGAAGGCGACGACATCGGCCGGTGCTTCGGGCAGCGCGTGCGCCGCCATGTCGACGATGGCGCTGGCCGTGTAGCGCAGCGTCTCGTAGCCCTGGCCGAACTGGCGTGCGGCCTGCAGCTTGGCCAGCAGCGCGTCGGGCAGCGGCTCGTCGGTCTGCCAGTGGCGGGCGAAGGTCTTGAGCACCGCCGGCTCGGCCATCCAGTGCTCGAAGAGCTGCGACGGCAGTTCGACGAAATCGCGCAGCACCTGCGTGCCGGCCAGGCGCTCGTACGCGACATCGCTGAGCAGCCCATGCAGGCCGTGGCCGAACTCGTGGAACAGCGTGCGCACGTCGTCGAAGCTCAGCAGCGTCGGTTGGCCCGCAGCACCGCGCGCGAAGTTGTTGTTGTTCAGGATGACCGGCGTGACGCCGAGGGCGCGGCTCTGGTTGCGTAGCGCATTCATCCACGCACCGCTGCGCTTGGTCGGGCGGGCAAAGTTGTCCTGCAGGAACAAGCCGCGCAGCGAGCCATCGACGTTCAACACCTCGTAGGCGCGCAGATCGGCGTGGTAGCCGGCGATGTCCGGCCGGGCCTTGAACTGCAGGCCGAACAGGCGGCTGGCGCAGTCGAACATCGCCTCGACCATGCGGTCCAGCGCGAAATAGGGCTTGACCTCGGCCTCGTCCAGCTCGAAACGGGCGCGCCGGGCCTGCTCGGCGTAGAAACGCCAGTCCCAAGGTTCCAATGCGTGCGTGGCACCGGCGGCGGCCATCGCGCCGAGGACCGCCTCGCGTTCACGCGCCTGCGCGGCCAGCGCCGGCTGCCACACGCGCTCCAGCAACTGCATGACGGCCGGCTGGCTTCGCGCCATCGTGTCTTCCAGCGCGAAGTCGGCATAGCTGGCGTGGCCGTGCAGCCGGGCCTGCTCGGCGCGCAGCGCGAGGATCTCGCGGCAGAGCTCGCGGTTGTCGGCATCGGCACCGCCCGCCGAACCGTCGCCGCGCCCCACCCAGGCGCGCCAGGCCTGCTCGCGCAGGTCGCGCCGGGCGCTGAAGCTCAGGAAGGGCACGATCAGCGAACGCGACAGCGTGATGACATGAACGCCCTCTGCCAGCCCGCGGTCGGCGGCGGCCTGGCGGGCGGCAGCTCGCACAAAGCCCGGCAGTCCGGCCAGCTCGGCCTCGCTCAGCAGCCGCAGCTGGTAGCCGCTCTCGGCGGCCAGCACGTTCTGCGCGAACCGCGTGGTGAGCTCGGCCAGCCGCGCCATGACGGCGGCGTAGCGGGCCTTGGCCTCGGGCGCCAGGCGGGCGCCGGCGCGCAGGAAGTCCAGGTGCACGCGCTCCAGCAAACGCCGCTGTTCCGCACTCAGGCCCAGGCGCTCGCGGGCCTCGAAGAGCGCATCGACACGTGCGAACAACCCGGCATGCATGTAGACCGCGCTGCCATGTGCCGCCAGCGGGGCCGCCAGCGCGCGCTGCTGCGCCTGCAGCTCGGGCGACGTGGCCGACGCGGTCAGCGTGTAGAACAGGTGCTCCAGCCGTGTCAGCAGCCGGCCGCTGGCGTCGAAGGCGGCCAGCGTGTTGGCGAAACTCGGCGCCTCGGGCTGGCTGGCGATCGCCTCGATCTCGGCACGGTGGCGGCTCAGGGCAACGTCGAAGGCGGCCTGGAAATCAGCCGGCTGGATGTCGGCGAACGGCGGCAGGCCGTGCGGGCCGGCCCAGTCCTGCAGCAACGGATGGCTCATGGGGGTACTGCTCGGTTCGGAAAGAAAAAAGGCCGCGTCCTTGCGGCGCGGCCCGTCGTCGGCTCAGTCGCGGGGCCGGGTCACTTGCCCGCAGCCGCGCGTTCCTTGCGGATGGCCTTTTCGTCGTTCTCGTCGTAGGCCTTGTTGCTGCACTCGGCCTTCCACTTGTCGTTGGCGTCGAAATGCTTTTCGGTGCGCTCTTCCAGTGCCTTGAACTGGGCATCCAGCGCGTCAACCTTGTCGCCGAAGGCCTTGCGCTTGGCGCTTTGATCGGCGTCGGCGGCCTTGACGGTCTCGAACATCGTGTTGAAGTTGTTCACGCGGGCCTGATAGGCCTCGTTGCGGGCCTTCAGCTCGGCCTTGTCGAGCTTGGAAGCTTCAGCCGTCAGCGCGGCGTGGGCGGCCACGATGCTCTCCTTCTCGGCCTTCATGTCGGCGATCTGCTTGCCCAGCGCCGCCTCACCGGCCTCGACCGTGGCCTTCTCGGCCTTGAGCCCTTCGGCGTTGGACTTGTAGGAAGCCTGCTCGACCTTGATGGCCTCGGCTTCCTTGCCGTTGGCGTCCTGCTGGTCAATGCAGACCCGCAGTTCGTCGCGCGTCATCAGCTTGGCCTTCGGCTTCTCGACGACCGGATTGCTGACCTTGTTGTTCTTCGGATCGACCTTGACCTTGGGGTTGGTGGTGATCTGCGCCTGGGCGGAGACGGCCACAACCAGGGCCAGCGGGAGAAGGATGCGTTTCATGTCGAGGGCGCAACGCGGGTTGCGAAGGTTCTGAACGAAGGGCGGCATGATGCCACGACGCCTTCACCGCGATAATCGCCGGCTGCCCCTAGTCTCGATGCCCCCCGCATGGCGCTCAAAGCCACCATCTACAAAGCCCAGCTGCAAATCTCCGACATGGACCGCCATGTCTACGGGGATCACAACCTCACGCTCGCCTGCCACCCCAGCGAGACGGAGGAGCGCCTGATGATCCGCGTGCTGGCCTACGCGCTGAACGTGACGGCGGACGACCTGCGCGGCCGGCTGGAGTTCACCAAGGGCCTGTCCGACGTGGACGAACCCGATCTCTGGCAGCTGGACCTGACCGGTGATGTCGTCCACTGGATCGACCTCGGCCAGCCCGACGACCGCCGCCTGATGAAGGCCCACGGCCGCAGCGAACGGGTCAGCGTCTACGGCTATGCATCCAGCACCGAGGTGTGGTGGCGCAACATCGAGAACAAGCTGACCCGCACGCCCAAGCTGTCGGTCTGGCAGATCCCGGCCGAGCAGTCCCAGGCCCTCGCGGCGCTGGCGGCACGCAGCATGCAGCTGCAGATCAGCATCCAGGACGGCAGCGTCTACGTGTCCACGGCTGACGCGTCCGTCGAGATCCATCCCGTGGCCCTGAAGACCGCCACCGAATGACGCCGCAGCACGAACCCGACCGCCAGCGCTTCACGCTGCCGACCACGCCGGTCAGCGTGCTGGACTACACGCTGGCCGACGGGCTGGTGGTGTTCACGCACACCGGCGTTCCGGCCGCCTACCAGGGCCAGGGGCTGGCCGCGCAGCTCGTCGAGGCCGGCCTGCAGTGGGCCCGCGCCGAGGGCCTGAAAGTCCGCCCTGCCTGCAGCTACGTTCACGTCTACATCCAGCGCCACCCCGAGTGGCAACACCTCGTCGCCTAAGAGAAGAGACCGCCCACCATGTCCACGATCCTGCAATCCGTCCCCGTCGGCCAGAAGGTCGGCATCGCCTTCTCCGGCGGCCTCGACACCTCCGCCGCGCTGCACTGGATGAAGCTCAAGGGCGCCCTGCCCTACGCCTACACGGCCAACCTGGGCCAGCCCGACGAGCCCGACTACGACGAGATCCCGCGCAAGGCCATGCTTTACGGCGCCGAGAAGGCCGTGCTGGTGGATTGCCGCGCGCAGCTCGTTCATGAGGGCATCGCCGCGCTGCAGGCCGGCGCCTTCCACATCAGCACGGCCGGCATCACCTACTTCAACACCACGCCCATCGGCCGCGCCGTGACCGGCACCATGCTGGTGGCCGCGATGCAGGCCGACGGCGTCAACATCTGGGGCGACGGCTCGACCTTCAAGGGCAACGACATCGAGCGCTTCTACCGCTACGGCCTGCTGACCAACCCGTCGCTGAAGATCTACAAGCCCTGGCTGGACCAGACCTTCATCGACGAGCTGGGCGGCCGCGCCGAGATGTCGGCCTTCATGACGGAGAAGGGCTTCGCCTACAAGATGAGCGCCGAGAAGGCGTACTCGACCGACTCCAACATGCTGGGCGCCACGCACGAGGCCAAGGACCTGGAGCACCTGAACAGCGGCATCCGCATCGTCAACCCCATCATGGGCGTGGCGTTCTGGCGTGACGACGTGGTCGTCAAGGCCGAAGAGGTGTCGGTGCGCTTCGAGGAAGGCGTGCCCGTCGCGCTGAACGGCGTCGAGTACCGCGACCCGGTGGCCCTGCTGGCCGAAGCCAACAAGATCGGTGGCCGCCACGGCCTGGGCATGAGCGACCAGATCGAGAACCGCATCATCGAGGCCAAGAGCCGCGGCATCTACGAAGCTCCCGGCCTGGCGCTGCTGCACATCGCCTACGAGCGCCTGGTCACCGGCATCCACAACGAAGACACCATCGAGCAGTACCGCGACAACGGCCGCAAGCTGGGCCGCCTGCTCTACCAGGGCCGCTGGTTCGACCCGCAAGCCATCATGCTGCGCGAAGCCGCCCAGCGCTGGATCGCCCGCGCCGTCACCGGCGAAGTCGCCATCGAACTGCGCCGCGGCAACGACTACTCGCTGCTGGACACCAAGAGCCCCAACCTGACCTACGCGCCCGAGCGTCTGTCGATGGAAAAGGTCGAAGACGCGCCCTTCAGCCCCGCCGACCGCATCGGCCAGCTGACCATGCGCAACCTCGACATCACCGACACGCGCGGCAAGCTGGGTATCTACACCGGCACGGGCCTGCTGGCCGGCGGCGGGCTGCCGAAGCTGGAAGGCTGATCGCTCAGAACTCGTCCGCCACGCGGACGAAGCTCGCGAACCGCGGCTTGCCCGCAGGCGTCACGTCTCGGTAGCGGTACGTGACCGTCGCGCCGATGGGCGGCGGGTCTCGACGCTGGGCATCGCTGAAGCCGGTGCCCAGCCTGAAGCGCACGCCTTCGGGCGTCTGCAACTCCAGCGCACCGAGCTGGCCCTGCAAGCGCCCCTTGCCGGGCTCATGGCCGACGACCACCGCTTCGGCATCCGCCAGCGGCTTGAGCTTCAGCAGCAGGTCGCTGCGGCCGGAGGTCAGCGGCGCGTCGGCGCGATGCAGCATCAGGCCTTCGCCACCGGCGTCGACCACTTGCTTGAGCTTGGCCCGCAACGCGGCGTTCGAGGTGAAGCGCTGCTGCTCCACCGGCACGACGATGTCGCTCGCCAGCGCCTTGAGCTTCTCGGCTCGCTGCTCGAACGTGCCCTCGCCGGCCGGCAGCTCGAAGACGCGGTAGTGGATGCGGCGCCATTCGGCGTCGACCGGCTCGGCTCGCCGCACGGCGCCCGACAGCTCGTCGAAGCGGCGCCGGCCCATCCACAGCTCGCCGTCCAGCGGCGTCTGGGGCAGCGCGGCCAGGAACCAGGGCGGCGCCGCCACCGCACGGCCACTGCGAAAGCGCAGCGTCGCGCCGTCCCACA
>JACCDQ010220649.1_pt1 | contig 21881 bp, 21 predicted proteins | sample 7446031 | NCBI WGS metagenome assembly JACCDQ01 (sample SAMN15323442, study PRJNA562643) | freshwater metagenome | isolation source: river surface water | place: USA:Blue River Watershed | collected 2017-08-17
AGGGGTGAAAGCTAGATGTCATGCGCCATTGTGCCGCCCTCCTACAATCAGCCGCATGGCTCAAAAACTGGACGTTTGTATTCGCGGCGATGGTATGGTGGGACGCACCTTGGCCCTGTTGCTCGCACGCCAAAAACTGCGCGTGGGCTTGGTTACCTCGGCCCCCAAAACATCGCAGGACGTTAGGGCTTACTCACTCAACAGCGCCTCTCGCAGCTTGCTTTTAGGCCTTCGCTGCTGGCCCGACGCCTTGCACGCCACCTCCGTGCAACACATGCGCGTGTGGGGCGATGATGGCGGCTTTACCCACTTTGAAAGCCCCACACCCGAGGGCCTGACTTGGATCGTGGACGTGCCCGTGCTCGAAGCCCAACTGGCCGACGCCGTGCGTTACCAAGCTGAAATTACCCCCCTCTCCGCCCCCGAACCCGCTGCTTTGACCGTGGTGTGCGAGGGCCGAGCCAGCGCCACCCGCGATGAGCTGGGCGTGAGCTTTGAAGTGCTGCCGTATCAGCAACACGCCGTGGCCGCCCGCGTGCGTTGCAGCACGCCGCACCGACAGCAGGCGTTGCAGTGGTTTCACCACGGTGCCCAAGGCTTAGAAATTTTGGCGCTTCTGCCTTTAGGCGGCGCGCAGGGCGACACCGCCAGCTTGGTGTGGTCGCTCCCCCCCGAACGCGCCAAAGACATGCTAGCTTTGAGCGCCCCAGCCTTTGGCATTGCGCTTGAAAACGCCAGCAATGGCGTGCTCGGCCAAATCGAACTCACCAGCGAACGCGCCATGTGGCCGCTGCAACTGGCTCACGCCGACCGCTGGACCGGCAACTTTGCCGACGGCAGCGCCTGGGCACTGGCAGGCGATGCGGCGCACAACATTCACCCCCTCGCTGGCCTCGGGCTCAACCTCGGCTTGGCCGATGTGGCCGAGCTGGCCAACGTGCTGCAAGCCCGCGAAGCCAAAGACTACTGGCGCAGCGTGGGTGACCGCTACTTCATGCGCCGCTACGAACGCGCCCGCAAAGCCGACATGGTGCCCACGTGGCTGGCCTGCGATGGCTTGCAACGCTTGTTTGCCCACCCCAACACGGGCGTGCAAGCGCTGCGCAACTGGGGCATGAATGGGTTCAACAGTCTCGCTCCTGTGAAGGCTTGGGCCATGCAGCAGGCCATGGGTTAAACATTTAAAAAACGAAGCTTCATATGCAACACACTTTCCGCTCACTCGCCGTCGCTGCCCTGATGGCTCTCAGCTTTTCCAGCGCTATGGCTCAAGGCCACGAAGCCACCATTCGCAAAAACTTGAGCGAGCGTATTCCGCAAATCCCCAAGATTGAAGAAATCACAGCCACCCCCTTGGCTGGCATTTACGAGTTGCGCCTAAGCACCAACGAGATTTACTACAGCGACGCCGCAGGCAACTTCCTCATTCAAGGTAACTTGATTGACACCAAAAGCAAACGCAACCTGACCGAAGAACGCGAAGCCAAACTGAGCGCGATTGACTTCAACGCCTTGCCGTTGAAAGACGCCATCACCATCGTGCACGGCAACGGCAAGCGCAAGCTGGCCGTGTTTGAAGACCCCAACTGCGGCTACTGCAAACGCTTCGAGCGCGACTTGGCCAAGGTGGACAACGTGACGGTGTACTTGTTCTTGTTGCCCGTCCTCGGACCCGGCTCGGTCGAGAAATCACGCAATGTGTGGTGCGCCAAAGACCAAGGCGCTGCATGGGTCAACATGATGCAAAAAGACACGCCTGCCCCTGCTGCGCAGTGCAACACCGCCGCAATTGACCGTAACTTAGAGTTCGCCCGCAAATACAAAATCACCGGCACGCCCACATTGGTGGCGCAAGACGGCACACGTGTGCCCGGTGCAATTGACAGCGCCAAAATTGAACGTCTGTTGGCCGACGCCAGCAAGTAATCAAGCCTCATCAAAAGAAGAAACGAGTTCGACATGGTTCACTCCCCCATCACCCCCGACAGCGATGCTGGCCAGCTGATTGAACGCTTGGGCTACGCAGGCCTCATCCCGTTTGTGGTGCTTGCCTTTTTCATGTGGATCGTCACACCCGAAGCACACCCGTTTGTGGCCATTGCGCTCAGCGCTTATGGCGCGACCATCGCCGCATTTTTGGGCGGTATCCATTGGGGCATTGGTCTGCGCCACAACGCACCGCAGCGCAAGCTGCACATGGTGTGGGGCGTCATTCCTTCACTGGTGGCGTGGATCGCCGTCATCATGCCGGCCTATGCGGGCTTGCCCTTGTTGGCCTTTTTGCTGATCGCCTGCTATTTGGTCGATCGCAAAACATGGCCCGAAGCGGGCTTGCGCGATTGGATGACCATGCGCTTTCGCTTGACTGCAGTGTCTACCTTGTCTTGCTTGCTGGGCGCAGCCGCTACCTAACAGGACCGCATGCATGGCAAAGAGCAACACACCCCGCACACCTTCCCGTCTGTCCAGTGCTGCACCCGCCGTGCACTACAAAGTTGAAGCAGCAGACCTACACGCACATTTGTATGGTGTGACGCTCACCATCGCGCAACCAGCAGCAGGCCAACATGTGTCGCTACCCGTATGGATTGCTGGCAGCTACATGGTGCGTGAGTTTGCCAAGCAAATTACAGGGATCAGTGCACGCCAAGGCAATCGCAATGTGGCTGTGCATCAGCTCGACAAAGCCACTTGGGCATTGGACTGTGAAGCAGGCAAACCACTCACCCTGCACTACCAAGTGCATGCACACGACGATTCGGTGCGCACCGCATGGCTGATGACACAGCGTGGCTTCTTCAATGGCACGAGCTTGTGCTTGCAAGTGGAAGGTTTAGCTGATGTGCCGCATCAGTTAGAGCTAGTGGCTGAGTCGTTCAACGCTGCTCACGAAGCACGCACAAACGCATTGGCAGCTGCACCCTTCCATGCGCCATCAAGCGCCAGCGCTTGGCAAGTGGCCACCGGCCTCACGCCTATCAAAACAGACCGTCAAGGCTTTGGCACTTATGTGGCCGCAAACTACGACGAGCTGGTGGACTGTCCTGTAGAGATGGGTGCGTTTTGGAGCGGTAGCTTCAAGGCCTGCGGTATTGAGCACCGCTTTGTGGTGGCAGGTGCTACCCCCGCCTTTGACGGCGAACGCCTGCTGCGCGACAGTCAAAAGATTTGCGAAACCGCCATCCGTTTTTGGCATGGCAACAAACACTCAGGCACCCCACACAAAAACTACGTGTTCATGCTCAACGCCGTGGCCGATGGCTATGGCGGCTTAGAGCATCGCAACTCCACGGCGCTGATTTGCAACCGTGCTGACTTACCGCGTGTCAGCGATAGCAGCAGCACAGACAAAGATGCCAAGGCACACGACACCAAGCAAAGCGATGGTTACACCACGCTGCTGGGCCTCATCAGCCATGAGTATTTCCACACTTGGAACGTCAAGCGCTTGCGTCCTGCCGAGTTTGCGCGTTACGACTACACCCAAGAAAACTACACCGAGCTGCTGTGGTTCTTTGAAGGCTTCACCAGCTACTACGACGATTTGCTGCTGCGACGCGCAGGGCTGATAGACGATGCTCAGTACCTGAAGCTGCTCAACAAAACCATCAACCAAGTCCTGCAAACACCAGGCCGTGATGTGCACAGCGTGGCGCAGTCGAGCTTTGAAGCGTGGACCAAGTACTACCGCCAAGACGCCAACAGCCCCAACCTCACAGTGAGCTACTACACCAAGGGCGCACTGGTGGCCTTGTGCCTAGACCTGACGCTGCGCCAGCACGGCGTGAAAAACCACAGCGTCTCGCTGGACGATGTGATGCGTGCTTTGTGGGCGCGTTGCTGTACCGGAAAACACGATGGTCCCATGACTGAAGCAGATGTGCTGGCAGTGCTCAAAGAACTCACAGGCCGCTCGTGGACCGCCGAGTTCAAAGCATGGGTGCATGGCACACGCGACTTGCCATTGGAAAAATTATTGGCACACCACGGCGTGCACGTGAAGCACGACCCCGCACAACTGGCGCAGCGTTTGGGTCTACGCGTGGCCGAAGACCACAGCGTGCAAATCAAAACCGTGCTCAACGGCAGTGCGGCGCACAAGGCGGGCTTTGCGCCGGGCGACGAATGGCTGGGTGTGGAAGTCGCAGGCAAAACAGTGGCGCAAACGCCCTCGGCTTGGCGCATCAAAAAACTAGACGACTTGCAGTTGTACGCAGGCACGGCCAAAAAAGTGACCGCCCTCATCAACCGTGACCGTCAGCTGCTGCGCCTGAGCCTTGCTTTGCCCGACACAAAAGCTAATAGCACATGGCGTCTCGTGCTGGACAACCCCAAGCTGGTCAGCCGCTGGCTAAGCCTATAGTCAAGTCATCGTTGAGTGGCTGTAAACGCACCGACCGTTCCAACAACTTTTAAGAAATCTTTTCACATTTTTGGGAGCATCCGCATGAGCTACGAATTCATCACCGTCCACACCGAAGCCGACAAAGTGGGCGTCATCACCCTCAACCGTCCTAAGCAGCTCAATGCACTCAACGCGGGGTTGATGATTGAACTGGGTCAAGCCCTCAAAGACTTTGATGCCAACGAAGCCATTGGCTGCATGGTCATCACCGGTAGCGAAAAAGCATTTGCCGCAGGCGCGGACATTGGCGCCATGGCAACCTACAGCTTTGCCGATGTGTACAAGAACGACTACATCACCCGCGATTGGGAAACCATCCGCAGCATCCGCAAGCCCGTCATCGCTGCAGTCAGCGGCTTTGCTTTGGGTGGCGGTTGCGAGTTAGCCATGATGTGCGACTTCATCATCGCCGCTGACAATGCCAAGTTTGGTCAACCCGAAATCAAACTCGGCGTCATCCCAGGCGCGGGTGGCACACAACGTTTGCCACGCGCCGTGGGCAAATCCAAAGCCATGGACTTGGCTTTGACCGGCCGCATGATGGACGCAGCGGAAGCCGAACGCTCTGGGTTGGTCAGCCGCGTTGTGCCTCTGGACAAACTGATGGAAGAAACCTTGGGTGCTGCCATCATGATTTGTGGCTATTCGCAAATCGCAGCCATGGCCGCCAAAGAGTCGGTCAACCGCGCCTTTGAGGGCACGCTGTCTGATGGCGTGATGTTTGAACGCCGCATGTTCCACGCCTTGTTTGCTACCGCAGACCAAAAAGAAGGCATGGACGCATTTGTCAACAAACGCCCAGCTGCGTTCAAGCACCAATAAGCAGCCTTAAAGCCCACGACTTGTGGACCTTTATGCCGCCGCTACCATGCGGCTAACTGAATTAGAAAGTACCGCATGGAACTCTTGACCGACCCACAAGCGTGGATTGCCTTTGCCACCCTCACAGCCTTAGAGCTGGTGCTGGGTATAGACAACATCATCTTCATCTCCATCTTGGTGGACAAGCTGCCGCCTGAGAAGCGTGAGGTGGCGCGTCGCATCGGCCTGTTCATGGCCATGTTCATGCGCATTGGCTTGTTGTTGCTGCTGTCGGTCATCGTGGGCTTGGTAGCGCCGTTGTTCACGGTGTTTGGCCAAGAGATTTCTGGCCGTGACCTAATTTTGATTCTGGGCGGCTTATTCCTGATTTGGAAAAGCACGGGTGAGATTCACCAGTCGCTTGAAGGCGAAGAAGAACACGCCGCCAGCACCACAGCCAACACCATGACCTCGGTCATCTTGCAGATCATGGTGATCGACTTGGTGTTCTCCCTCGACTCCATCATCACCGCTGTGGGCATGGTGGATGAGGTGGCCATCATGATTGCGGCAGTCATCACCTCTGTTGGTTTGATGATGTTGTTTGCCAAAGGCATTGGTGAATTTGTGTCCAACCACCCCACCATCAAAATGTTGGCCCTCGCTTTCTTGGTCGTGGTCGGTGTGGTGTTGATGGCGGAAGGCTTAGGCCACCACGTGCCCAAGGGCTACATCTACTTCGCGATGGCGTTCTCATTGGGCGTTGAACTTCTCAACATTCGCTTTCGCAAGCGTGCCAAGAAAGTAGTGCAGCTGCACCAGCAAGCGCCTTGAGCTAAATAGCTCAATAACCCCTGCATAAAGGGGCATAAAGGGGCATAAAGGGGCATAAACCGACTGTCATCTCTCGTTATTAGAATGTTTGGTAATTAAATATTTTTTGAACCGATCAAGATGACAGCCTCTGAGGCTTCCCACAAACTCACACTTCAGACGCAAGCGCTGTTGGTGCTCATCTGTGCGGTAGCGTACTTTTACGCATTCAAGCTCAATCTGTATTGGTTCGATTGGATTGAGTTCTCTCATGGCGCGAACTGGGTTTACATCCCTAGTGGCTTGCGTTTGCTATTTGTGCTGATATTGGCTCGCCTTGGCGGCGTTGGCATTGCGCTAAGCTCAATCTTCATCAACTACACACTCGGCGATGCAGACGCACATGTATTCAACATCGTCACAGGGCTCATCTCAGGCGCATCGCCTTGCATTGCCCGCTACTTGGCAATAAGGTGGTTCCACCTCGACCCCTTGCTGTTTAACCTCACTTCGCCTGATTTTTTCAAAATCTCTGTGCTTTTTGCTTTGATGAATGGTTTGCTCCATCAGGTTTGGTTTGTTTGGATGGACAAAACACAAGACTTCTTAGCCAGCACATTGGCCATGGGCGTGGGTGACTGGTTTGGCACAGTGCTAGTGCTAGCCACTGCCAGTTTGGGCATTCAGATTTTCAAGTTCACGCAAAGCCGCAAGCCTTAAGCCTCAGGGCCGTGGTGATTAATCTTTGCCTTTGGCTAACGTCACGGCTAGGGGCAGCAAGCCCAGCGCAAACAAAATAGCACCCACGTCCATCAGCGTGTCGGTCATCATGAGGCAAAAGCCCAACACAGAGATGCCCAAGGCCACGGAGATGACCGTCTTGAGTTCAATCTTTGGAAGCTTCTTCATGCGTTGAATCTTAATCTAGGCATGGCGGCCCCAAGAAAAAACCCACAGCCAAAAGACTGTGGGTTTTTATTTTGGTGGTGGTAGCGGGATTTGAACCTGCGACATCAGCATTATGAATGCTGCGCTCTAACCAACTGAGCTATACCACCGAACAGGGCAAGATTGTAAACCATTTTGACTGTGGTTTACTCCAGCACCTTGAACAACAGCGCGGAAAAGAAGCCGCTCAGCGTGGCCAAGCCCACCCAATTGGGCGGCGCCAAATGTGTCGCCTCGGGCAGCATGGCAGCACAAATCATGGTGAGCATGGCGCCAGCGGCCAAGCCTTCAATGAACACCATGGCATTGTGCGGCACCCAATCACCCATCACCGCGCCTAGCGCAGCAGCCAAGCCTGTCATCAGCACCAGGGACAACCACATGATGAGGATGCGCTGCACGCTCATGCCCTGCATGCGCATTTGTGCAGAGCTCGACAAAGCCTCAGGCAAGTTCGACAAGAACAAACCCGCGAGCAAGGTGTAGGGCAACACATCCCAAAAAACGATGGGGGTCCCTGCTTGCACGCTGGCTGCAACAGTAGCCATAAGCACCGTGCCCACCACAAAGCTCTCGGGCAAGCCGTCAAGTAAGTTACCCAGCCAAATGGCTACGGCGGCGTTGTCGTGCGAGGCGTGTTTTTGTTCGAGCGCTTCACCTGTTGGCAAAGGTTGTGTGTGGTGCTGCGGCAGGTGCGCACGCTCATGCATGATTTTGGAAATGAGGTATGCGGTTTTTCGCAGGTAGCCGCCATGCTCAATGAGTACCCAATCCAACAACACAAACACAATGCCCCCCACGAATGCGCCAGCGACCAAGTGGAAAAAGTTACGCACTTCATGCGCGCGAACTTCGGCTGAACTGGCATGCATAAACGCATCGATGGATGGGGCCACTAGCTCAATCGCCAAGGCTGACATTAAGGCACCAGCGCCAAAGGCGGCCATTAGCCCCACAACGCGCTGAGGGAGTTTGAAGTAAATGCCAATCAAAGCCCCCATCAGCAACGAAGCCGAGCACATCACCCCAAGGATGAATGCCCAAGCCACGTAAATCTCCATGGGGGTTAGTCTTCCATCGGTGCAAGCACCCCAAAGCTGCGTTGCGCATAAGCCAAGCCGTGACCGGCTTGCACACCGAAGTCGAGCACTTCGCCAATCAAGATGTCGTGGTCACCCGCTGACACCACTTGCGCGATGCGGCAGTCAAACCATGCAATGACACCGTCTAAGCGCGGATGTTGATTCACACCACGCACCAAGGCTTGATCTGCAAAACGCTCAGTTTGCGAGCCCTGCGCAAATTTAAGCGCGATGTCTTTTTGCTGAGCACCCAACACGTTGACCATGTAGCCGCCAGCCGTGACGAAGGCTTCGTGGCTGGCTGAGGTTTTACGCACGCTCCACAACACCATGGCTGGGTCCAGCGACACAGTGTTGAAGGAGTTGCAGGTCATGCCCCAGTCAAGGCCTTGGGTGTGAGCTGTTACCACGGTTACGCCGGTGGTAAAGCAGCTCATTGCGTCTTTGATGTTCACGCCGTGCTTTCAGAATTGTTTTTATAAAAACGCAAGTGCGTCTTGTGCGGCCACACGGCCTTCGTCGGTGGGGACAACCCACACCTCGATAGCGCTATTGTCGGCGTGAATCGAAACCATGCTGTCGCCAGAGGCATTTGCGTTGCGCGTGGCATCCACCTGCACGCCAAGGTAGGCCAAGGCATCACCTACTTGTTGGCGGAGCACGGCATCGTGCTCGCCAATGCCGCCGGTGAAAGCCAACACATCCAAGCCGCCAATACAGGCAATGAGTGCACCCACTTCGCGCACCACGCGGTGGGCAAACAAATCGGTAGCAAAACGAGCCGCGTCGGAAGATGAAGCACGCAAGGTACGCATGTCAGCGCTCTCGCCCGACACACCCAACAAGCCGCTTTGCTTGTACAGCAGCTTTTGAATTTTGTCGTGGTCCCAGCCCTGCTCCATCAAGTACAGCAGCACCCCAGGGTCGAGCGCACCACTGCGCGTGCCCATCATCAAACCATCGAGGGCCGAGAAGCCCATGGTGGTGGCGCGGCTTTGATGCTCGGTGGTGGCGCACACGCTGGCCCCGTTGCCCAAGTGAGCCATGACGGTTCGACCTGAAGAGCGAGGCACTTCGTGCTTGAGCACTTGGCTCACATATTGGTATGAAAGCCCATGAAAACCGTAGCGACGCACGCCTTGCTCAGTTAGCTTGTTGTCAATGGCAAAGGTGGTTTCTAGCGGTGACAAGGTGCGATGAAACGCCGTGTCAAAACACGCCACTTGTGGTACATCTGAAAACGAGTCAGCAAACGCTGTGATGCCCGCCAAGTTGTGCGGCTGGTGCAATGGGGCCAGTGCATTGAGCGTGGCGAGCTGCGTCATCACTGTGGGCGTGACGCGCACACTGCTGCTGTAAAACGCGCCACCGTGCACCACACGGTGCGCAATGGCTTGCACCTTCAAGTGCGCAAAGCGTGAAGCCAACAAAGCTTTGAGGGTGTTGAGTGCCGCATCAAACACATCTTGCGCGGGCTGCACGTCTACCGCGGCTGATTCTTTGGCTTGCCCCGTTGCACAAAAGCTGATGCGTGGCTGGCCTGATGGCTCTAGACCTTCAATGTTGCCCGTGACTTCAGCTTCGCCAATACCTCCCGCCTGAATCGGGTACAGCGCAAACTTGAGGCTAGAAGAGCCTGCGTTGACAGAGAGGATGCTCATGCGGGATGAGTGCGGTAGTGGTGGGCAATGAGCTTAGCCAACAAGGCCGAAGCGCTGCGGGTGGTGGCCGTGTCAGCACGGCTGGTGAGTGCGATGGGCACGCGTGCACCCAACACCACGCCAGAGCCCGAAGCGCCAGCCAAATACTCCAGCTGCTTGGCCATCATGTTGCCCGACTCCAAATCGGGGGCAACCAAAATATCGGCCTGCCCTGCCACGGCAGATTCAATGTGTTTGATCTCCGCCGCATGACTAGACACCGCATTGTCAAACGCGAGCGGGCCATCGAGCAAGCCACCTTTGATTTGCCCACGGTCGGCCATCTTGCACAGGGCAGCAGCGTCGAGCGTGGAAGGAATGTTGGGGTTGACGGTTTCGACCGCCGAAAGAATGGCCACCTTCGGTGTGGCCACACCCATGATTTGCGCAAACAAAATCGCGTTTTGCACGATGTCGGCTTTCTCGGCCAAGGTGGGCGCAATGTTCAGCGCAGCATCGGTGATGTACAACGGCTTTGGGTACATCGGTGCTTCAAAGCGAAACACATGCGACATGCGGCGACCTGTGCGCAAACCTTTTTGCGACACCACGGCATGAATGAGCTCATCGGTGTGCAAGCTGCCTTTCATCAAGGCTTCCAGCTTTTTGTCAGCGGCCATTTGCGCAGCCACATCGGCGGCATCGTGGCTGTGTGCCACATCGATCACTTCGATGCCAGTCAAATCAATGCCTGCTTCTGCTGCCACAGTACGCAGTTTTTTCTCAGGCGCAATCAGCACGGCGTGAATCAAGCCAGCGTGGTGCGCATCCATTGCGCCTTGCAGCGAATCGGCATCGCACGGATGCACCACACCGCAACGCACAGGTTCTAGGTGTGCGCCCAGCGCCAACAAATTGGCATGGCGTTGTTCGGGGTCAAAGAGGCTGATGTGCGGCGCAGGGATGCGCGGCATGCGCAGCTTTTCTGTGGGGGCCATCACTTTGGCCACACCGTAAAGCACGCGTTCGCCTTTTTGGTTGACCAGCAAGCAATCAAGCTCAACCGTTTTCTTGTCATCTTGTTTGGCTGTGCAGGTGACCGTCACATTCAAGGTATCGCCAATTCGCACAGGCCGACTGAAGTGCAGGTTTTGCTCAAGGTAAATCGTGCCAGGACCTGGGAACACGGTGCCCAACAAACTGCTGATGAGTGAACCGCCCCACATGCCATGACCGATCACGCCATGGAACAAGGTGGCATTGGCGTACTCAGGGTCCAGATGCGCAGGGTTGGTATCGCCCGACACGGCAGCGAAAGCTTGAATGTCGGCTAAGGTGAGTGTGCGAACTAAGCGTGCGGCCTGTCCCACCACGATGCTGTCGTAGGGGTAGTTTTCAAGCCACTCGTTGCTGGGGTCGTTGGTGGTGTCAGTGATGTCGTTCATGGTGCTCTTCAATTCACGGCGTGGCTGCCGGCGTCTACATAAATGGTTTGGCCCGTCATGCCACTGGCGGCATCGGTGCACAAGAAGGTGCTGAGGTTGGCAATTTCTTCCAGCGTGACCAAGCGGCCCAAAGGTGCTTTAGCTATGTTGCTTTGCATCAATGCATCAAAGGCTTCAATGCCCGAGGCCGCACGTGTGAGGATGGGGCCGGGTGACACGGCATACACACGCACGCCTTGTGGCCCGAGCTCCAAGGCCATGTAGCGCACCAAAGATTCAAGCGCCGCTTTCACTGGTCCCATCAAGCCATAGTGCGGCACCGCTTCATCTGCACCTAGGTATGACATGGTGACCATGCTGCCGCCCTGCGGCATGTGTGGCGCACAGAGTTTGGCGAGTGTGGCAAATGAGTGGCACGACACTTCCATGGCACGGGCAAAGCCAACACTTGAGCTGTCAATCACGCGGCCATGCAAATCGGCCAAGGGGGCCCAAGCGATGGAGTGAATCACAAAATCCAATTGACCAAGTTTGGCCACGGCGTAGGCCACCAACTTCTCTAACTCTTCTGGCGTTTCGATATTACAGGTTTGCAAGTCCATGCCCAGCGGCTGAGTCAGCGGTTCGACGTACGCACGTGCTTTGTCGTTCAAGCACGAGGCCACCACTTCAGCACCCATGGCCTGTGCTTGGCGTGCACACCCCCAAGCAATGCTGTGCTCGTTGGCAAGACCAAGGATCAAGCCCTTCTTGCCTTTGAGATCAAAGGCGGACATGGGGTTCATAAAAACTCCTCAAAACCTGTGGTGGGCTCAAAACGGCCCGCCACAAAACGTAAACGTGTCGGACCGGGCATGGCACGCTGCGCCACAGAATGGCGCGGATCGCCGGGGTAACACAGGGTGCGAACCCCTGCATCATCAAATGCTTCGGGCAAAACCAAGGCTGGTGTTTGCTGTTGCGCCAAGTGCAACACACTCTCGGTACAACTGTGTGACAACAAGGACACCAAGCTCATGATTTGCGGCGGCGCCAGCGGCAAATCACCCGCCCAGTAGCGGGTCAATGCATCCAACGGGGTCAGCCACACACTGTCAATCGCCTCAATGTTGTCGTGAATGGGGTGCTGGCCGTCAGGCAAGACCGCCACGAAAAAACGGGTGTCAAAACGTTTGTTGGTCACCGACGGTTGCACCGGCGTGATCCAACGCGACCAAGGCGCCAAGTGCTGCGTGTCCACACGCAAACCTGCACTGTGCAACACCTCAGCAAAACCTTGACCGCCATGCAGGGCTTGCTGCCACTGTTGGCGCTGCCCTGCGTCGTGCCCCAAGGCTTGGCTATCGCTTGCGCGGGCGTACAACACGCCGCACTCTTCCAGCAGCTCACGCACAGCAGCCACATAGAGACCAGCTGCGGTGTGCTCGGGTAAATCGGGCTCACCCAGGGCGCGATGCAGCTCTTGGGGTGACGTATCTAAATAGGCATGCAAATCAGGCGAGCAATCGGCCTCATCTAATTTGCCACCCGGAAAAACAAAAGCGCCACCCAACACAGCCGAAGCTGTATGGCGACGCAGCAAAAAGACCTGCAGGCCTTTTTGGGGCTCATCACGTAACAACACCACCGTGGCCGAGGCCCGCGGTGGTGTTGTGATGATCTCGCTGTTGAGTTGCATGAACTCAGCGATGAATCTGAAGATTACTTGGCGTAAGCCACGTCAGCGCGGCGGTTTTGTGCCCAAGCAGCTTCGTCATGACCTTCTGCTTTTGGCTTCTCGCTACCAAAGCTCACTGGCTCGGCTTGGCCGTCTTTGACGCCGTAGGCTTTCAAGCCACGCACCACAGCTTCAGCACGCTTTTGGCCCAAAGCCAAGTTGTATTCGCGGCCACCACGTTCGTCGGCATTGCCTTCCACGCGCACTTTCAAAGCGCCGTTAGCAGCCAAGTACTTGCCTTGACGCTCAACCACGCCTGCTTGATCAGCTTTGATGTCAAATTGATCGAAACCAAAGTAAACGCTGCGCTCTTTTGAAATAGCGCTGTTAGGGTTCAAGTGGTCGGCGACCACAGAAGCCACAGAAGAAGATGCTTTGGCATCAGACACGTTGTCGAGTTTGGTAGAGCTGCAAGCAGACAGCAAGGCGACAGAAGCGATAGACAAGAGAGCGATGAGACGTTTAGACATTTGAGTTTCAGTTTGTAAAAAATAACCACAATATTTTAACGGATGGATCTAGGAGTAACTTTCAATGGCAAAAGTGTTGTTTTTTTTGACACTTTATTAAATTCTTTTATAAATCAATGACATAGGCAATTTTCTTAATTTTGTTTCTTTACGCAAAACCAATTAAATTAAAAGTATTCAAATACGATAGAAAACTCATCTTTATGCACCGATCACTCGCTAAATGGCTGATTGCACAAGGCCCGACACACAGGTAAATTCCATTCCCCGTTAGCAATTTCGGCAATTAACAACCATGCAGCACTGCCCCTGGGTGCGAGGAATAAAAAGATGTCAACATTCAAAATTTTGGTCACCAGTCAAAAAGGTGGCGTTGGTAAAAGTACTGTTTCTGCCAATTTGGCCGCTTATTTGCGTCGCCAAGGCCAAACTGTGACGCTGATTGACTTTGACACCCATGGTTCCTCCAGCACTTGGTTGACACGTGCGCCCAACATTGGCGTGGTGGTGCAACACCACGTCTTGCCACTTGACCAAGGTGGTAACCGCCCGATCTTGGATGCCCGCTTGCACCTGCGCCGCGCTGCCAGCAGCAGCGAAGTGGTGATTTGCGACTTGACTTGGACCGACTCCATCGCCGGCGAGCTGATGTTTGAATACGATTTGGTCATCGTGCCCACCTCGGTGTCTGAAATCGAGATGGCCGCCACTGCAGGCTTTTTGAGCCGTCATCGCTGGGTGTTTGACTCGGCCATCCACACACCACCTACATTGCTGGTGTGCCCTACCCGTGTGCAACCTGAACAGCTGCAAAGCGATGTCTTCTCTAAACAGCGCTTTCCTGTCAGCTTCATGCTTGCGCCGCCTGTGCTCGAAGCCCAATCAGCCCGTGAAATGTTTGAGCGTGGCTATTTGATGGACTTGCAAGATGCCTGTGGCACGTCGTTTATCGAATTTGGCAAATCCGTCTGCGCGGCACGCGAAATGCGCGAATCTGCCCAAGGCATGCGCCAAACGACCAACACAAGGCTCAATATGCCAAGCAATCGCACAGCGAGTGTGCCCAACGTAGCCGCCGCGGGAGTGAAGCGCAACAATTTGCTGTCAAACTCGGCTACGCTATCGAGTCAGTACTCCATCTTGGGTCGCCATCGCATGCAAAAAACTCGCCCAGAAGACAACATGGGCAGCAAATCTGCACCGCACGCCAGCGCGCCACAAAGCACGCAAATTGCATCGATGGGGATTCCACAGTTTCTCAAACGCATGTCCATGGGTGTCATGAATAAATGAGCTCCGAACCACAATTTTTGTCCTTCAAAGGACTGAAGCAATACACGCCTGAAGATGGCTGGGGGCAAGTCAATGCGATTTTGCAATCCCATGCTCAGCAGGCAGCTGCTCAACCGCAGCATGCGCCTCATCCTGCGCAACCGGCACAAGCACACCAACCTCAGCAGCACTACCAAGCGCAGCATCCGGCTGTGCCTGACAACGTCCCCACGTTGACAGAAACGCCTGATGCATCACCAGAGGCCTCTGCCGTGTTTGACCCGCTCATCAATGAGCTGTTTGAACAACTGCGCGTGCCACCCAGCGATGACCTGACCCAAACTTGGCGCACGATTGCAGCCGAAGTCAATCTGTTGACCGAGCGCATGGCTTTGCAGCGCGAGCTGCAAGAACGTCTGCAAAAGCTCGACCAAGAGTTGTTGAACTTACGCGGCACCATTTTGTCGCACCTGTCTGATGTGCAACAAGCTGCAGACCAACAACTGAGCTCTGCACGATTGCGTGCCGAAGTCTCGGCCTTAGCCCAAACCAAACTGTCGGCCAAACTGACGAACAAGCGATAGACACAACCAAGCCAAGGAGCGCCGCGCATGCTGGACAAACTTAATCAGATTTATCCGGTGCGCTACACAGCGTTCATTGCATCGGTTGTTTTACTTGTTGTCTCGCTCTTGGGCGCAGGCGTGATGGGCCTCAGTGGCATATGGCCACTGGTCTTTCTGGCTTTGTGTGCCGTGGGCATTTATGACTTGCAGCAATCGCACCACGCGATATTGCGCAACTACCCCATCATTGGGCACTTGCGCTTCATGCTGGAGACGATTCGTCCAGAAATTCGCCAATACTTTCTAGAGTCAGAAACCGAAGCATCCCCCTTCTCTCGCGCACAACGCACCTTGGTGTACACGCGCGCCAAGGGGCAATCTGACAAGCGCCCCTTCGGCACCCAACTCGATGTGCGCGCCATTGGCTACGAGTGGATCAACCACTCCATCGCCCCCACCAAACTGGCGGGCCATGACTTCCGCGTCAAAGTTGGCGGCAAAGACTGCACCCAGCCCTACGACATCAGCCTGTTCAACGTGTCTGCCATGAGTTTTGGCGCACTCAGCGCCAATGCCATTCAAGCCCTGAACTTGGGTGCCAAGATGGGTGGCTTTGCGCACGACACGGGTGAAGGCTCTATCTCGCGTCATCACCGCGCACATGGCGGTGATTTGATTTGGGAAATTGGCTCCGGCTACTTTGGTTGCCGCGACGAGCAAGGTCACTTCAGCCCAGAACACTTCGTGGAGAACGTTCGTTCGCCCCAAGTGAAGATGGTCGAGATCAAACTCAGCCAAGGTGCCAAGCCCGGCCACGGCGGTGTGCTGCCCGGCCCCAAAGTGACCGAAGAGATTGCCGAAGCACGCGGCGTGATGGTGGGCCAAGACTGTGTGTCGCCCGCCACCCACAGCAGCTTCAGCACCCCGCTTGAGTTGATGACGTTCATCCAACAACTGCGCACCTTGAGCGAAGGCAAGCCCGTCGGTTTCAAGCTGTGTATCGGCCACCCATGGGAATGGTTTGCGATTGTCAAAGCCATGCTCGAGACCGGCATTCAGCCCGACTTCATCGTGGTGGACGGCGCTGAAGGCGGCACGGGTGCAGCACCCCTGGAGTTTTCAGACCACATGGGCATGCCCCTGCAAGAAGCCTTGCGTTTGGTACACAACACCTTGGTGGGCGCAGGTTTGCGCGACAGCATTCGTGTGGGGGCCAGCGGCAAAATTGTGAGCGCCTTCGACATGGCACGTGCTTTGGCGCTAGGTGCCGACTGGTGCAACAGCGCACGCGGCTTTATGTTTGCGCTGGGTTGCATCCAAGCACAAACTTGCCACAGCGGCAACTGCCCCACCGGTGTGACCACCCAAGACCCCACACGCCAACTGGCGCTGGTAGTGCCCAGCAAAGCAGAGCGTGTGCACAACTTTCACACGCACACGCTCGAAGCTTTGCAAGAGCTCATGGAGGCATCCGGCCTGCAAACCCCGCATGACTTCACACCACGCCACATCATGCGCCGTGTGAGTGAAACCCAAACTCTGCATTTGTCTGACTTGGTCGAGACAGTGGAAGCTGGTGCCTTGCTCAAAGACGACTTGAGCACGTTACCCCCTGTGTTCAGCGATTGGTCTCTGACTCACGGGAAGAGCTTCGCCATAACCGCATAACGCAAACATGCTCTAGCCAGCTGGTGTGTCTAGACACACAACAAAAAGGCGACCCATGGGTCGCCTTTTTGTTTGATCGCTCGATGGTCAAAAGTTAGATCAATCCGGCACGCGTGGATACTGAATGGCTTTTTCACGAACCACCGGTGGTTGAGCTGCAGCAGCAGCAGCGGCAGCAGCACGGGCTTTTTCGGCTGCGACGCGCTCAGCAGCAGCAGCTTTCTCAGCCGCTGCTTTCTCAGCAGCAATTTTGGCTGCACGTGCTGCAGCAGCGCGCTCCGCGGCAGCTTTTTCTTCCGCGATTTGTTCAGCCGACTTCACGGGCTTCTCAGGCTGCATGCGCATGGCCACGGCGCGCTCAGCAGCTGCTTTTTGCTGAGCAATGCGTTCAGCCGCAGCTGCTTTTTCTGAAGCGGCTGCTGAGCGTTGCGCTTCTAAGGCAGCGCGCTGTGCGTCACCAGCGGCCTTCTCAGACTGAGCAGAAGCCTTAGCCGCCAATGCAGCTTTGTCGGCTGCTTTTTGAGCCTCGCCAACCACAATGTTTGCTTTTTCTAAGTTTTTTTCAATCGTCTTCAATGAATTGACTTCAGCTGCAGATTGAGCACGCTCCCGTACTTGCATCGCTGCATTCATATCGACCTTGAGCTTTTGAATTTCAGTCAACAACACTTGGGTACTTGGGCCTTGCGGCACAACTGGAGCAGGAGGCGGTGCTGGCTGAACGCGTGCAGAAGCTTTTTCGGCCACCGTCTGCAACTTGCCATCAAAGGATTGCAGTTTGCTTTCCAAGGTGGTCAGCTGTTTTTGCATGTCTTTGAACTTGACATCACTGGACTTGTTGGCTTCCGTAGCCACCACGGTAGGCATAGAAGCCATGACCTTGCCCAACTCTTCCAAACGCTTGGCCACTTGGGTTTGCGTCGTGATGACTTCGTCTTGCTTTTCGGTGATTTCAGAAAAATCAGAGTTGGTTTTACCAATGGCTGACAAGCTGGCATCCACCTCAATCACACGCTTAGCCATGGCGTAGACCATGGTGTCGAGTTCTTTGATCGACTTGGTCATCTTCATGGTGATGGCAAAGAAAATGGCCATGGCAATCAGCAAACAAGCGCAAAACGCGCCCAACATGATGCGCGAGTGCATCACATTGCGACGGTTGTTTTCTTGAATTTTGGACACCACGGCGCGCATGGTGGCACTGACATCTGCAGCAATTGACGCTGAACGTGTGGACACCTCCGCCGAATCAAGCACCACCGATGTGAGCTCTTCAATTTGACGCGCGACCTCGTTGGTATCCAGCGATTGAGACGCAAGTTCAGTCAAGCGGTCAGCCGTGGCCTCGACGTCCACGATGGCTTCTGCAGCCGTGGCCGCATCGGGAATCGTTTGTTGTTCATCCGCCATAGTCAATCCTTTGCCTTATTTCGTTCTTCAAGCCTGTCAAGGCGAGCGTTAAGTGAGTGAATGTCGCCCGTGAGCTTGCCCATGCGAACTTGAAGCTGTTCACCCCATGTATCGGCTTGAGGTGGCTCGTCTTGAGCAAGTGCCTCGGGCTCCTCGGAGCTCTCGGGCAAATCGTCCGTGGTCTCAGACTGTCCGACCGGCTCTTCCACAGTCGTCACCACAGGTGCAGGTGCAGACTCAGTCTCGGTCTCTACAAGCTCAGTCAGCGTAGGAACGTTCGCCAATGCTTCAGCACTCAGGCCTTCAGCGTCGTCAGCCAAGTCAGGCACAGAAATCTTGGGCAAAGTCTCAGGCTGATAGCCAGGCTCAAAGGGCGCGGGCTCAGGATGAATGCCACTCGACACTTGGGTGTCGGCACTTTTTGGATCGTGTTCTTGACTCATAAGCTCGTTCTTAGGCTGTGCTTCAGGACTTTGTGAATTGATTTTTCATCGATTTGCTACTGCGCAACCAACCTTTAGACAACAAAGGGCTGGTTTGCATGTAAGCATCGGCCTGAGCTTTGGATTCAAAAGGCCCTGCAACCAAAATGAAATAACGTTTGCCCGAATCTTTTTGTCGGGCTCGCAAAATGCGCGTTTTGGCATACGCCGCGTTGCTGCGTTGGAAACTACGCATATCGTCTTGCGTATCCATCGCGGCCAGTTGAACTACCCAAGCATTGGCGGGCAATTGCTCGACCCATACCTCGTCCGAGCTTGGCTCTGCTTTGGTTTCTTTGTCCGATTTTTTCTTGACAGGTGCTTCTGCAGAGGCCGCGGCCACGGGCTCGGAGGCAACAGGAGCCGCCACAACCACAGGTGCCACCACACTGGCGGCAGAGGCCGCAGAGGCTACCGCTTCAGCTTGGCTTGCCACACTCGCCGCCTCAGCGGCGACAGAAGCGGCTAACTCAGCCGCTGCTAGGGCTTGTGCACTCGCCGCAGAGGCTGCGGCAGCAGCACTGGCAGCCTCTTCTGGCGCTGGTACTGCGGGCGTACCACGCAACACATATTTCTTCAAAGCTTCGGCCTCTTGGAACACCCAATCTTTGTACATCACGCCAAACGCTGCAATTGACACAAGCAACACCAAAAGCACCCAACCCGCACGCGATTTGCGTGGCGCACGCTTGAACAAATCAGCATCCGCAGCGCTTGCCAGCGCTGCTGCCTGCAAACCGGGTTCGCGTGAGGTATCCGCACCAGACATCGGTACAGAAAGCGGCACTGCAGCTGCACTGACCGGCATAGGGGTGGATGTGGGCGCTGTGACAGGTGCTGCCACAACTGGCGGCACAAATGCAGGCAATGGTTCAGGCTCGACCTTGGGCTCCTCTTTTTTGCCAAAGCCAGGCACGCGCCATGCAGTTTTGGTTGGAAGGTTGAGCAATTTCGACACTGGCACCACCTCGTCACTCAAGGTGGGCGGTGTCATATCAAACGTGGGTTCAATTGGTTGAGCAGGTGCCTCGGGCTCATTGGCCACCCAATCGGTCAATTTTTGTTTGGCTTCACCTGCCTCGGTTTCCACTTGCCACTTGAGCAAGTTTTTTCCGAAGGCGTCTGTTTTGCTTTGGTAATTGCCCACACTGTTGATGAGCAAAATCACGCTGATGTTGCCAGCCGGAAACCCATTGACCAAACGCGCTAAGAGTTGCAGCTCGAAGTCTTGCATCAAGATCGAATCGCGGAACAACAGGAAACGACGGGGGGCGTGCTTCTTATCCTTCTCCAGCGCTTGGTCCAGCGTGATTTCAGACAGGATTTCGTTGAATTTTTGAACCAGCTTTTCAGAGTTGGTGGAACTGCACCACTCGATGTGGGTTTCACCCTTGGCGCGCAAACGCTCTTCAAATAAGCTGCCGTAATAGTCGAGCACCATGTCGTGGTCGCTCAGCACGGCGAGATTGATACTGCCTTCGGTCAATGACTTCAGGAGAATTTCAAATCGCAACCGGTCACCGGGGCTTTGGTAGATGTCTGTCATGCGGCTCAAACTCGGGTCTTAAGAATTCATCAAGTCGCCGTTCGAGTCGAACTTCATATCGTTCGGAACGGTGGGCGATGGTTTGACCACTTCCTGGCCACGACCATAAGACTGGTTCAGGCTGAACACATAGGCAATGACCTGCGCAACAGCGTGGTACAGCGCCTCTGGAATCGGATGATCCAGCTTGGTTGTGAAGTATAAGGCGCGAGCCAGCAAAGGCGCCTCAAAAATATAAACATTGTGCTCTTTGGCTTCCTCACGAATACGGGCTGCCAAGCCATCTTCACCCTTGGCCACCAAGAGGGGGGCACCGTCGCCCATCGGGTCATACGACAAGGCCACCGCGAAGTGGGTTGGGTTGGTGATGACCACGTCAGCGTCTTTGACCTTGCTCATCATCTTGTTGTTCAAGATCTCGTGTTGACGGCGACGAATTTGACCTTTGACCTCAGGGTTACCTTCTGAGTTCTTCATCTCGTCTTTCACCTCTTGCTTGGTCATCTTCAGCTTTTCATTGAGCTGATGACGCTGCAAGGGCACATCGACCAGGGCCACCAACACCAGCCCCAAACTGAGCCACATGCATGAATCCACAATGATGGTGCCTGCCACTTTGACAGCCACATTCAAATCCATCTGCGAGATGTGCGTGAGGTCATCCAAGTTGTTCATGACCGAGACCAACAAAATGGCACCGACCAATAAGAACTTGAGCACAGCTTTGCCCAGGTTGATCAAGGCTTCTTTGCCAAACATCCGTGCCAAGCCCGTCATGGGGTTTAGCTTGCTGAATTTAGGCATGATCATCTTGGGGGAAAAGATCAAACCCCCAGCCAACGTGGTCGACAAAATAGCGATCACATAAAGAATCGCCATCAACGGCAACACAACCAACAGACCATCTACCATCGCGTTGCCAAAAATAGCAGGCAGCAATTCGGCCTTGTCTGTGATGCGGCGGTCAAATTGCAACTGGCTTTTGAACAAGCTGCTCATGCCGTTAAATATTTGGTGACCCATCATGCTGAAAAACATGGTGGCAATCACCATCATGGCAGCAGGTGCCAGTTCTTGCGAACGTGCGATTTGCCCGTCTTCACGGGCTTTCTTTAGCCGCTGCGCCGTCGGTTCTTCGGTTTTGTCTTGGCCGCTTTCTTCCGACATGTCAGCCCCCTAAATAAGAACGCAGCATCATGAATGCTTGCGTCCAGACCCAATCAATGCGTGCCACGTTGCTGGTCATTGAAAAAATCATGACCACAAAGCCCGTCAAAATCAGCGCAGGAAAACCCACGGTAAAAATATTCAAACTCGGCGCAGCGCGCGCGACAAAACCCAAGCCCACGTTAATGAACAGCAAAGTCATCATCACAGGCAAAGCAATCAGCAAAGCGCCCAAAAACATCATGGCACTCCAGTTGATCATCTTGCCCAGCATGTCTTGGCTAAAAAACGGCTGTCCAATTGGCAGCAGCTTGAACGACTCAATCACCAAGCCAAACACAATCAGGTGACCACCCATGCCTAAAAACACCAAGGTACCCATGATGTTGAACATCTGTGAGATCACGGGCACGCTGCCCATGTTGGGGTCGACTATGTTGGCCATCAAC
>JACCDQ010041219.1_pt1 | contig 21874 bp, 21 predicted proteins | sample 7446031 | NCBI WGS metagenome assembly JACCDQ01 (sample SAMN15323442, study PRJNA562643) | freshwater metagenome | isolation source: river surface water | place: USA:Blue River Watershed | collected 2017-08-17
AATCCAAGCCGCATCCGGAGATTTATCCGAACCATTCGGAAGTTTAAAACCCGTTGAAGAATCGAATACCTTACCCCGTTGAGATTGTTTATTCCAATATCTTAATTGATAATTAATTTCAGAATTACGTTCGCCCGTTTCTCCGCCCGTAGGTGGCATAATCACTAAGTCTCCCCGATAAGTTCTCTCAAAACGTAGGTCACGATTATTTTGACACAGTTGATAAAACTGCTCATCTGATACAATTAAAGGATCAATCTTAACCGTTAGAGGACTCATTTTGTTTAAGCAGGAATGATTATTAACTGTTCCTATTATAATCTATTTTAAAATTAATAATGCTCATCTTTTTCATTCAGCCATAAAACCCTAATTTTGCGATGACTCCAAGCAAATAGCGGCCAATAAGTCTAACCCTGAAACTGACAAACATCCCGAAAGGGCCGCTTCAGCCCATAATAGAAATCAATTCCTTTCCCCTGTTAACGAACCTTAGCTGTGTCCCCTTCCCCTGCTGACCCTTCTCCCCCTGAAGTCACTCCCCTCCGTTGTCTCCTCGGTGCAACCATTTCGGGGGCTTTGGCCTATGGGATCTATCTCCTCACCAAGGCGATCGCCATTACTTTTGCCACAAAACCGATCCTTTCAGATAACCTTTTTGTGCAACGCATTGGCTCGGCGGTACGAACCCTAGTGTTAGGAGTGGCTTCCCTTGGTACGTTTATTTTTGGTTTTGTGGCGATCGGATTAATCTTGTTAGCCCTACAACTAAGCCTACAGGCTCTCTGGAAAAAAGCTTCACCGCCAACGGATTCCTAATTCCCCGCCGGATAAGCGGCGATCGCTGAACATTCCCCTAGAAAAGTCATCTTCTCCGTGAGTCACACCAGCCACCGGCCCGCTTAGTCCATGGTTGTTATTTTTTACCCAGGGGATTGATCGCTTCGAGTTCTTGGAGGCGAAACGTGACCAGTTTATCCCAATTACCGCCTTCAAATAGTACCGCGACATTGCCATCACTGAGACGTTGTACCAGACCTTCAAAACGATAATAGGTATCATCGGGGTTAATGACCCGCACCGTCGCGCCAGGTAAAATCATGGATATCTTCCTTGGGTTAAATTACTAGCTTGTTATTTTAATGGCTACCGGCAATTTCTGGGGGAAATCCAGTGGCTCCTTGACGGGGGAACAAGGTCTGCTATCTTAGACAGAGGCAAATAGCCGGTTGTTATCCTACAGGATTGATATTTCATGTCCCAAAGAAAAGTTGCCCTGATTACCGGGATCACGGGTCAAGATGGTTCCTATCTCAGCGAATTATTATTAGAAAAAGATTACGAAGTTCACGGCATTATTCGACGCACTTCTACCTTTAATACGGATCGGATTGATCACCTCTATGACGATCCCCACGATCCCAGTGCACGACTCTTTTTGCATTATGGAGACCTCACTGATGGTACCACTCTCCGGCGGATTTTAGAGGAAATTAAGCCCACTGAAATCTATAATCTGGGAGCGCAGTCCCATGTCAGGGTCAGTTTTGATTCCCCGGAATATACGGTAGATGCGGTGGGCATGGGCACGTTACGGCTATTGGAAGCGGTGCGAGATTATCAGCAACGAACCGGTATTGAAGTGCGCTTTTATCAAGCTGGTTCTTCGGAAATGTTTGGTAAGGTACAGGAAATTCCCCAAAAAGAAACCACGCCTTTTTATCCTCGCAGTCCCTACGCCTGTGCCAAGGTATATGCCCATTGGCAAGCCGTTAATTATCGAGAATCCTACGATTTATTTGCCTGTAATGGTATTTTATTTAACCATGAATCTCCCCGGCGCGGGGAAACCTTTGTCACCCGTAAAATTACTAGGGCGATCGCCCGCATTGTGGCCGGTACGCAAAAGAAATTATATCTCGGCAATTTAGATTCCAAACGGGATTGGGGCTATGCCAAGGATTACGTTCAGGCCATGTGGCTGATGTTACAACAGGAAAAACCCGATGATTATGTGGTCGCAACGGGGGAAACCTATGCGATTCGGCAATTTTTAGAGATTGCGTTTCGCTATGTGAATCTGAATTGGGAAGATTATGTGGCCTTTGATGAACGCTATTTACGGCCTGCCGAAGTGGATTTATTAATCGGTGATCCGACAAAGGCGAAACAAACCCTCGGTTGGGAACATTCCGTCACGTTTGAGGAATTAGTGCATTTAATGGTCGGGGCGGATTTAGCGGTTTTAGGATTAACTCCCCCTCATCAAACGGAACGGGAAAAGCTCTTGCTCACGAAGGATAACGCCTTTGTCCGGCAACCTTTTCGGGCGATGGTGGATTAGATTTTGCCCTCATTCATTTTTAGCAAAAAACTTCTCTCAGTAAAACGATGCTTAATCTACAGGACAAAACCATTTTGGTGACGGGCGGTGCCGGCTTTTTAGGCAAACAAGTCGTTCATCAATTAATTCAAGCGGGAGCCAGTCCCGATAAAATTTCGATTCCGCGATCGCGGGATTGTGACCTCCGCCAACTGGAAAATTGTCAGAAAGCGGCCGAGGGGCAAAATATTATTATTCACTTAGCCGCCCATGTGGGAGGGATTGGCCTCAACCGCGAAAAACCGGCTGAATTATTCTATGACAATTTAATGATGGGAGCGCAATTAATCCATGCGGCCTATCAAGCGGGGGTTGAAAAATTTGTGTGTGTGGGAACCATTTGTGCTTACCCGAAATTTACCCCAGTTCCCTTTAAAGAAGAGGATTTATGGGAAGGTTATCCGGAAGAAACTAACGCTCCCTACGGTGTCGCCAAAAAAGCTTTACTGGTGCAATTACAGTCCTATCGCCAACAGTATGGCTTTAATGGCATTTATTTATTACCGGTTAATCTTTATGGGCCAGAGGATAATTTTAATCCCCGAAGTTCCCATGTAATCCCGGCTTTAATTCGTAAAGTATATGAAGCAAAAAAACGGGGAGATCAAACCTTGCCCGCTTGGGGAGATGGCAGTCCCACCCGCGAATTTTTATATTCCACCGATGCGGCCTTAGGAATTGTCTTGGGAACCCAAAAATACGACCAACCTGACCCGATTAACCTGGGCACCAATTACGAAATTGCCATTAAGGATTTAGTGGAATTAATTTGTGACCTGATGGCTTTTGAGGGAGAGATTGTTTGGGAAGTTGATCAACCCAATGGTCAGCCGCGACGTTGTTTGGATACCACCAAGGCCAAAGAGGCGTTTGGGTTTACCGCCCAGGTAGATTTACGTCAGGGCTTAAAAAATACGATTGATTGGTATTGTCAACAGGCCGATGCAGGTTTGATTGACTAATGGCAACCGCATAAGAGGGGCAAGCGATTGCTCCTTTGATCCCTGTTTGGGGGAAATTCAGTCCTATAATAGGGGCTTAGTCTTCTACGATTTTGCCTAGCTAATTGAACAATGCAACTCTCCCCCCAAGAAAAAGATAAACTCCTGATTTTTACGGCGGCTTTAGTGGCAGAACGTCGTAAGGCGAAAGGCCTAAAACTTAACTATCCGGAGGCGATCGCCTACCTATCGGCGGCCATTTTGGAGGGAGCCAGGGAGGGGAAAACCGTAGCCCAACTGATGAGCGAAGGCACCACCATTCTCAAACGGGATGAGGTGATGGAAGGAATTGCAGAAATGATTACTGAAGTCCAGGTAGAAGCGACCTTTCCCGACGGTACGAAATTGGTGACGGTGCATGAACCCATTCGCTAATGTCGGCGATTTCAGGATGCTAGAAATTAAACTTCGTCCATTTTGGAAACTGTCGTTTTTTTCAGATACGTTCCAGGAACAAGTCCCCCTTTTTAAGTCTACTGTGTACACACAAGTTTTTGATTTTTCGTTTGACCTTTTCTAGCCCCCTAAATCCCCCAATTCTGGGGGACTTTGAGTCTTGAAAAATACCGATCTCCCCCCAAACTTGGGGGGCTGGGGGGGCAAAATGAGGTTTAGGGCAAGATGTGTGTACACAGTAGCTTTTTAAGGGGGATTCAGAGGGATCAATCTGGGAGAGTCAAAAACGATGGGTTTCAAGTTGGACTGGGTTTATTCCAAAAAAGTCTTGACCGTACCATTGGGACTCAATACTAAGCGCACCGTTTGTTCTTCACTGCCGGGAATCTTCATCGGCGAAACAAAGGGTTGGCCGGGATTGGGCATGGGAACCTGAGCGAGATAGACACTGGCGGCTTTACCGAGGGGAATCGTTTGATCCAGAGAGCCATCGGGTTTAATTAGCAGACGATATTCTAGGGTTTGCGCTAAACCGTCCGGGGGTTGCCACTGGCGTTGGAAATAATCCCGTACTTCTCCCACCTGGGGAATAGTATCTAATAAATTGCTTTCTTTAACCGGTGGAACCTGCAAGGGAGCCATGGAGTTAGCTAGATTCCCAGGGGGAAGGTTATTCATCCCTGTTGAGGTAGAACTGAGGGGCGGTAAAGCCGGTTGAGGGGGAAGAGTCCGACCTTGGAACTGGGGAACTGATCCCGTTGTCGGCGGCAAAATCGGTAAAGCGGGGGAAGTATTATTGGTCGAAAACGCGAGGGGTGGCGGATAGGGCGCATTGGTGGGCGGTGCCACCGTGGGTGAAAGGGTTTGGGACGGCGGTAGCACAACGGTTTGGGCTAGGGGAGCCGGCGGGGCCCCTGGGACGGGAGGTAAAACCTTCGCCGGGGGAACCACTAAGTTCACGGTCGGATTGCGGGGCGGGGCGATCGCCGGTTGGGCAGGAGCCGGGGGCGGTAAGGGATCACGAAGAGCTAATGCAGTAGCGAGATTAGGATTAGGGAGGGTTTTCAGGGTTGGAGCCGGAGGAATGGGAGGCAAAACCTCTACAAAGGAAAACTTCGTGCGAGCCGGTAGCGGTGAAGGATTGACAGCTAAGGGATCTATCTGGGGCTGAAGCCCTCGGAGCAATATCCCCACTAAACCCATCGCCCCTAATCCTAGGATGGCGAGGCTTGACCAGACCCAAAACGGTTTAGGGGAACTCTCGGCTTGAGCAGTGGGTTGAGCAGAAGGCGTTGATAGGATGACAAAGTCGTCATAGCGATCCAGGGCCGTGATTACATCCACCAGTTGGGAACTACTTAACAAAACCTGCGGAGCCGAACTGTCCCAGACACCAAAACTGAGTTGATGACGGAGCAAACCTAGGGGGATTAAGTCCACCGTGTTGGAACTCACTGATTTTGACCCAGGGCTAACTTCCCCCGAATGCCCACAGGACTGTTCCAAAAAATTCTGCACATAGCGATTCACCACCTCCATCAGTTGTTCCAGTTGCAGGCGATCGCCTTTGAGAGTTACCTGTTGGTCTTCCGGTAACCGGGGATCATCAAAATGAAACGTAAAAGTGTACTGTTCGGGTAACCCCTGGAATTGCCAGGGCCAGTACCAGGCGGTGCGTTCCGTCCAGAGTTCCAGGGTGCAGGTCGGTGGCGTGAACCGTTCAATCAGTCGCTGGGGACGACGACGCGGTAAAGGATTGGCAGTCTTCATGAGGTTTGCTCACCCTGACCTTGTAAACGTTCTAATAGGACTAACCATAATCGCCGATGGCCATTGCTCAAACTATAGAATAACAAGTCAATCACTTGTTTAAAGGCAAAGCGTTGCCAATCCGTCGGGCTAGTCAAGGAATGATGGGGGCTAACCGCTTGATAACATTCCCGAAAATTCGTTAAATAACCGCCCAGTAGCGTCGTTTGGGTAGGATCTTGCCCCAGTTCAGTTTGTTGTTCCATTAAACTGACGGCCCGTCTCAGGAGTTCTTGATGCTGTTGGGCCAGGTAGGTAATTACTAAAACCAGCGATCGCGCCTCCGGCAGAGAAAAGGATTGAGCATTCGTTGTGCGCCATTGTCGAGGATGAACCAGGGGGTCAGAAGCCGACGACAGGGGGGCAAACCTCGGTAACTGTAACGTTTGCACCGCCTCCCGGAATTGTGCCTCAGTTAACCCGATTAAACTCGCCAGGGCTAATAACAGCGCGTCCAGACGACCGATCAGCGACTCCAAATCCGCCGGAGAGAGATTCGAGATGAGGGGTAAATCTTGACCCTGGGGTAAACTTCCCGCCTGGGTCGCTCCAACCGTCGCTGTAACCATCGTGTCGCTTAATCTCCTTGAAATCCCCAAAAACCATGCCGTAAATATTCTAAACTAGGCAAGATCACTATCGGGAGCAATCTATGGGTTTCGCTTCGGCCGCGGATGCCGCTATAGAACAAAATTTAGAACAATTTGTCATCGTTCTGGCTGTTTCTCTGACTGTCGCCACCCTCTCTCGAATTGTTCCCTGGATCAGTAAAATTCCCTATACCCTACTCCTGGTGATTGTGGGATTAGGGTTAGCCTTTGTAGATGTTCATTTAGTTAATCTTTCCCCTCAATTAATTTTAGAAATTTTTCTGCCCCCCCTGCTCTTTGAAGCGGCTTGGAATGTGCGGTGGCGAGATTTACAAAAAAACTGGTTTCCGGTTACCCTATTCACCGTCTTTGGGGTGATTATTTCCATTGTAGTGATTGCCTTTGGCTTATCCGAATTTACCAGTTTAACCCTACCGACGGCCCTGTTAGTGGGAGCCAGTTTATCCACCACTGATCCTGTGTCGGTTGTGAGTTTATTTCGCCAATTAGGAGCCAGTCCCAAGCTCAGTATTCTCATGGAAGGAGAAAGTTTATTTAATGATGGAGTGGCTGTTGTTGCATTTGTTTTATTGGTGAGTTTACCCTTTGGTTCGGAATTGCTTTCGTTACCCACGATTTTACCGATGTTTTTTACCTTTGTGGGTATTGGGGCGGTGGTGGGATGCGTGATTGGTTTTGGGATTTCCTTTTTAACCCAACGGTTTGATTTGCCCCTGGTGGAGCAGTCTTTAACCTTAGTTTCTGCCTATGCGACCTATTTAATTACCGAAGAATGGGGAGGATCAGGGGTCATTGGGGTGGTGACGGTGGGCATTATTTTAGGGAACTATGGCTCGCGTAATGGCATGAATCCCCGTACCCGTTTGTTGGTGTCGGAATTTTGGGAATTTTTGGCTTTTTTTGTTAACTCTATTGTCTTTTTATTGATTGGGGATCAAGTCAGAATTAATAGTTTAGAAGACAATATGGGGATGATTGGGGTAGGAATTGTGACGGTTGTTCTATCGCGGCTCATTTCAATTTTTGGTTTAAGTGCATTGAGTAATGGGTTAGCCAATTCCCAAATTGGTTACAAAGAACAAACGGTATTGTGGTGGGGAGGATTGCGCGGTTCGGTCTCCGTTGCCTTAGCCTTGAGTGTACCGATGGCTTTAACCCAACGTCAGGAAATTATTAATACGGTGTTTGGGGTGGTTTTATTTACGCTACTGGTGCAGGGATTGAGTATTCGTTGGTTACTGGAAAAATTTGAGTTAATTGGCGATCGCCGTTTACGACAGGAATATAGTAAATTATTGGCCCGTCAGGCGGCTTTACAAAGGGTGCTGGACTATTTAGATCAATTAATCTTAGCGGGGGAGATCAAAGCAGAACTGTGTCAATCGCGCCGGGATTTAGTATTGAAAGAATTGCAGGAAATTGAAAAAAATCTCAAAACACAACAAACCAGTAACCCGGTCTTAGAGAGTTTAATGCTGGAAAAACTAGATGAACAATTAGTCAATTTGGAAGCAGATACCTATGCGGAACTGATTCGAGCCGGTCAATTAGAGGAAGATTTACCTCCCCTGTTACAGGAGGTGTTGGAACCCATAGCAATATCCCTTAAGCAAGACTAAAAATACCTGGGTAAAGTCATTTTCTTCCTAAAGAGATGATGATTCATCCACTAGATAGGTATAGCGACGTAAACTCTTTTCATAGTCTTCCAATAATCGCTGGGATTCTTCCAGGCTGATTTGCTGTTCGGTCAGGGCCATTTCGCTATAACGGCGCATACTTTCTAAGAGGTCTTCGGCATCGTACTGCACATAACTTAAAACTTCAGTCATGGTGTCTCCCTTCACCACCGATTCAATTTGATACCCTTTAGGAGTCATGGCAATATGAACCACATTAATATCACCAAATAAATTGTGGAGATTACCCATGATTTCTTGATAAGCTCCGACGAGAAACATTCCTAAATAATAGGGCTGGGCCAGAAATTTTTTCTTATTTTTCTGTTTCGGTAGGTTCAAAGAATGGAGTTCTAAAACGGATTTAACATCGCGGAGGTCAATAAATTGATCAATTTTGCCATCACTATCACAGGTAATATCCGCTAAAATTCCCCGTTCTCCCGGTTCTTCATCGAGGCGATGGATTGGCATAATCGGAAAAAGTTGATTTAATGACCAGGTTTCTGGGGCAGATTGAAAGACCGAAAGATTAATATAATAAATCGAGGCCATAATCTTTTCCAGGTCTTCAAAGTCATCGGGAACGTAGTCGAGGTTGCGAATAATCTCCAGAATTTTTTGACAACAGGCCCAATATAATTTTTCCACCTGGGCCCGCTCGGTTAAGCTCAAATAACCAAAATTAAAGAGACTAATGGCTTCTTCTTTAAACTGCATGGCATCATGATACGTCTCTTGGTAATTTTTAGCGGTAATCGAATGATAGGTTTCCCAAAAGTTTTGTAGGATCGGGGGAGCTTTTTTGTCGGGAGAATCAAATTCTTCGTTGGGGATAATGTTACTACCTAATACGTCAAAGACTAACACCGATTGATGGGCCGCGATCGCCCGACCACTTTCACTGACGAGGGTAGGCACGGGAATTTGAGCTTGTTCACAGGCTTCCTGGACAGCGGCCACAATATCATTGGCATAGTTTTGTAAGTTATAATTTTTAGAAGCGGCAAAGTTGGTATTGGAACCATCATAATCTACCGCTAATCCGCCCCCCACATTGAGATAGCGCATTTTGGCTCCTAATTTGACCAGTTGCACATAGATTTGGCTCGCTTCGCGTATGGCCTCTTTAATTAAAGTGATATTAGAAATTTGAGAGCCAATATGAAAATGGAGCATTTTTAAACAATCCAAGCGATCGCTGTTTTCCAGACAGGTAATAACGGCTAAAATTTCCGGAACTGTTAACCCAAATTTAGCGCGATCGCCGAGGGCTGAACGGTCTTTGCCCCCATCATGGTGACTCAGTTTGGCCCGCACCCCTAGAATCGGTTTAATCATTAACTGCTGACTAATTTGCAGAATGCGATAAAGTTCGGGTAACTGTTCAATAACAATAATGGGTTTATGACCTAAACGTTTGGCTAAAAGAGCCGTTTCTAAATATTCCTTGTCCTTGTAACCATGGCAAACAATCAGACTTTTGGGGGATTTATCATGGCGATCCAGTTGAGGCGGTAAGGTCGCTAAGGCAATCATTAATTCCGGTTTAGAACCCGCTTCTAGGCCAAATTGGTAGGGTTGACCATACTTCACCAAGGCTTCTACAATGTGCCGTTGTTGATTACATTTCATCGGATAAACACCCTGATAAATGCCATCATATTTGTAACGGGCGATCGCCTTGGCAAAACAGGCATTGAGACGGTCAATCCGGTCGGCTAAAATATCCGAAAAACGCAGTAATAACGGTAATTCTAATTTGCGTTGTCGTAGGGCTTCCACTAACTCTAATAAATCTAATGATCCGCCGCGATCGCCCTGGGGAGAAACCGTCACATGACCTGCCGCATTAATGGAAAAGTAGGGATGACCCCACTCTGAAATCCGGTAAAGATTTTCACTCTCTTCAATAGACCAGGTTGCGGCCAACTTTTTGCTTTTTTTCAGGTCTTTAGATTCTTTATTGTCTTTTTGATCTTTGGTTTCCCCTAACACATTCTCTAAAAGCATGGCTTTCTCCGCGTAACTGGTCTATTTCTAGTCTAAAGCCTAGGGGAACCGAGAAAACGAAACACTCCCCTAAACAACTGGTTCAATGCCTAGGGCGCGTAACTGTTCTGCCAGACGATCTGCCCGTTGCCTTTCCTGGTCAACCTTTTGTTGCGCTAGAGCAAGGCGTTCAGTTCCCCAGAGTAGCAGATGACCCTGGGCATCCCACCACCGTAACCAATAACCCGATCGCTGCGATCGCTCCCCCAATTCTACGCCCAAGTATAAATGAAGCACTTCAATCCAGTAGTATCGTTGAGGATTCGGCTGGAGACGCTGACAACCCATATTTCGTACTACACGCCAAGACAAAAGATTCAGAACACTACCAATTCGACCACTTTTCTGAGTGGAATATATGCCATGCCTAAAATAGCAACGCATATTACCATTTATCAGGAAAGGATGGGCTGTTGATTAACCTCCACAACCATCCTAATTAAAAGAGGGAAAAACTCAAGAATCCACGCCATAAACCAGAACGATCCGCCTGACTCATTACGCCAATCCGAGCTTTCCCCTGGGATCACTCACTAACAATCATTAGCATCCACCCTAACGACGGGGAACAGATGCCGCAATATCAATATTGAGTGCTGAGACTTTAGGAATGGGATTGGCCGAAGGGTTAATACTTTGGGCCATAGCCAAGAAGTTGGCAGGATCGCCCGCTCGAACTTTCTTGTCTTGGGGAATAAAACGACGAACTTCGTTTTGCCAAACAATCTGCGGGAAGCCCAGTTGACGACGATAGTAAGCATCGTAACGGGGAGATTTGATATTGAAAGGCGTTTCCCCTGCTTCTCTGCCAGGGAGGTTACGACGACGTTGGTAAGGAACCGTATCATAACCAAAATTGCTGAGGTACTCATCACTATTGAGCAGTTCATCCACAAAACCTTGCAGACCTTTAGTCGCTACCACAATAGACCAAGCAATTTTTTCCCGCTCGCTATACACATCCCGACCTAAAACCCGTTGAACGGTTTGCTCAACAAAGCGATAGTTACTGTTTTTGTCGTAGAAGCTAGAACGGTAGGTTTTGGAGAGTAATAATCCCCGAATGAAATCCCGCACCGTCAGTTGTCCATTACGCACTTGGGATTCAAGAACTTTTTCCCGATCCCATTTGAAAGCATGGAAGAAAATTTGACGGTAAGCAGCTTCAATTAAATTATCCATATCCGAGGGCGATAGGATGTTTTCGGTGGTAAAGACGATGGGCTTTTCATCGCCACCAACTTCAAACCCTTCCACACGCACATTCTGACTTTTGGGCGCGTACTCTAAAAGCGGAATAGCCAACTTAGAACCTCCGTAATCTTAGAAAAGCTTTAAACGAGTTAACTCCCAATGATAAGGGAGTAGGGGCCTCTCCACTGTCAATTATTACAATTTCTTACAAACCTTAACGTTTTATTACACTGTTCACGACGAAACTTCCGCAGACCCTAGTCTGGCGATCGCTGATTCAGGCTTTTCACCCCTGTCAACAACATCACAAGACCCCCCAATAAAATCAATAGAGCGAAGCCCCCCAAAAGCCAATCCAGATGATTTAAGTCCATGGTAGCTTATATAGTACTTTGTGTAGTGTATTGATCAAAAATGATTGAGAATGTCATTAACTTCTCTGAAAGCCCTTGACGAGGATTGAACTCGTGACCTCACCCTTACCAAGGGTGTGCTCTACCACTGAGCTACAAGGGCTTGGGATGGGCCGAGCTGGATTTGAACCAGCGTAGGCGTAGCCAGCGGATTTACAGTCCGCCCCCATTAACCACTCGGGCATCGACCCATTTCTGCCACAGTTTTATATCTTAACACAGCTTGTTGATGAGTCAAGCCTTTCCTGACAAAAGATCACGAATCCAGATTTTGGGCCATCGTCCTCAAGGCGGTGAGCGTTTCAGGACGACTCAGAAACTGTCAGATTTCGGGGTTTCTCTATCCCAAGGCAGATTAAGCTAAAACTACAGCGTCAGTTGGAGTTTTTTGCAGAACCCTGTTGACATCCGCCCCTTGCTAAAGCAAGAGGATTCCTGAACCTCACGATTCAAGTTTCTGCTTCATTCACCGTCGCATAGCACAGATGATTCTTTCTGCCGCGAATTTTAATCCTGAAGTGTTGGGTAAATCGAAGGTTTCCCCTTGGTTGATGGCGATCGCCTATCCTCTCTGTCAGGGGCTATTGCCGCGTTATTTTCGCACGATCCAGATTACGGGGCAGGAACATATTCCCCCCCAGGGGCCAGTGATCATTGCCCCGACTCATCGTTCCCGTTGGGATGCGTTATTAATCTCGTTAGCGATGGGGCGGGGGGTCAGTGGTCGGGATTTACGGTTTATGGTGACGGCAACGGAGGTAACGGGGATTCAGGGGTGGTTCATTCGACGTTTGGGGGGGTTCCCCGTTGATCTGAAGCGGGTGGAGTCCAGTAGCTTAATCTATAGCGTGGCTCTTCTCCAGCAAGGGGAAATGTTGGTCATTTTTCCGGAGGGAGGGATTTTCCGCGATCGCCAGGTTCATCGGCTCAAACGGGGAATTGCTCGCATTGCCTTAGAAGTAGTCGCCCAGGAACCTACCAATCCCATTCAAATTTTGCCCGTCACCATTGATTATGATGATCCTTATCAACCCTGGGGTTGTGCAGTAAGGGTTAGGATCGGCCAAGGCATTGCCGTAAATCAGTTTGATCCAAGGGCGATGAAGACCAGTTCTGAAGCGTTAACCCAGACTGTATTTATGGCTTTACAAGCAACAGATGAAAATCAACCCGTTGGGGCCTGCCTCTAAGGAGTACCTCAGTACAGTGAGCGGTTTAAGTCTGTCGGTCAAATCAAAGAGCAAAACATCGAGTCCAGAAACGAATGGAATTCACTCCCGCTTAAGAAACAGCAGGGAGACGATGCCCAGAACGTTCCGAGGATTTTTCGCTTGAATTAGGGGCGGTCTCTTCCTCCATCATCTCTGGATTAAACCGATAACCCACATTCCGCACGGTCTGGATCAAACTGGGTTGCCGGGGATCGATTTCAATCTTTTTCCGCAACGACAAAATATGGGTGTCAATAGTACGGGGATTATCAATGGCTTCTGGCCAGGCCCGCCGTAATAGTTCAGTCCGACTGAGGGCGGCTCCCTCTGCCTGGGTTAAAACGTAGAGTAAGCTAAATTCCTGGGGGGTTAAATCAATTAAATTACCTTGGTAATGGACTCGTCTTTGCACCAAATCAATTTTAAGATCCCCGTATTCAAACTGAAGCGGAGCAGCATTGGCCCTCACCCGGCGGATCAAGCACTCGATCCGGGCCATAAATTCCTGCATCCCAAAGGGTTTACTGAGATAATCGTCGGCTCCGGCTCTTAACCCTTGTACAATATCTTTTTCTAGGTTCCTAGCCGACAAAATGAGGATCATAGACTGTCTCTGCTGGAATAGCCAACGACAGAGATCAATGCCATCCCCATCGGGTAAATCGGAGTCAATCACGGCCACTGTCGGTAAACGTTGCATAAACCCCTGACGCGCTTGTTGCAGACTTGCACATTGTTGGACTAAATACCCCGCCTGTTGTAAATGCCAACATAACAGCGATCGCAGATGGGGATTTCCTTCGACAATGGAAATATAAACGGGACTCACGATAATTTCATTCCTATCTAACGAGATACGCTTAAACTAGCAAAGTTAATGTCAAGAAGTTGTAACCTCCGCTACGATGAGATAGGGGTAAATCCGTAGAAATTCTAAAGATTTTTCCGGGAAATGTAAAGAAAACTTCATAAATCCCAGGGAAGTTTTAGGTTGACTAGCTAGGGCAGAGTGAGAACAAGAAGGTAATGTTCTAGACTTGTGGATCGTATTTCTGGAAGGCAGTCAGTCTATCTATGGTGAGGTATCTTATCCACAGATTCAGAACACTACCCATCAAGCTAGGATCATTCCGATGTTAAACTGGACTCCAACCAAGCTAAATAAGTCGGGGAACCTTGAATAATTGGAACCGCAACAATTTCGGGAACCTCATAGGAATGAATCGTCTGCACTTGAGTCATTAACTCCGTAAACTGGGCTAAATCCGTTTTGATGAGTAACTGATATTCTTGGCTCCGTTCAAGCTTTCCCCGCCAACGATACCGAGATTGTACTGGCAAAAAAGTCACGCAGGCGGCTAAATGTTTTTCTATTAAAACCTCGGCGATCGCCTCTGCTTCCGATACCGAACTAGCTGTTACCAAAACCAAACCCCAATCCATTGCTTACCTCAACTTTTTTTATCAACTCCAATTGGTTAACCCCAAAATGTCCCTGGTTCATTGACCGCTAGGAAAACGCATAGGTCGAATGAGACAACAAAGACAATCTAAAGGCATTCTTCGAGGCCACTGTCGCCTCTTTATCTATCAACACCGTTTTATAAATCAACGCTTCCCCCAGATTCGCATTTCGTAAAATTGCCTTGTCTAAATTAACATCTGTGAAGTTCGCCCCTTCTAAATTGGCCTCCGCTAAATTCGCTCCCTGGAGACTAGCCCCTGTTAAATTCGCATGGCGTAAATTCGCCCCCTGAAGATTCGCCCCTGCTAAATTCGCTCCCTGTAACTGGCTATAACATAACTTCGCTTCACTCAAATTTAACCCCTCTAAATTCGCCCCACACAAATCCACCTCCTTCATATAGGCTCGATGCAAATTAACCTCCCATAAATTCGCCCCGCGAAAACTCGCTAAACATAACTTCGCTTCCTGAAGATTAGCCCAAGCTAAATTCGCCCCAGTTAACTTAGCCTCCCGGAGATTTCCCCCAGACAAATTCGCCCCGCACAGATTCGCCCCAGTCACATCAGCCCCGCGCAAATTCGCATCCTTCAGGATTGCCCCGCTTAACCGAGAATCAACCAGACAAGCTTGGACTAAAAATGCCCCCCGCAAATTCGCCTTCGTCAAATCGGCTTCTCTCAGAATCGCTTGACTAAGTTTTGCATAGGTCAAATCTGCCCAGTTGAGACGGGTTTGGGTCAAATTGGCTTTGGTCAAAAAAGCACGGCTGAGATTGGCACCAAGAAGGTTACTTCGAGCTAAATCTACCGCAATTAAAGTCACCTGGGATAAATTCGCCTGGGGTAAATCCTGCCCAGAAAAGGCACGCCATCCTTTTTCGTAAGCCCGGAGGAGTTCGTTGACCTTCATCATTGACCATCCTAAAAATGAAGCAGAAACACCCCAAACAGCTTCTTTACTTTATAACTTAGACATTAATTAGTTTTATAAGCTTCTGGTAAAGAGTCTATAGGGGATTTGATGAAAAAATAACACCCTAACTGCTTTAATAGGAGGAACTGTTATAAATCTTAATTTTTTATTAAGAGTAGCGAGAGACGGCAAAAATGCCGACTATATCCTCGTTTTTAAGGAACTCCCCCATCTTTCTTTTTGAATTTCAGTGTAAATACCGAGAAGATTAAACGTTTTTACTCTGAGTCACAGAAAAAAGTTTCAGGCAAATATACTATTTTTGAGTCACGAAAATCATTGAGAAAAGTACAGTAGAATAAAAAAATGAAATGCCGTCTTTTTGTATTGACTAAATAAGTCTTTTAAACGCCTTAACCTAAAAATAAGACCGGCCCAAAAATCTCCTTTGAGAATCACCTAGGGAGATATTCCATACCATTTTTCAACCTTTATTATAGATCTGCATGATCAACACCTTGCGATAAGCGAGTCGAGTATATCGGTTGTTTTGAAATTTGGTATAAACGACTCGTTATCCCCAACACAACCGTTAGGGAACTGGCATCAATTCGGGGGTGAGAGAATTGCCATTGCCTAACCCTTTGCCGGCCCGAAATTTAGCACGGCGTTGTTGCATTAATTGGGCGAATTGTTGACGTTGTGCCTGGGTTAAAATATCTCGATTTTCTAACATTTCTTCAAAACGAATATTCACTAATTGGTTACGGAGATTAACAATCTGTTCATGTTTCGCACGAAGACTATCTTTTGATGCGTTACTGTCCATCATTTGCCGTAACTCTTCCATTTTGGCGCGTAACTGCTCTTGCAGGGGTTTCGTTTTGTCTTGATATTTTTGACGAATGACTTGCATTTCTTTCTTTTGCTCTGCCGACAAATTAAGCTGTTCCATCAAACGATCTGGGCCACCACGAGAGGAGAATTTACGATTCTGGGTTTGATTTTGAGCCAGGAGAGGGGAATTTAGACTGGTTTCCGAAAATACGGGATTGGCGGCAACCCAGCTATTACTAAAACTCAATGTTAAGACACCCGAAAGAATACCCAGGGATACTAATTTCAGCATATCAACCTCGAAAAATTAAACAAAAATCAGGGTTTTAGACAGACATTGAGGTCAAGACGTTCAAATTTAACGCTAATTGAACACGGATTGAATACTTAAGGGTGAGAAGATTGGGCCGACTCAGTAGAAAATTCTGTTAGCCAATCGTTGTCATAAAGTCCCTGGTTACTCGCTTCCTGAGACATCACATCTCCGTTAACTAGTTGCCAATTACTGATCAAATAGGTTTCTAGTTCCTGATCCGGGATGGGTTGTTGCACGATCGCTGGGGAAAAGCGTGGGGTTTGACTTCCCCAGAGAAGAACAAGACTGGCGGCGATCGCCGTAGGAATGGCCAAGGAAGAAATCCGGAAGGAAGCCTGGGGGGATTGTCTTACCAAGGTCATAATCTGCTCTTCAAGATAGGGCGGACTAGGGGGGGGTGACGGCTGATGCTGTTTCAGAAACGTAATCACATCCCAATGCGGTTCGGGGTCAGGACGCATCATCAACTCCTTGGGTTTGTAAAAAAGTACGAATCGCCTGTCGGGCATAAAACAAACGCGACTTAATCGTTCCGGTCGGTAGTTGTAAAATCGCGGCAATTTCTTTTTGAGGTAAATCTTCCAAATCGTGGAGAACCAACACCGTGCGATGTTCAAAACTCAGGGAGGCCAAGGCCCGCCGTACAATATCTTGATAGTGGAGGTGCATCAGATCCGGGCTATCCTGAAAGCGAGAGACACGACCCGCCACTTCACTCAAATCCGTATCCTGAAGGGACGGTTGTTTGGCAAATTGACGACGCTCATCGTTGGCCACATTCCAGGTAATACGATAAAGCCAAGTCGCAAAAAAACGGGTCTGACGGAGTTTCGGTAATCCTTTCCACACCCGCAAAAAAACCTCTTGCACCAGATCATCTAAGCGTTGTTGACCACAGAGTTGATAAAGGGTCGAGCGGACTTTGCCCTGATAGCGTTGATAAAGTTGCCGAAAGGCCTGGGCATCCCCTTGTTGACTCTGACGGACTAACTCCTGGTCTGTCCCTGGGCGGGAATTTTCCACTAACACCGATTTACCTCAGCAGTAGATGCGAAGTTTTAGACGTACCCCAAGAAGCAAAGGTTCAAGACCCAATCCCCTACCCAAAGAAACTTTTTTGTCAAGGCCGATTCGCCTTAAAATTGCCAATTTTGCTAATCAGCTATGAAAAAAAAGCATTGCTTAGACAAAGCGATAAATCCCGTTGAATCTTTATCGAAATTGATTGTAATTATCTTTACAGCTAACGGGGATCAACGAGTGTTAACGTGTAAACACTCAAAGCATTCTTTAATATCCGCGTAATCACTATGGCTCAAATTCTTGATCCCTTGCCCCAGGGTCAAAAGGGTACGATTCTCTGTTGCTATGTCAATGCGACGAGCCAGATTCAAGTTGCTCGCATCACGAACATTCCTAATTGGTATTTTGAACGAGTGGTTTTTCCCGGCCAGCGTTTAGTCTTTGAAGCCTTGACCCAAGCTCAACTAGAAATTCATACCAGTATGATGGCCAGCGCGATTTTGTCGGATACGATTCCCTGTGAGCAACTTTGCATCAGCAATATGCTGGACGAGGATGAGGAGGATGAAGACGAGCCTCCCACAACCCTGAATCATCGAGAATTATCCTTGGAATTTGGGGAGGTGACTACGGTGCCTGTTCAATTATGTTGGGAACCCATGCCCGCTTAACGATAGACGGTTTGTTGAAAAACGTTTTGCATAAAAAAGAGCAGAACTAAACTGATGACAGTCGCAATGATAGGGGTAAAAATCCAACTGGAAACTATGTCCTGAAGGACTCGCCAGTCTATTTGGCGTATCCCCTTGGCCCCCTTCAGGAGACCAATCCCAATAACGGCTCCGACGACAGCCTGGGCACTCGAAACGGGAATTAAGGGAATGGGGGGCAAAGAAAAGTAGAGCAAGACCTGTTGTAGTTGGGTGGTAGAAAACAGCAACAGGACAAGGGATTCCGCTAAAACAACGACTAAGGCTCCCAGGGGGGTCAGGGGCATCAGGTTGTTACCGACGGTCATCATTACCTGTTGGGAATCGGTATAGACTCCGACAGCGATCGCCACGCCCCCTAGGAAAAAGAGTTGTTGAGCCGCCGAGAAAGACCCCAGACTGCCGAGATTTAAGGTTTCCCAGGAAACTGCCGGGACAAACACCCCCATAACATTGGCAATATTGTTCGCACCTAGGGCATAGGAGGCCAAGGCTCCGACTAGGATCAGCCCCCAACGGGTATAACTATCCAAGCGCAACAGATGGAATTTTTGGTGTTGCAACCATCGGGTCAAAACCAGATAGAGCATCGCACTAAAGAAGGCTCCCAGTAACGGACAGGCGACCCAGGTGGTCATAATTTTACTGACCACGCCCCAATTCGTTGGCGAATGGCTAAACACATTCCAGCCAATGATTGCGCCGACCACTGCCTGGGAAATGGAGACGGGCACATTTAATTGGGTCATGCCATACACCGTTAAAGCCGCCGCCAGGGAAACCGTAAACGCACCGGCGATCGTATTCACCTCGCCTAATTCCTGTAAGCCTTGGGTGGCTCCACTGCCCCCTAGGACAGAGCCTAAGACCACGAAAACACTTAAAATCAAGGCCGCCGTCGAGAATCGTACCATGCGAGTACTGACTGCCGTGCCAAAAACCGTTGAGGCATTATTCGCCCCTAAAGACCAGCCTAAAAAGAGACCACTGGATAGAAATAATAAGACCGACAAGGAGTCCATAGCCTTCCTAGCTAGGTACCCATCCCAGGGACGCAGTACCTAGGCTAACCGACAGACTATTCCGCCGCGATCGGATAAACACTCACCTTACGACGGCTTTGGGTTTTGTGCTCAAACTTCACAATGCCATCAATCAAAGAATAGAGAGTATCGTCATTACCCCGTCCCACGTTTTCCCCCGGATGAACCCTAGTTCCCCGTTGACGGATGATAATACTCCCGGCTTTGACCTGTTGTCCACCATAACGCTTGACCCCTAGCCGTTTGGAATTAGAGTCACGACCATTACGGGTACTACCGGTTCCTTTCTTATGAGCCATAGTGGCAATTCACTCCTAAAATTTTTACTGGTTATATTAAATCCGGTTAAATGGCCATAATTGCGATCCTTTAACCGTAGAATTTTAGGATACTGTGAATTATGGGTCATCAACCAGATTTGACATTACGATCAAGATCATGACGATTTTGCGCTATTTTCTCCCCTCGAATCTAGGGAGAGGTCTTGAAACAAAACAAAAAGCCGCGATCGCCGTTGGACTAATCCTCTTCAGAAGCCCCTAATACTGGCTTGTTCAGGTCTTCATCATCCACCCCTGCGATCACCTGACCATTCAGACTGATGGATTTAATCAGGAGACGGGTTAACTCCTGACGATGCCCCCGTTTTTTGCGGGTTTTCTTCTTCGGACGCATCTTATAAACAATCACCTTGCGACCCCGGCGATGGGACAAAATTTCGCCCTCCACCGTTGCTCCCGTCACAAAGGGTTGACCGACACTCACTTCATTGTCATGGTTAACTAACAAGACCTGATCAATCACATAGCTGTCCTGGGGTTCCCCCTCCAAATGATTGATGTCGTAGAAGCGACCGGGTTCAACCCGTAATTGGGTTCCCCCGGCGGCAATAATGGCGTAACTCATAAAACGATTCTCGTAAAATTTGCCGTACAGGTATCCTTTGGAAATTCCTAGGATTTGTTTAACGTTGTCCCAACCTGTTCCGAGCAGGGCATTAGACACGTAATCTCCTATTATCTGAGTCACGGTTCTTCTTTGTCAAGCAGTATCGGCTCATACCAAATTTCAAAATGGATGACATACTCGATCCGCTCTGTGTAAGGCTTTGACCTAGCTTATCTATGACAAAGGTTTTGAAAAATGGTATCAGGACCAGGGCAACCGCACACAATTCTTAACAATGAACGAAAGCTAGACAGTGGAGATGTTTAAGGCAGAGAGAACTTCCTTGAGATAGTTATCATTCCAGCCTGCTTTCAAGCGTTTACCCAACATTCCGTACTAATCAATAAATCCCAATTGATTAAAATTGACTACGCTATATGCAGAAAATTTTGTCGGACAAAACATTATTTATGGGCATCATTGCAATAGTGACAAATAGTACAAAGTGTAGTTATTCTGTCCTAATTGTGTGAGGCGGCATTTTGATTAATATAAAGTATAATCCTTGAAACCTTTGCAGAATAATGCTTCTGAGAGGGTTAATCTCTGATCTTTATTTTTTGTGCTATTAACCGTTCTCTGTTTGCGTACGGAATGTGGGTCATTGGACGATGAGCCAGATTTATTCCGCTTTAGCCTATTATTGGGAACATAAAAGTGAGACTGGTTAGTAGAACTGGAGGCATGGGAATAGGTTTTGAGGCGATCGCGGCGATTTTAATGACGGAGAGAATAGAAGTAATACTAAAGCGATCTCCCTACCCAATTATTGCTGAGTTAAGGTTTTGATTTTCTATTATCAAAAATAAAGCGATCATTTTTATTTTTCTCCTAATCATCGAGGGGACTTCTCACACCTCTGCCACCCCTGGCCAAAACATGGGTGTAAATCATCGTTGTTCTGACATCTTTATGGCCTAGCAATTCCTGAACGGTGCGTATGTCATAGCCACTTTGCAGGAGATGGGTGGCAAAACTATGGCGAAAGGTGTGGCAACTCACTCGCTTCGGTACGCCGGATTGTCGAACCGCTTGCTTGAGGGCTTTTTGGATAGTGCTTTCGTGGAGGTGATGACGGCGAGTTTCCTCGGAACGCGGGTCTTGAGATAGGGTATAGGACGGAAAAATATACTGCCAAATCCATTCCCGTTCGGTGTTGGGATATTTTTGGGCGAGGGCATAGGGCAAATAAACGGCTCCGTAACCTCTATGCAAGTCTTGCTGATGGAGGCGTTGTACGGTTTGGAGATGTTCTTTGAGTGACGGTTGAATACGTTGGGGAAGGGGGGGGACGCGGTCTTCTTTGCCTTTGGTATCGCGGATAATCAGTTGGTTTTGGGCAAAATCTACGTCTTTCACCCGTAGGCTCAGGGCTTCAGCTAGTCTCAACCCGCTACCGTAGAGGAGTTGAACAATAAGATGCTCCACGCCACTGAGGTACTTCATAATGTTTTGCACTTCTTCTTTGGTGAGAACGGTGGGCAGACGTTTGTGACCTTTTGCCCGTAAATACTCACCCAGATTTCCCAGTTCAATTTTCAGCACTTCTCGATAAAGGAAGAGGATGGCATTGAGGGCTTGGTTTTGGGTGGCGGCGGCAACGTTTTTTTCAACGGCGAGATGGCTCAAAAAAGATTTGATCTCTTCTTCTCCCATCTCACGGGGCTGTTTTTTCTCATGGAAGAGCAGGTAGCGCTTGATCCAGTCCACATAGGTCTGTTCGGTGCGGTAGGAGTAATGTTTGAGGCGGATCGTCTCGCGCACTACGTCCAGGAGTTTGCGGGGTGGGGGAGAGTTCATAACAAAGTATGCTAATCGGCATAACACGCTTGTTGTAATGTTATACGGAAAACTTCTTGCGATCGCTC
>JACCDQ011561977.1_pt1 | contig 21870 bp, 27 predicted proteins | sample 7446031 | NCBI WGS metagenome assembly JACCDQ01 (sample SAMN15323442, study PRJNA562643) | freshwater metagenome | isolation source: river surface water | place: USA:Blue River Watershed | collected 2017-08-17
ATGTTCATCTCTACTCCGTCAGGAAGAAACCACTTCTATGACTGGTATCAGCTAGGACAGAGTGAGACTGATGAGGAGTGGAAGTCTTGGCACTTCACCACTGCTGATAACGAAACGATTGACCCTAAAGAGATTGAAGCTGCTAAGAGAACACTATCAAGCTTTGCTTTCAATCAGGAATATATGTCTTCCTTCAACAATGCTGGTGCAGGGTTGTTCAAAGAAGAATGGATTAAGTTCGGTGAAGAACCTAAGCACGGTAGCTGGTACATTGCAGTCGACTTAGCTGGTTTTGAAGAAGTTGCTAAGAATGCTGGTAACAGTAAGAAAAGACTAGACCAGTCTGCTATTGCGGTTGTAAAGGTCACTGACGATGGACAATGGTTTGTTAAGAAGATTGAAGCTGGTAGATGGGATATTCAGACCACTGCAGTGAACATCTTAAAGAATATTAGAGAGTTTGAACCTCTAGCAGTTGGTATCGAGAGAGGTGCTCTGAAGAATGCTGTGTTACCGTACTTAAGTGATTTGATGCGTAAGAACAACTGTTATGCACATATTGCTGATTTGACTCACGGTAACAAGAAGAAAGTAGATAGAGTTGTCTGGGCTTTACAGGGACGCTTTGAACACGGTCGTATCGTCCTAGACGCTGAAGAAGATTTTGATGAGTTTGTAGACCAACTGTTGATGTTTCCAACTGCTGGTGTACATGATGACTTACCTGATGCTTTGTCGTACATTGACCAGTTAGCTGTGACTAGCTACTTTGATGGTGATGATGACCAAGATGATTGGGAAGTTTTAGATGTAATTGCGGGATACTAAATGGACTTTAAAAAACTAGCAGACCTTAGTAAGTTTAATTTGACACCACAAGAGCTTAATAAAGTCTTGTATCACAGAGCTAACTTAGAAAAGCCTGGATACGATGCTGAAGGAAATCCTGTCACTATTTATGCCACTGGTATTCAAATACCTGAAGGTCCTATGAAAGGGCAGTTTGTGTCTGTTCCTGGATATGTTGGTGGCAAGATTGTAGAGAATGAAGACCAGCTTTGGGATATCTGGAAAAAAGATATTCTTGAAGGTAAATATCCGATTTATAAAACAGCTGATGAGCTAAACAAACGAGATGCTGAACTACATAAAATCATGGATTTGGATATGTCTGTTTTACCTCAACTAGAAAATCCAATGTATAAAGACCCTTTTGGCGACACCACTAAATAAGGATAAAAATGGCAGAGTTTAATGAAAACCAACAGTGGGACAAACCTACTGAATCTGACAAAGAGTTAGTTAGCTTTGTTGTCTCCCACACAGACCGTTGGAGAGACCATAGAGACCAGAACTACTTAGAAGACTGGCTAGAGTATGAGCGTATCTTCCGTGGTGTTTGGTCTGCAGAAGACAAGACTCGTGACTCAGAGCGTAGTCGTATCATTAGTCCAGCAACTCAGCAAGCAGTAGAGACTCGTCACGCTGAAGTGATGGAAGCTATCTTTGGTAACGGTGAGTACTTTGACATCAAAGACGATGTACAAGACTACAACGGTAACAAGATGGACATCGAGGCTATGAAAGCCTTGTTAAAAGAAGACCTAGAGAAGCATAAGATTCGTAAGTCTGTTGACCAAATCGAATTGATGGCTGAAATCTATGGTACTGGTATCGGTGAGTTGATGGTTAAACAGGAAGTAGAATATGTTCCTGCTACTCAGCCAATTCCAGGTTCTACACAGGCTGCTTACGGTGTACAAGAGAAAGAATACTTCTGCGTTAAAGTAAACCCAGTTAACCCTAAGAACTTCTTGATTGACCCTAATGCTACTTCTATCGAAGATGCTATGGGTTGCGCTATTGAGAAGTTTGTGTCTATTCACAAAGTTGTTGAAGGCATGGAAAAAGGTATCTATCGTAAGGTTGATATCGGTCCTGCAGGTAACGACGATGACTTAGAAGTAACTCAAGAAGATGTACAGTATCAAGATGACAAAGTTAAGCTATTAACTTACTATGGTCTAGTTCCTAGAGAGTACCTAGAACAGCTTGAGAACGAAGGTGAAGAGGTTGTAGACCTATTCCCAGAGGATAGCACTGCTGACAGCTATAGCGGTCTTGTAGAGGCTATTATCGTGATTGGTAACGATGGTTTATTGCTTAAAGCAGAAGCTAATCCTTACATGATGAAAGACCGTCCTGTAGTAGCTTATCAGGATGACACAGTTCCTAATCGTTTCTGGGGTCGTGGTACAGTTGAGAAAGCATACAATATGCAAAAAGCTATTGATGCACAGCTTCGTAGCCACCTAGACTCATTAGCATTGACTACAGCACCAATGATTGCTATGGATGCTACTCGTCTACCTCGTGGCGCTAAGTTTGAAGTGAAGCCTGGTAAAGCTATTTTGACTAACGGCGCTCCGTCAGAGATTCTCTATCCGTTCCAGTTCGGTCAGACTAAACAAGACAACGCTGCAGCTGCTAAAGAATTTGAGCGTATGTTGCTACAAGCGACTGGTACTTTAGACAGCCAAGGTATGGTGTCTCAAGCAGTTCGTGACGGTGGCGGTACTCAGATGTCTATGGCGATGGGTGCAATCATCAAGAAGTACAAACGTACCTTGACAAACTTCCAAGAAGACTTCTTAGTTCCTTTGATTAAGAAAGCTGCTTTCCGTTATATGCAGTTTGACCCTGAGAGATATCCTTCTGTCGACATGAAGTTCATTCCGACCGCTACTTTGGGTATTATGGCTCGTGAATATGAACAACAACAGCTAATTGGCTTGTTACAGACTCTAGGACCTGACACTCCTGTATTGCCAGTTATCCTAAAAGGCATTATTGCTAACTCTAGCTTGTCTAACCGTGCTGAAATGGAGATGGCTTTAGAGAAGATGTCTCAACCTAACCCTGAAGCACAGCAAATGCAACAGATGGCTCAACAGTTACAGATGGAACAAGCTCAAGCAACTACTGCATCTCTACAAGCAAGAGCACAAAGAGACCAAGCAGAAGCCGCTAAGACTGTTACAGAGACTCAGTTGATGCCTGAAGAGCTAAAAGTTAAGGTAATCAGCTCACTTTCAACCAACATTGATGGTCAAAACCAGAACAATGAGTTCGAAAGAAGAGCAAAGATTGCTGAATTGATGCTGAAAGAGAAAGACATCAACAACAAAGGCAAGATTGTAGAGCTACAGATGCAAAAACAGTCAAATAATGCTTGACAAAACGGTAAAAGTGTTGTAAAATAACAACATTATTAACACATTCTCCTAAAAGGGACAAAGAATGATAGACAAAAAGTTACAAAGCTATTATGAGAACAGATTTTCCATGATGGCAACAGACGGTTGGAAAGAATTGATGGAAGACGCACAGCAAATGTTCGATTCCTTGAATCAAGTTCTACCAATTCAAAACGAATCTGAATTGCAGCTCAAGCGTGGACAGTTAGACATACTTAATTGGCTACTCAACTTGAAACCTGCATCAGAAGCAGCCTTCGAACAACTCATGTCGGGAGACAGCGGTGAGTAGAAGGATGTTTGAGTTCCAGTGCGAAGCTGGACATATTACAGAGAAGTACATTGGTTATGAGACAGTGTGCGTTCCTTGTGGTAATTGCGGTAACGATGCTAATCGAATCATTTCGATGCCTCGAATCTCATTAGATGGTACAGACCCAGTGTATGTAACAGCACATGAGAAGTGGGCTAAGACAAGAGAAGACCAAGCAAGAAAAGAACGCAAGCAAAACGAAGCCTAAGATACCTCGAAAGAGCCTTAGAACATAAATCCTAAAATCACTTGATTCGGTGACAGGAGACTTTAAATGGCAAACTTTATTGAACAAGAAGAACTGTTTGAGAGCAATGAGCAAGAAGTAGTACAAGATGTTACTACACCAGAAGTATCTACAGCAGATACACAACCTGAACAAGTAGCAAAAGAAGAACCAGCGGTAGAAGAGTTACCAGAGAAGTATAGAGGTAAATCAGCTATCGAGATTGCAAAGATGCACCAAGAAGCTGAAAAGCTAATCGGTCGTCAAGCAAACGAGGTTCACGAAGTACGAAGTCTAGCAGACCAGCTTTTAAAACAACAACTCGAATCTAACAAAAAAGTTACGCAAGAGCCAAGTGAAGAATCGCTCGAAGAAGATTTCTTTGCAGACCCAAAGCAAGCAGTAGCAAGAACAGTTGAGAAGCATCCTGCTGTACTTGAAGCTAAAGCAGCTGCATTAGAATTGAAGAAGATGAAAACTGCTCAACAATTAGCAGCTAAACATCCTGACTTTGGAACTATCGCACAAGATGCTGGTTTCCAAGACTGGGTTAAATCTTCAGCAATTCGATTACAGTTATTTGCTAAAGCAGACGCTGAATACGACTTTGAGAGTGCTGATGAATTGTTGTCTACCTACAAGGAGATTAAGCAAATCAAACAGGCTCAACAAGTTCAACAAGCAGCCAATGCTGATAAAGCAGAGAGCCAAGCTCAAGCACAAGCAATGAAGGCAGCATCTGTTGATGTTGGTGGTGCTGGTGAGGTAAGCAAGAAAGTATATCGTAGAGCAGACCTAATTAAATTGAGAATGACCGAACCTGAACGCTATATGGCAATGTCTGATGAAATCATGCAAGCCTATGCAGACGGTAGAGTCAAGTAATTTTAGTATTTAACTTTTAAGGAAAATTAATCATGGCATTAACAGGTGCAGCATACCCAGGCGGTTCAGCCTCAGTTGTAACAAAATCAAACGCAGGTACTTTCATTCCAGAAATTTGGAGTGATGAGGTTATCGCTGCGTACAAGAAAAACTTAGTTTTAGCTAACTTAGTTCGCAAGATGTCTTTCCGTGGTAAGAAGGGCGACACATTGCACATTCCAAAACCAACTCGTGGTGTAGCTTCTGCTAAAGCAGCTAACACAGCAGTTACTGTACAAGCTGATGCTGAGTCAGAAGTACAAGTGTTGATTGACAAGCACTTTGAATACTCACGCTTTATTGAAGATATCGCTTCAGTACAAGCTTTGGCTTCATTGCGTTCTTTCTACACAGAAGACGCTGGTTACGCTTTGGCTAAGAAAGTTGACGATGAGCTTATCGCTTTAGGTAAGTCTTTCGGCGACGGCGACGCTTCTGACTGGGTTCACAGCAACGTGTACTTCATCGATGCTTCTACTAGCTTGACAGCTTATGCAGTTGACACAGTAACAACATCTGACGTATTCACTGACGCTGGTTTCCGTAAGTTGATTCAGTTGATGGATGACGCAGACGTTCCAATGGACGGTCGTAAGTTTGTAATCCCACCATCATTGCGTAATGCAATCATGGGTGTTGACCGTTACAACAGCTCTGACTTCGTTGATGGTCGTGGTGTACAGAATGGTCAAATCGGTAAGTTGTACGGTATTGACATCTATGTATCAAGCAACTGCCCAACTATCGAAACTGCTGCTGATAACTCAGCTGGTGACGCTGTTAAAGGTGCGTTGTTGTTCCATACAGACACAATGGTTCTTGCAGAGCAAATGGGTGTTCGTTCACAAACTCAATACAAACAAGAATACTTGGCTGACCTATACACATCTGACACATTGTTCGGTGTTAAGGTAGTTCGCCCAGAAGCTGGTTTCGTATTGGCGGTTAACGCTTAATACCTTCTAAGATTCCCTGCTTCGGCAGGGGTCTTTTTTAAGAGTTCCACAGAGAGCTTTTAAACAAGACACAAGGGGATAAAATTGTTCTACAATAGTCCAAAACATAAACACAGCTTCTGTGCAATTTATCGTGGAGCAGGAGGTGCAGGAGATGCAACTGGTGACTCAGCCAGTGAAGCTCTATTAGTTCGTGAGCTAGCTGCTGAGGTTGAGATTGATGCTGCTGCCGCTGCAGCCGCTAAATTAGCTGCCGAAGCTGCACAAGCTGCTGCTGAAGCTGCTCAGGCTGCTGCAGAGACTGCTGAAGCCAATGCTGAGACTGCAGAGACCAATGCTGAAACCGCTGAAACCAATGCTGAAACTGCTGCAACAAATGCGGCTAGTTCTGCTTCAACTGCGAGCACAAAAGCCAGTGAAGCAAGCACCTCAGCAACTAATGCAGCATCGTCTGCTTCAGCAGCTTCAACATCTGCGACGAATGCGGCTTCATCTGCTTCTGCTGCTAGTACATCTGCATCTAATGCTTCTACTAGTGCGACTAATGCCGCATCTTCAGCGACTGCCGCAAGTGGTTCAGCTACCAGTGCTGCTTCTAGTGCTTCCTCTGCTTCAACATCGGCATCGACAGCCACTACTAAGGCATCTGAAGCTGCAACTTCTGCAACCAATGCAGCTACTAGTGCAACTGCTGCACAAACTGCTGAGACTAATGCAGAGACTGCAGAAACAAATGCTGAGACTGCTCAAGCAGCTGCTGAATTAGCCGCTAGTAATGCTTCTACATCAGCTACCAATGCTGCATCTAGTGCATCATCAGCTAGTACATCAGCAAGCAGTGCTTCAACATCAGCAACGAATGCAAGTAACTCAGCTTCTGCTGCAGCTACAAGTGCTACCAATGCTTCTAACTCTGCTAGTGCTGCTGCAACATCAGCGACTAATGCTGCTGCAAGTGCTACTCTAGCAGCTAGTTATACTCCTAGTCAAACAGGACACGCTGGCGAATATCTTACAACAGATGGTACTAATACATCTTGGGCTGCTGTAGATGCTTTACCAAGTCAAACAGGTAATTCAGGTAAGTATCTAACTACTGATGGCTCTACAGCTTCATGGGCTACTTTAGACACAGATGCTAATAGCACTACTAAGGGATTGTATGAGCATAGCAACACTATCTCTGCAAACTATTCTATAACTTCAGGGAACAATGCAATGACAGCAGGTGTTATCACTATTGCTAGTGGTGTAACTGTGACTGTTCCAACTGGCTCTTACTGGGTGATTGTATGACGATTACACTTAACGGAACAACAGGTATTACTTCTGATGGTGGCTATACAGGTGATGGGGTTAGTTTTGCTGATGGTACTCCAGCCAATACTTTAGTGACTACTACAGGTGGTAATGTAGGTATTGGTACAAGTAGTCCAATTAGCAATAGCGGTTATGGCGGGTTAACTCTTAATGGAACAAGCGGGTCTTTGTTTAGCTTGATGACCAATGGTACAGAGTCAGGAAGAATTGCTAGTTTAGGAAACGAAACATCTGTTCAATGCAAAGCATCTACTGGCTACATTACTTTTGTTCAAGGTGTAAGTGGTGGCACAGAACGAGCAAGAATAGATAGCTCTGGTAAATTGTTAGTTGGGAAAACATCTGTTGCATTTGGAACTGCTGGAGTTGAGGTTTATCCTACTGGCGAAATTGACATTACTGCTTCTGCACAAGCAACTCTATATTTAAATAGATTGACTTCTGATGGAAATATCATCAATTTTTATCGTACAGGCAATCAAGTTGGTAATATTTCTGTTACAGGTTCTGCAACCGCATACAACACTAGTTCAGACTACAGATTAAAAGAAAACATTGCACCAATGACAGGTGCATTGGCTACAGTTCAGGCTCTTAAACCATGTACCTACACTTGGAAAGCTGATGGTTCTGATGGTCAAGGCTTTATTGCTCACGAACTTCAAGCAGTAGTACCTGAATGTGTTACAGGTGAAAAAGATGCAGTAGATGCAGACGGAAACCCAGTTTATCAAGGTATTGACACTAGCTTCTTAGTAGCTACACTAACTTCTGCTATTCAAGAGCTAAAAGCCGAACTAGATACAGTTAAAACACAGTTGGCTGACACCAACTTAACACTCACTAGCGTTAGTGCAGAATTGGCAACATTGAAAGGTACAGTCTGATGGGTCTTAAACTAAACACTTCTTCAGGCGGTTCAGTATCTATAGAACCTACTAATACAGCTAGTAACTATACTCTGAGTTTACCTGCACAGACTTCTACTCTTGCAACTACTGTTGATGCAGGTAACTACTATTCTTTCAAGAATCGTATTATTAACGGTGCGATGGTCATAGACCAAAGAAATGCTGGTGCTAGTGTTACTCCTGTAAATGATGGCTATATGCTTGACAGATGGAAATTTAATTGTTCACAAGCATCTAAATTTACAGCTCAACAATCTTCAACAGCACCTGCTGGGTTTTCAAACTCAATGTTGTTTACTGTTACTTCTGCTGTTACTGTTGGCTCTACTGATAATTTTATGTTTAGCCAAAGAGTTGAAGGATTTAACTTTGCTGATTTAGGATGGGGAACGACAGATGCCAAATCAGTTACTTTATCTTTTTGGGTTCGTTCATCACTAACAGGTACATTTGGTGGTTCTTTTCAAAATAGTGCTGAAAACAGGTCTTATCCTTTTACTTACACCATTTCTGCTGCTAATACTTGGGAACAAAAAACAGTTACAGTAGCTGGCGATACAAGTGGAACTTGGGTGGGTGCAACTAATGGAGTGGGCTTAAAACTTTGGTTTGGTCTTGGTCTTGGTTCTACTTATTCAGGAACAGCAGGTGCATGGGCTGGAGCAACTTATTTCTCAGCAACAGGAGCAACATCAGTCGTAGGCACTAACGGTGCTACATTCTATATTACTGGTGTTCAGTTAGAGAAAGGCAGTGCTGCTACTTCTTTTGACTATAGACCATACGGAACTGAGTTGCAACTTTGTCAGAGATATTATGAAACAAATGATTTGTCTTTTTATATTCCTATCGTTTCAGGCAACGGAGTTACTTCTATGCCATTCAAAGTAACAAAACGAGCTACACCTACACTTACAACTACTTATGGTTCTGGTGCTGCATCTGCGGCAGACCCAAGTGTCAATGGTGCAAAATATACTATATATGGCACTTCTCTTATTCAAGTAACAAATATTATTGCATCTGCGGAACTGTAATCATGTATAAAATTCAATTAAATAAAAATTTAATTACGAACACAATAGATGAATCTAATGTGATTATCCGTTTATCAGACGGAGCTTGCATACCTTTTGATGAAGCCAACACAGACTACCAAGAATATCTTCGCTGGTTAGAAGCTGGCAATACACCTTTACCTGCAGAGGAGCAATAATGTCTTTAAGTATTAGCGGAAGTCAGATTACTTTTAGTGATGGCTCTACTCAGAACACAGCACCTAATGGTTCATTTAAGAACCGCATCATCAATGGTGCAATGATGATTGACCAGCGAAATGCTGGTGCTAGTGTTACTCCTACAAACGGACAATATGTTACTGATAGATGGAAAGGCGGTTTGACACAATCATCTAAGTTTTCATTACAACAATCAACAACTGCACCAACAGGATTTAGCAATTCTTTGTTAGCTACATCTTTGTCTGCTTATTCGGTTGCATCAGGCGATACTTTTATTATTCGCCAAGCTATTGAGGGATTTAATACTTCTGATTTAGGCTGGGGAACTGCAAGTGCTTCAACAGTTACTTTGTCGTTTTGGGTTCGTAGCTCACTAACAGGTACTTTTGGTGGTTCTTTAGGAAATTCAGCATCTGATTACTCTTATCCATTTAGCTACACAATTTCAGCAGCTAATACTTGGGAGCAAAAATCTATTACGATTGCTGGTCCTACTGCTGGGACTTGGATTGGTGCAACAAATGGTGTTGGTATTCATGTTCAGTTTAGTCTAGGGTCTGGCTCATCTTTAAGCGGAACTGCTGGTTCTTGGTCTGCTAATGGATACTATTCAGCAACAGGAGCAACATCAGTAGTCGGCACTAACGGAGCAACCTTCTACATCACAGGTGTTCAACTAGAAAAAGGCTCTACTGCTACTAGCTTTGATTACAGACCTTATGGAACTGAGTTAGCTTTGTGTCAGAGGTATTATGAATATGGCGGTCAAAGTTACAATCAGATATGGAATGGAAACACAACAAGCGGTGTTCAATATTATTATGGAAACTCATTCAAAGTTACAAAAAGAGCAAACCCAACTGTTGTAACCACTCATTTGGCTTCCTATGGTTTTCCAGCGACTTCTACAACTGCTACTGATGCAACAATAGTTGGTTTTCAGGCAAACAGAACAGCTAATTCATCAGTAAACTCTGGATATTTTATTGACACTTGGACAGCATCTGCGGAATTATGATTATGTATAAACTTATTAACAATAGATTTAGTAATACTCAATCAGTTCAACGGTTATCAGACAATGCTTTTATCCCATTTGACGAAGCCAACACAGACTACCAAGCCTACCTAAAGTGGATTGAAAAGGGCAATCAACCATTACCAGCGGATGAATAAGTATGACTACAGAGAACGGAGTAGACCTCTATAAATACGGTAAGCTAGTTGCTCAGGTTGAAGCTATGGAAAAGAAGATAGACAAGCTTGAGCAGGGCATGGAAGAGCTTTTAGAGTTGGCTAACAAGTCTAAAGGTGGCTTCTGGATGGGAATGACTATTGCTTCTATCGTTGGTGGATTCGTTACATTCATTGCTTCACATTGGACAGGTAAATAATGAGAGAACTAACAGTAGGTGAAAACCTCACAGCAGGTAGTAGTAACACAGTCTACACTGTACCTAAAGGCTGTAAAGCCATTGCAACACTATTGTTCTTCTCTAATTATGGCGGTAGTTCTAAGTCAATTACTGCTTCTTGGTACGACCACAGTGAAAACGATAGTACCACAATCATGGGCGGTAAGTCTATTGGTGCTGGTGACTATATTCAGTTCAGTCAAGGTCGCATGGTGATGGATGAATATGATGAACTAAGGGTTACCCCTGAAGCAACATCATCATTCTCAGTTATTTTTACTGTAGAAATTCATCAGAACACTAGCTATCAGAACGGAAGTTAATTATGAAGAAAGACTCAAGACTAACTAAAGTGGGTGTTTCAGGCTATAACAAACCTAAAGCAACTCCTAATCACCCTACTAAGTCTCATGTTGTCGTAGCTAAAGCAGGAGACCAAGTAAAAACCATTAGATTTGGTCAGCAAGGTGTTAAAGGTAGTCCTGACGGTTCTAAGCGAAATGAAGCCTTTAAAGCTCGTCATGCTAAGAACATCTCTAAAGGTAAGATGTCAGCGGCTTACTGGGCTGACAAAGTTAAATGGTAAACAAAGGAGCTTCAAATGGCAACTAAGAAACAATCAGCAAAAATCGGTAAAGTTATGAGTGAGTTCAAGGCAGGTACATTGAATACTGGCTCTAAAACAGGTCCTATCGTTAAGAACCGTAAACAAGCCATCGCTATCGCTATGTCTCAGGCTAATATGCCTAAGCCAAAAAGCATGAAAAAATCAGGTCGTGGACGATAAAAACACTTGACAAAACATACAATTATATGGTAGAATAGGTATATGAACTATATTCAATTAGTTAACGAAGTGCTAGTTAGGCTTAGAGAATCTGAAGTGTCTTCAGTGACTGATAATGCCTATTCTAAAATGATTGGCAAGTTTGTCAATGATGCTAAACGAAATGTTGAAGATGCATACAACTGGAACTCATTGTATGATACTTTAACAGCTGTTACAGGTGCAGACATATTTAACTATGTGTTAGTAGGCTCTGGTCAGCGATTCCGTGTTATTGATGTGCTTAATGACACATCCAATACTGAAGTATTAGGTGCTACAACTCGTTGGATGAACCAACAGTTCTTAATCAATGATGTGCAAAAAGGCTCTCCTGCTTACTACAACTTTAACGGTGTAGACAGTAACGGAGACACACAGGTTGATTTGTTCCCTATTCCTAACGGTGTTTATAACATTCGTTTTAACATTGTACTACCTCAGCCTTTGTTGTCTAACAATGCTGATGTATTAAAAGTTCCTTATGAACCTGTTATCTTCTTGGCTTACGCTAAAGCATTAGCAGAGCGTGGTGAAGACGGCGGTTTAGCTTCTAACGAGGCTTATGGCTTATATAAACAGTCTTTAGCTGACGCTATTGCTCTTGAGAGCGGTAGATACGGCGAAGAGTCTGAATGGAGTCCTGTTTAATGGCAGAACAACTACTTACTGGCTCAATCGCAGCTCCAGGCTTCTACGGTCTTAACACACAAGATAGCTCTATTCAGTTATCTAGCGGTTATGCTTTAGAAGCCTTTAACTGTGTTATTGACCAATATGGTCGTATTGGTGCTCGTAAAGGTTGGACTAAGGTAAACACATCTGCAGCTTCTACAGGTAACTTTAGAGCTATCTATGAGCTTGTTAAAGATGACGGTAATGTTGTGTTGTCTGCTGCTAATAATAAGATTTATAGTGGCACTACAACTCTTACAGAACTAGCTGTACGCAACAGCACAGACTCAGCTAACTTAACATACACTATCACTGACGATAACTGGCAGATTAGTGGTATGCCTTATGACACTGGTGCTACTCCATCAGGACACGGTATTCTAGTGCAAGAAGGACATCCTACTCTTGTCTATCATAAGTTAGGTTCTACAGCTCATGCACATACAGGTTCTTATGGTTTACAGAGACTTGGTGACATTGCTACAAATCTACCAGGAAGCTATACAGTTACTGACTTTACTCCTAACTGCGTATTAACAGCTTTTGGTCGTACATGGGTAGCTGACATTGCTAACGATAGACAAACAGTTTATTTCAGTGACTTGTTAAATCCTGCTGAATGGAAGACAGGTACATCAGGATACTTAAATATCAGTGAGGTAGTTCCTAACAACGACCCTATCGTTGCTTTAGCGTCTCACAATGGTTTCTTGGTTATTTTCTGTCAAAGACATATTGTTGTCTATGCTAACCCACAAGACCCTTCAGCATTGACTTTAAGTGATGTTATTAACGGTGTTGGCTGTATTGCTAGAGACTCTGTAGCATCTATTGGTTCAGACATCCTATTCTTGTCTCAAACAGGTGTACAGTCTTTACAAAGAACAGTTCAAGAGAAGTCTTTACCTTTCAGAGATATCAGCAAGAATGTTCGTGATAGTTTGTTATTAAACGTCAATAGCGAAACAACTAAGTACATCAAAGCTATTTACTATCCTACAGATGCTCATTACTTATTAGCGTTGCCTTCTACTGGTTTTACTTATTGTTTCGATACTAGAGGTGTGCTTGAGAATGGCGGTTCAAGAGCAACTATTTGGAAAGATATTAAGCCTACAGCATTTAACCTGACTCAGAACAAAGAGTTATATATTGGCAAACCTGGCTACATTGGTAAATATACAGGCTATCGGGACAACGGCATTACATATCGTATGTCTTACTATACCAACTACTTTGACTTTGATAATCCAGCTCAAGTAAAGATGTTAAAAAGAATTAACATGGTTGCTATTGGAGGTTCAGCACAGGCTATCTCTTTTAAATGGGGTTTCGATTACAACAGTAACTATAACACTGGTGTTATTACTTTAGACACAATCAGTGTGTATGAATACGGAACTGCTGAATATAACATAGCTACTTACTCTAACGGTATTGCTCTTGACAACGCACAGATAAATGCAGGTGGTTCAGGCAAAGTAGTTCAGTTAGGTTTTGAAGCAGATATTAACAACGCTCCTTTGTCTATACAAAAGATTGACTTTGGATTAAAAGCTGGTAAGACATTGATTTAAGGATAAGACATGAGTAACTATACAAAAGCTACTAACTTTGCAACTAAAGACACATTACCAACAGGTAACTCTGGTAAGATTGTTAAAGGTACTGAGATTGATGATGAATTCAATGCTATTGCTTCTGCTGTAGCATCTAAAGCAGACACAGCATCTCCAACATTCACAGGCACTCCTGCAGCTCCGACAGCAGCTTCAGGTACTAACACAACTCAATTAGCTACTACTGCGTTTGTGACAGCAGCTTTACAAGCTGTATATCCTGTAGGTTCTATTTATGTAAATGCTTCTAGTTCTACTAATCCAGCTAGTCTATTAGGCTTTGGCACATGGGAAGCATTTGGTGCAGGTCGTGTATTAGTTGGTCTCAATGGTTCTGATGCAGACTTTGATACTGCAGAGGAAACAGGCGGTTCTAAGACATCAACCTCTTCTGGTACTATCAGTGGAACTGTAGGTGGTACAGCTCTTACTGAAGCTCAGATGCCTAAGCACTACCACCAAATGATTGGTCCTAACAATGTAACAGCACCTCAAGATGATGATGGTACAAGCTTTGGTAACTACGGTGGCGGTACTCCTGACGATGGTGCACAGCGTTATGGTACATACTCTACAGGTGGTTCTGCTGCTTCAGGCGGTACAGGTACAGGAACATCTAACGGTGACTCACATACTCACTCATTCTCAGGAACATTCACAGGCTCTACTCAGTCTACTGTTCAACCGTATGTTGTGGTGAGAATGTGGAAGCGTACAGCGTAAAGACACCAGTCGTACAGCGTAAGGACTATGTAATGTATCTTGAGTTCTTTGCTGATATGCACTGGTTTCACACAGATGTCTTTAAATGGACATCAGAAGTAAAGAAGAAGTATTTAGAAGATTTAAATTTATTACAGTATCTTGTTGGAACTCCGCTAGTTGCGTTAGTTGAAAAAGACAATACAAAGTTAGCGAAGTTCGGTGAGACAACAGGTTGGCAACTACTGCAGCCATATCAATTAAACAACGGTAAAGAAGCATATATTTATACTTGGAGTAAATAATGGGTGATATAGTCGGTCCAGTACTTGGATACATGGGAGCTAAAAAGCAAGCATCGGCAACTAGAGATGCTGCACAGATGCAAGCTGATGCTTCTATCAAAGCAGCTGAGATGGCTCGCTTTAGACCTGTAGGTATCACTACAGGCTTTGGTTCTTCTCAGTTCACAACTGATGCTGAAGGTAATGTTACTGGTGCTGGTTATACACTAACACCAGAACTACAGGCTATTAGGGATAGATTGCTGTCTCAAGCTGGTGCTTATGACCCAACTGCTGCTATATCTTTAACACAACCCATTACAGGTGCGGCACAGTCTTTATTTGGTCTAGGCTCACAATACTTGGCAGCTTCTCCAGAACAAGCAGCAACCAACTATATTGCAGGTCGTCAAGCTCTTTTAGGTCCTCAACGAGAAAGAGAACTTGCTAATATTCGTAACAAAGTATATCAAACTGGTCGTAGTGGTTTAGGTGTTGGCGGTACTGCAGGTCAAGCACAAACAAACCCAGAACTAGCTGCTTATTATAATGCTGTTGCTAATCAAGACTTACAATTAGCCAGTGAAGCGGACCAAATGGCTAAACAGAACATCACTTTCGGTGCTGGTTTATTTGGTACAGGTGGCAACCTTGCAGGAACAATTCCTACACTATTGTCTAGCTACTATAACCCACTACAAACTCAGCTTGGTTTAGCTGGTTCTGTAGAATCTATGGGTGCTGGTTCTTTAGGACTTGGTTCAGAAATTGGTGGTCGTTCTTCTACTGCAGGCGCTCAAGCAGGTAGTTTATTGTCTACAGGCATGGGCGGAGCAAGTCGTACATTGGCTGGTATCACAGACCCAACAGCAGCTTTACTTGGCTCGTTTGGTCGTCAGATTAGCACTTCATCAACACCTACATCGTCTTGGTTTAATAATCTATTAGGTAACCCAACAACAGCATTCCAGTACGGAACTAATATAGGTTCAGAGCAAACAAGAATGTTAGCCGCACAAGACGCAGGATTCTAAGGAGTAATTATGGCTGAAAAAGATATTGTAGGCGGTATTTTTGGTTTAACACCAGAAATGTACCAACAAAATAGAGTAGCAAAAGATACAGCAACTAATGTTCAGTTAGCTCAACTAACACCAGGACAGTTAGCTGGCTTTTACGGCATGGAAGCTGGTACTGGTTTAGGTCGTGCTGCACAAGGATTATTAGGTGTTGAAGACCCTCAGTTAAAGATGATTCGTGATGTACAGTCAATGAGAAGTCAGTTTGATGTGTCTACACCAACAGGATTGCGTCAGTTTGCTCAAGCTTTAGCACAAAAAGGATATTCTGACTTAGCTATTCAAGCTTCTGCTAAGGCTGCTGATATTGATAAAGAAGTTTCTCAAGCTCAAAAGAATAGAACAGATACTATTAAACAAGTTGGTTTAACTTCTGACGGTCGTCAAGTGTATCAGTCAGGAATGAATCAGTTTATATTAACAGATAAAGGTGCAGAGCCTTACTACGGTAAATTAGAAAGCAAAACACCTAAGACAGAAGTTAACTTAGGAGCAATTACAGAATTATTTGCTAAGAATCAAGCAAAAGAAGATTCTAAGGCAGTTTCTGATGCTATTGGAAAAGCTAAAGATGTTTTAGGAACAGGAGCAAAGCTTTCAAGAGATATTGATGTTATTGAACAGCTTTTGCCTAATTCATTCCAAGGACAGTTCGCTAACTGGAACAAGACAGCATCTAAAACATTATCTGGTTTAGGTGTCAATGTTGGTGAAAAAGCAAGCAATACAGAAACATTGAATGCGTTATTTACAGGATTTGTGTTACCAGCTGTTAAACAACTTCCTGGTTCATTGGCTGCTAAAGAACTTGATTTCTTGCGTCAATCTAAACCTGAAAGTTTGCAAGAACCTGCTACAATTCGTAGACTAGTTCAAATGTTGAAAGAAGACATTGCGGCTAATAGAGCTTTGGTTAAGAGAGCAGATACTTATCAAAGAGCTGATAAACTTAACTCACTACAAGGGTTTAATATTGCTCTTGAACAAGATAACATTTATACAGACCTTCGTCGTTTTAATAGTCTAAAACAAAAAGTTCAGAATAAACAACCTATCACTCAAGAAGAAGCTGATTTTGCTAAATCATTCCAAAAAGAATTAGGACTATAACATGGCAGAAATTGATTGGGACAAAGCGGCACAACAAAAATCTGTATTAGAGCCAGGCGGAGACCAAAGAACCTATACAATGGGGGAATATGGTCCAGTACCTATTGACCAATTTAGTCCTTTACCAGAGATTGGTGGTTTATTAGGCGGTATTGGCGGTGCACTTTTGTCTAAAAACCCCGCAGGTGCACGAGCTGGTATGACAGCTGGACAAACGCTGGTCCGTACTTTAGTTCCATCTTTAGTCGGTTCTACAGCAGGAACAGCTGTTGGTCTTGGTGCAGAAGGCTTGCTTCAAGGAACAACAGGAAATAGAGCTATGAATGCTCTTATTGAAAACGCTGCTTGGGATGTTGGCGGAAACTTAGCTTTTAGTTTTGGTGGTAAAGTTATTAGGCTTGGTAAAGAAGCTCTAGACTCAATGGGTATTACACAAGCAGGTACTTTAAACGACGCAAGATTAGCAGCTCAAAAATTCTTAGAGTCAAGAGACGCTACATTAACTCGTGGACAACTAACTGGTGGTAGAACAGATAAGTTTTTAGAGACACTATCAGCAAGCGGTACAGGTGCTGATATATTTGCACAGCAACAGAAGAAGGTTGGCGAAGCACTAACAACTGGCACAAAAGAGGTTTTAGATACTTTACAGACTTCTGAAGCTTTTAAAGCTGCGTTACGAGCAGATGAACCGTTGACTCGTGCTGCTGGAGAAAATTTTCAGAACCTTATTAATACAGCTAGAGTAGAGTTTAAAGATAGATATAGACCTTTTTATGAGTCCTTGTCAAAAGACTACGGTGTTTATGTTGATATGCGTTCTCTAAAGAAACAAGCTGAAGAAGAGATGAAGCGTTTACAGCGTACAAAGTTTGCAGGTGCTGGAGCAGCTCGAAAAGAAGTTTTGGATGACATTTTAAAACAAAACGATTTTATTGAGTTTGGTGCTGCACATGATTTACGAAGTGCATTTAGTGGTGCTGCTAACGATTTAAAAATACCTGGTGCTGGTACAACATCTAAAGGTGCTGCGTATTCTAAATATGCTAGTGAAGTTGAAAAACAAATGGATTCTGCAATGCAGATTACAGGTCCTTCAAAAGCAAGAGCAGAACAAGCGGGTGTTGCTATTAATGTATCTCCAGCAACATCTACAGAAGCAATTACAACAGGTGCTACTGGTTTTAATCCATACACTCAAAGAACTGCTCTATCTAAAGAGATGGTTCAACAATATGCTGAAAATCAAAAAGCATATAAACAAGGTATGGCAGGTCTATATAATGAGACAATAAATGAAGGAATGAAACAGTCCCCTTCTAAAGTCGGTAAATATATATTCGACCTTGCAGAAACAGAAAAAGCTACTGATTTATTTACAGCAGTTTCTCAGGTTGATAAATATGTTAAGCAAGCAGGAAAAGAAGGCGGTCAGCTAATGAACGACTTTAAATATGGTTTCTTAGAGCAAGCTATGTCAACACCAGACAAGATTGCAAAGTTTGCAGAGACTCTTGATTCAAATCCTGACATGAAGCGTTCTTTTTATAAGCTATTTGCTACAGAAGCAAAGCCTTTACAAGAAGTTCTTAATGCAGCTAAGATTGGATACGATAGTTTACCTGCTGGAAATCAAACCTATTTAAGAAATAAAGCTTTGTTGGCTGGTGGAAATATTGTTGGCTACACAGCTGCTTATGTTGCATTGCCTAATGAAATAACAGACAAGATTAATTTACCAGAAACTTTAGCAACAGGTGCTGTGTTTGTATTAACACCTCGTTTGATTGCTAAAGCAGCAACTAATAAAGAAGCTATTTCAGCATTAGCTGACTTAACAAAAGCAAGTCAAAATCCGAAGTTTGGTGGAGCTGCTGCTGCTAAGTTGGCTGATAGATTAAATGCTGCTGGGATTATTGATAACGAATATATCAATGAGATTAATACATTATTCGGAAGTCCAGAAGCACGACAAACATCAACTCCAGCACAACAAGTAGCTCCAGCTGGTGGTATTAACTGGGATGAGGCTGTACAACAATGAGATACATAGTCACAATCATCGTATGTCTATTAGCTGTCGCAGCTGCTCATGGTCAACCTATTGTAACTGAGTCTACTTCTAACAGTAAGACAAAAGTAGAGTCTCCTCCTCCATCAGCTATTTCACCGTCTATTACAACCATCAATAACAAGATGTGTAGTAGCGGTGTTGCTGCTGCAGTGCAAACACAAATCTTTGGTATCTCTATGGGCACGACAGTTCGTGATGCTAATTGCGAAATGTTATTAAAAGCTGAATCTTTATTCAATATGCAGATGAAAACTGCTGCTGTATCTGTAATGTGCCAAGATGCTAACCTATGGTGGGGTATGTGGGATGCAGGTACATATTGTCCAGTAGAAGGTAAAGTAGGTATAGAAGCTAAGAACTATTGGCTTGCTAACCCTAACATGATTCCTGACAGACCAAAGATTAAATGAAATGGATTGTAGCCTTCTTAGCCTGTATTGGCATAGCACAGGCACAAATAGTCCAACATACGATATACGATGATGGGTATGCTAGAGTTCCACTCCAGTTTCCATTCCCTTATCATGGTCGTGTCTTTACTGAATCTTATATGTTCAGTAACGGTGTTGTTGGCTTCCTCAATCCAAACAATAGCTGGTGTTGTACAGGATTCGATTTAAGAACTAGTAACGGTAGTCCGTTTGATTTTGCTATCATGCCGTTACAGACTGACCTTATTAACTATGGTCAAGGTAGATTCTTAACTGAAGGAACTCCACAGTATCAGAGGTATAAGTGGGAGAACATCAGTGAATATGGTGCTCCACAGAACTTAAATACATTTGGTGTTGAGATTAGACCTAGTGGCTACATCGGTATGCACTATGAGCAGGTTAATATCAGTCCTTGGAGACCTGTAACAATAGGTAGAACTGGTAATACATCGGCAGGTGAATACACACAGTATTATCATGGTCCAGGATTCACTAGCAATGAAATTGTGTCGTATATTACACAATCTACAGGTGATTTATGCTTAATAGACCCTCTATCAAGTCAGACCTGTCCTGGCTATGCTGCAGCTTATTTGTCTCAGCAATGCTCTTTGAATACTTTGTATAACGCAAGCTGTCCAGGTTATGCACAGGCATATTTTGACAATCAATGTAGGATAAACCCTTTATATGATAGAACCTGTCCAGGATATGCTCAAGCTTATTTCAATCAACAATGCACAGCTAATGCGTTGTATGATAGAACCTGTCCAGGATACGCAGAAGCTTACGCACTTGCTCATGTTGTCGCAACACCAACAGTTACTGTATCAGCACCAACTGTCCAAGTTAGCACAACAGGTACAGTTGCAGTTGAAACTCCTGTCGTGTCTGACCCAGTTGTCAACGAAGTCATCACAAGACCAGCAACTCAAACGGTAACTACAAATGCAACGAGCACTGTATCAAGTTCTTCGCCTACAAGTCAGGTTGCTCAAGCAGCTCAGACCGAATCAAAGACAGAGAAGAAGACAGAGACAAAACAAGTGGTTTCAGCAAAGAAGCCTGAAGCTAAGACTGAAGTCACGCAGACAGCACCAGTGATGGTAGACATACCGCAGCCAGTACAGCCTGTATTGATTGTCGATATGCTGTTTAAGCAGATGGTTAAGAAGCCAATACAAGATAATAACAGGAGCTACTATGCTCTGATAATGGGTAATCAAAGAAAACACGAGGAGATGGTAGATGAGCAGTATCGAAAAAGAGATTAATGTAGCTGGTTTTAGCTTCAAGTTAACTAGCAAACTAATGGTCATGATTGTGTCTATTGCACCAGTTGTTGGCGGTGCTTTTTGGGGTGCATTCGAGTTCTACAATGACTACATGAGCATGAGAAGTGCTATTAAGAACTATGTATCTCCTGACTTTACAGAGTATGACAAGAAGTTAGCTTTGATGGAAGAATCAACTAACAAAGTGAATGACTATACAAGAGATATCAAGAATGACATCAAGAACGATGTTCGTAGACTTGAGAAGGTTGTTGAACAGGTTGAGAGAGACGGTAAACAGTTATCTCGTGAAGTAGACAAAGACCTTCGTGAGATGAGAAAAGAAGTCGATATGAAGATTAAACGAGCTTTAGATAACCCATTAGCAAACAAGGACTAATATTATGATGACAATCCTATCAACAGTACTGTCTTTCCTTATGGGTGGTGTCCCTAAGATATTGGACATCTTCCAAGACAAAGCAGACAAGAAGCATGAGCTTGAATTAGCTCGTATGCAGACTGAAAGAGAAATGCAGATGATGGCTGCTGGCTATGCTGCACAGGCTAAAGTAGAAGAAATTCGCACAGAACAGGTACAAATCAATGCAGATATGCAAACACATATGGCTCTATTGCAGCACGATACTGAGTCAGCTAAAGGAGCTTCTTTGTGGGTTATCAACGCAAGAGCGATGGTTAGACCTGCTATTACTTACGGTATGTTCCTTCTCCTTGTGTTTGTGGATGTATTCGGTTTTCTTTATGCTTTCCATAGAGATGTCGCTTTCGATACAGCATTGAACCTATTATGGGATGACGACTCACAACAAATATTCGCTTCGATTATTGCATTCTATTTTGGCGGGCAGGCATTCAAGCGATGAAAGTCAGCGACAAAGTAATCCACATGATTAAACACCATGAAGGAGTACGGACTAAGCCTTATCAATGTCCTGCTCTTTTGTGGACTGTTGGTGTCGGTCATGTGATTGACCCGATGCACGGTCGTTTAAAGCTAGAGGAACGAAGAAATTTACCTATTCCTGATGGTTGGAATAGAACTCTATCAATGGAGGAAGTAGATGATATTCTTAAGAAAGACCTTGCTAGGTTTGAACAAGGTGTGGCTCGCTTGTGCCCTGGTCCTCTTACTCAAGGACAATTCGATGCTCTCGTTAGTTTTTCATTCAATGTTGGGTTAGGAAACTTACAGAAGTCTACTATCCG
>JACCDQ011296419.1_pt1 | contig 21857 bp, 12 predicted proteins | sample 7446031 | NCBI WGS metagenome assembly JACCDQ01 (sample SAMN15323442, study PRJNA562643) | freshwater metagenome | isolation source: river surface water | place: USA:Blue River Watershed | collected 2017-08-17
GTTGTATTCTTCTTCGTCGTCGTCAAACATAAGGCCCAATTCTAAGTATAAAATTAGGCCCTTTGTGTCATAATGACAACTAATGCTTTTGGCACTTATCAACAAATGCCAAAAATGTTGAAAAGTTATCGGGTTTTCGAAGTATGACGTTGTTCAACCTGGTACTTCAAACTGACATAAAAATGCCTTCCAGGTCCTGGCATTCCGATGTTTTTTAAACGCGATAAATGATCAATGTAACTGCTGTTGGTTAGGTTGCGCACCCCTGTTTGGATTATCCAGGCGCCATTTTTTTCAAGGTGCAAGCGCGCGTTCAAGTGCAGGAGCTGATAACTTTCACTCGTGGTTTCTTGAAAAGCGACACGCGTTTGAGCGGCCATCCATTGGTGACTCAGGCTCACTTCTATTTTCTGAATTTTGCCCGAAAAATCCCAATGGTATTGCAGTTCATTTTGCAGGCGTGTTGGCGGCAATAAGGAAATAGCGCTGTCTTGCGGGCTCTTGAATTGAAGGTAAGAAAAAGAAGCTTCCCAATGCAAATGATGCAACCAATGCGGATGATAGTGCGCACTGACATCAAAGCCATACAAACGCCCTAAATCGAGCTGTTCATAGGTAAAAACAGGTATGCCATCGACACTTGTTCCATTGGGCTGAATAAAAATGTAGTCTTGCACCCAAGCATGATACGGATTGATGCTCAAACTGCCGTGCTCCGTACTGACAGTACTCATCCAGTCGAGTTGCAGACTGCGTTCCGGCACTAAAGAAGTATCGCCTATTTCATAGCGCAGCGCACCATGATGAAAACCATCGGCAAGCAGTTCACTTAGATGTGGCGCGCGAAAGCCGCTCGAAAGATTCAAGCGGTTTTGCAAGGCTGCATAAGGCTGCCAACTCCAACCCAAAGACAAATTTGGGCTCGCATATACTCTTGAAAGCGGCAGAATAAGCGTCTGAGTTTGGATCCAACGGATGTCTTGTCTGAAGCCAACTTGCAAGAGCTGTTTTTTGGAAAGCTCGATTTTATACAAGCCAAAAACGCCTTGATCAAAAGTTCTGGCATTAGGCAAGAGTTCATCCTCTGCAAAAGGGGAGTTGAGATTCAGTTGCAACATGCCTGCAGCGCCTACGATGAGTTGTTGCTTGGTCCATTTTCGGGTCCATTTGGCTTGGTAAATCGTGTTCAAGAGGTCCATTTCCATGAAAGGCTTGGTCACTTTTTCGTCGTATTCGACCAAGCGGTTGTGTGTTTGACCAAGCAGCACCTGAACATCTTGGCCATTCCAAAAACGCTTGAATTCATAACTGAGCAATTGATTGGTGAAAAATTGTGCCGGCAAAGAATAGCGCCGGCCTTGAATGGGCACTTGAAAACTGAGAGGTGTAATGAGCGAATCGTGGGTATGCCCCGGAATACCAGCCACTGTATTGTTGAACGCATAGCGCAGTACGTGCATTTGGTTGGGCTTAAACCAAGAGTAAGCGGCCTTACCCACCCATTCATGAAAACGCGAGTTCTTGGCATATAATCCACTTGGCAGCTGAAAATCAGCATGATTGGCATAGCTTCCCGCGAGCAGTAAACGCTTGTTACCGGTACTCTTTTTGTACAAAAGACTAGAAGAGCTTCCTGTCGTGTTCTGATTGAATTTTTGCTGTACACTGAGTGCCTGCGTACCCACCTGCGCATAGGGTTCGTCAACTAAATAAATAACGCCGCCTAAAGCATCTGCACCATACAAAACAGAAGCCGGCCCCTTAATGACCTCCGCTGAACCCAATGCTAGTTCACCGATGCCCAAACCGTGGTCTCCACCCCACTGCTGCCCCTCGAGACGCAAACCGTTCACCAGCGTCACAACGCGCATGCCTTGCATGCCGCGGATCACGGGTTTGGCGATGCCGTTGCCCAAAGAACTCACATAAACCCCCGGAATGTTGGTCAACAACTCTGAAACGTGCATGCCGCCAGAGAGCTGTAGATCTTTGATGCTGCGCACCTCGATAGGAACTGTATTTTTTTGACGCAAAGACAGCTGCTGTCCACTTACCGTCACCTCTTCGGTGGTCATGTGCCCGAGTCGCAAACCAAAGGCTAAGTTAGGTCCTGTGCCTGCCACCATCGTGTCCAATACTTGGTAATCGGGATGTCTCAAGCGCAAAACTTGTTGCTCAGACCACGTAAATGGAAAATAAAAAACGCCATTGGCATCTGTACTGACTTGTATTTGAAAAGCCGGTACAGCAATCACGACATTTTGAATGGGTAGATTGGTTTGTGCATCGCGCACCAACCCTTTGATACCCTGCTGCGCAAGGAGGGGAAAGCTATACAGTATAGCCGCCCAATAAAGGAAGTTTTTCATGTGATTTCAGGTTCTTTAGTGTGCATTCAAATGTTAAACATGAGATGCAGGCGGAGCCCGAAGTTGAAATAAGTTGAATTTTGGTTGAGAGAGCCCTACAAAGTTCATTTGACCATGAACAAATGGAACTTGCTTTACGAATCTAAAAATAAGTGCCGTAGGGCTAGTAAAAACGCTCAAAGAGAGATCGCAAATTGGGCAATCTTCGTCTAGGGTTTGCTCGTGGGTAAGGGTAGCTTTTTTGTGCTCGACATGGCTACAATGATGCCACCACTGCTTGGGTGTGAGCACCAATGTAAAGCAAACCAATAAAAAAATACTGAATCCTTTCACGAGGTAAAATTAAATATTTAGCGCGTGTTTGATGATAAAAATAGCTTATGCTAGAGCAAAGCTTCTATAATGGCATCCATGCTGTATCCCTCTGCCTCTGCGCGGTAATTGCGCACCAAACGGTGGCGTAGAATAGCTTTGGCAACCGCTTTCACATCTTCGATGTCTGGAGAGTATTTGCCATGTAAAGCTGCATGACATTTGGCAGCAATGATAAGATTTTGAGAGGCGCGCGGACCTGCTCCCCACGTGATGAAATCTTTGGTGATTTGAGGCGCTAAAGGATCTTTGAGACGGGTTTTAGCAACTAAGGTCACGGCGTACTCAAGGACGTTCTCTGCGACCGGTATACGGCGAATAAGCGCTTGATAATCGATGATTTGCTGCGCATTGAGGACCGTTTGTAGTTCCACAACTTGATCTGAAGTGCTGGATTTGACAATCGCGAGTTCTTCCTGATAGGATGGGTAATCTACCCAGATGTTGAACATAAAGCGGTCGAGCTGGGCTTCTGGTAGCGGATACGTACCCTCTTGTTCGATGGGGTTTTGAGTTGCCAATACAAAAAATGGCGCCTCTAGTTTGTAGGTTGTACCGGCAGCCGTAACGGCGCGCTCTTGCATGGCTTCAAGCAAAGCAGCTTGGGTCTTTGGCGGCGTACGGTTAATTTCATCGGCTAAGATCATGTTGGAAAAGATCGGGCCTTTGATGAACTTGAACTGCTTGGTTTCGTCTAGGATTTCAGAACCGACGATATCCGAGGGCATGAGGTCGGGGGTAAACTGAATGCGGTTGAAAGACAAACCGAGGGTTTTGGCGATGGTATTGACCAGTAAAGTTTTGGCCAAACCAGGCACCCCCACTAGCAAGCAATGCGAGCGAGAAAAAATCGCAATTAGGACTTGGTCAACGACGTCGTCTTGGCCAATAATTACTTGGTGAATCTCTTTTTTTAAGGCTTGATAATCAATAACTAATTGATCTATTCTGTCTTTATCTGTCATGGGAAATCAAGGAGTTTTAAGCCAATTGACACGGAAATCACAAGCTTGAAATTGTGGATCGAGTCTGATGTAGGCATTTGGAATCTTAGCAGCGGTCCATTCGTCCAGGACGCGTTGTTTTTTGTCGTTTTCAGCGGCAAGTTTGATTAGAGCGTAATCTTGCTCCAGGTTTGCTTGGTGGGCAGGTACGCGATTTTGTAGCCTTACCATGCGGATACCTTGCTTTCTTTCAAAGAGATCCATGTAGAGAGAAGGTTGTGAAACACCACCATTCTCAAGTGCGTCGGTAAGTAAATAAATTTGTTGATCGATTTCGTTAAGTTGTTCCATGTCCCAGTAGATATCCATGGTATATGGATTGGTTAGGACGCCTTTGTTTTGCTTGGTAGCGTCGTCATTAGAGTAACGCAACACCGCTTCATCCCAGGTAATGGCATTGCGCGTTAGGAGTTGATAACAGCTGTCCATGCGTGCAGCGGCCACAGAAATACTTGATGAGCTGTATTCTGGCATGATGAGGATGTGCAAGCAATTGTAGTCGTCACCTTTTCGAGACACCAATTTGATGATGTGGTAACCGTACATGGTTTCAACGATTTCCGATACTTCACCAGGTTTGAGGTCAAAAACAGCGGCTTCAAACTGCGGCACCATCATGCCTTTAGACGCGGTAATTTTCCCTCCTTGACTCGCAGATCCAGGATCCATTGATTTGAGTCGGGCCATGGTTTCAAAGGGCTTACTGCCACTCACAATTTGCTTGCGGATATCTACAAGTTGGTCGTAGGCCAGTTTTTTGTCGGCGGCGGTGAGTTCTGGAAACTGTACGATTTGCTGAAAACTCAACTTCATGTTGATGAACGGAATGCTGTCTTTGGGAAGCTGGGCATAGAAAGCCGCTACTTCTTTGGGTGTAACGGAGATATCGCCGGTAATTTTGCGCTCCATTTCTTGGGCGAGCATTTTGTTGCGGATGATCGTTCTGAATTCTTCTTTGATGGCAACCGTAGATTTGCCGTAGAATGCTTCGAGGTTTTCACGGCCACCCATTTTGTTTTCCATGATGCGCAAGCGGTTCTCCATTTCGGCATCGACTTGTTCGTCTGAAATGACAAGGCTATCGATGAGTGCTTGATTCACGAGTAGCTCTTCTAGCAAGAGTTGCTCTAAGATTTGACACTCCTTACCGCTAACTGCACGCTCTTTTTCTGTGAGTTGCAGGCGTTGGGTTTCGATATCGGACCAAAGGATGATGTTGTCGCCTACTTGGGCCACAATTTGGTTCACCAACTTTTGAGCCTGTAGTTGGCCCAAAAGTAAAAATTGAAAACTGAGTAAGAATAAGGTTCTATAGATCATTATTGGCCGATTTGATAAAGCACGTCTTCATTAATGACGATCTTGTGCTTTGAACGTAACGCCTCTAACCATTTTTTCTCTAAATAAGTTTGGTAATCCGAAGTGGCCAAACCTTTTGCCTCATTGTATTCTTTGGGAGCAGGCGGCAAAATAGCAGCTACTTTGACTACATACCATTTGCCGTCCATGGAATAAACAGGATTGAGCCCAGGTGTGAAATTACGCTGTTGCAAATAAGGCGTTTGTGCGATTTCAAATTTATTCATACGCACCTTTAAATTGAGCTCTGAGTCTTTGTTGATGACATCAAGCACTGCTTTGGAATTGACGGTGTCGGACTGAACGAGCATACCGTAAACTTGCACCGCAATGTGCTCGTCTTTACACTCATAAACTGTAGCGTCTAGGCGGTTAGACCAAGTATATTTATTGCGATTTTCCATGAAGAACGCCCTTAAACCTGCAGTATCCTTGACCGCTTTGTTCCAAACTTGGTCTTGCATGATTTCGTAGAGGATGATGCCGTCGTGGTATTCCTGAACGAGCGCTTTGAATGCAGGGTATTTTGCCGGCAATAGTGCTTCTTCGTAGGCTAAAATTTCGTTTTTCTCCCATTGTTGGTAAAGTTGTTTCACCACGACTGCTGAGGAGTCTTTGCGGACAGAACGGTAGTTCTTGACCACATATTTAGCGAAATCTTGTTGCTTGAATTTTTTGCCATCTAATACAAATAGCGTTTTGTTAGACTTAAGTTTGTCGGCATTCCATTTGCCAATGAAATAAGTGGAGTCAAGGTTGGCAACAAACCACTCTAGGCCTTTTTCCCCTTTATATTGATAGGCATATTGCGTGCGCAATTTTTGAACAAACGAGTCTTGAGTTACTTTAGAACGCTCGTCTTTGTTGACTTTTGCCTGCAATTCTCGGCGCATGTTGTCAAAAGACTTCACGGGAGTCCATTCGATGAGTTTGATGATGTGGAAACCGTATTGCGTTTTGACTGGTTTAGAGAACTCCCCTACTTGCTTTAAAGCAAAAGCGGCGTCTTCGAATTCCAACACCATACGTTGGCTGGTTCCGGATCCGAAAGCAGGTAACTCACCCCCTTTTTTGATGCTGTTGGCATCTTCTGAGTAGGCGTTAACCATTTTTTCCCATGAAGCACCTGCAGCAAGGCTATCATAGATTTCGTTGATTTTCTTTTCGGCGTTTTGGCGCGTTTCTGTAGTGGCTTCGCGGCCTGTAGAAATCATGAGGTGCGCCACTTTAATGGTACCGCGCGCCGGGCGTTTGTCTGTGACTCTTAAAATGTGGTAACCAAAGCGCGTTCTGAACGGCTCGCTAATGGTACCCACGGCTGTGGTAAAGGCTTTTTCTTCAAAAGGATAAACCATCTGAAAAGCAGTAAAATAACCGAGATCGCCGCCGTTGTTGACAACAGAAGGATCTTCGGAACCAAGTTTAGACTTAGCAACTGACGCAAAATCTTCGCCTTTTTCAATGCGCGCCTTCAGGCCTAGTAAGCGGTTGTAGGCAGCAAGTGTGTCTTTAGGACTTGCGTTGGGGTCAAGTTTGATGAGGATGTGTGAACAACGCACTTCGGTAGCGGTGCGGTTGTAGGCCTCCTGAACCATGGCTTGGTTTTGAACCGAATCGATTAAGTAAGGCAAGGCCAATTGTTTTTTGTAGCCCTCGAGTTCTTTTTGCAAGCGCGGAAGGGTGTCGTAACCCAATGCCTCTGCCTCAGCCACTTTGAGCTTGAAAACCTCAAACAATTCCATGTAGCGATCGAGGGAATCTTTGTCAAAGCTCGGATTCGGATTGTTTTTAGTGTAAATCTGTAAAAATTCTGATTTGGTAACAGGCTTATTGTTGATTGTCATGACGACAGGCTCCTTTTGAGCAAGAGCGAGGTTGGTCAGAAAGCCAAACAAGAATAATACAAGGGTCTTTTTCATTGGTTTTGATTAAAGCGGTTAAATCTATGAATTTAAATTACTTGATGCTATAGTTTGGTGCCTCACGGGTAATAGTGACGTCGTGTGGATGCGATTCGCGCACGCCCGCAGAGGTGATGCGCACAAAGCGCGCGCCTTTGAGTTTGTCTATGTTTGGTGCGCCGCAGTAGCCCATACCAGCGCGCAAACCGCCGATGAGTTGGAACATGACTTCCATGAGATTGCCGCGGTAAGGAACGCGACCTGAGATGCCTTCGGGTACTAATTTTTTGATGTCGTCTTCGGCATCTTGGAAATAGCGGTCTTTGCTGCCTTTTTGCATGGCCTCCAAAGAACCCATGCCGCGGTAAGACTTGAATTTGCGGCCTTCGTAGATGATGGTCTCGCCTGGCGATTCTTCAACGCCTGCAAACATGGATCCGAGCATCACGACGTCGGCGCCAGCTGCAATGGCCTTTACGATGTCGCCGGTGTAGCGGATACCGCCATCGGCAATCACAGGAACGCCTGTACCTTCAAGTGCTTTGGCCACTTCATTAATGGCGGTGAGTTGAGGAACCCCTACTCCTGCAATAACGCGAGTGGTACAAATGGAACCCGGGCCAATACCGACTTTAACAGCATCGGCGCCTGCATCGGCAAGATATTTAGCTGCTTCTGCTGTAGCGATATTTCCCACCACAATTTGTAGTTCTGGGTAAACGGCCTTGACGGCTTTGAGTTGGTCTACCACACCTTTTGTATGACCGTGTGCGGTATCAATAACGATGGCATCTACGCCAGCCTCTACAAGTGCAGCTACGCGCTCCATGGTGTCGTAAGTTACGCCGACTGCTGCTGCCACGCGCAAACGACCTAAAGAATCTTTGCAAGAATTGGGATGTTCTTTGACTTTGATGATGTCGCGATAGGTAATCAGGCCAATTAGGCGGTTGTCTGCATCTACAACAGGTAGTTTTTCGATGCGGTTTTGCTGCAAAATGACCTCAGCGGTAGTGAGGTCGGTACTTTCGCCAGTAGTAATGATGTTTTCGGAAGTCATGATTTCGCGAACCGGGCGCTCGAGGCTCTTTTCAAAACGGAGGTCGCGGTTGGTGAGGATGCCTTTTAGCACACGGTTGGCATCAACTACTGGAATACCGCCAATGCTGTTTTCGCGCATGAGCGTGAGCGCATCTTTCACCACAGCATCTTCGGGAAGTGTAATTGGATCGATGATCATGCCGCTTTCTGAGCGCTTGACCTTGCGCACTTCTAAAGCCTGGGCTTGAATGCTCATGTTTTTGTGAATGACGCCGATTCCACCTTGTTGCGCAATTGAAATGGCCAACGCAGACTCAGTGACGGTATCCATGGCGGCAGAAACAATTGGTGTATTGACCGCTATTAGCTTGGTAAATTTGCTTTTTAAGGAGACGTCGCGTGGCAGCACCTCCGAGTAGGCAGGCGCCAGAAGGACGTCGTCATAGGTTAAACCTTCAGTGATCTGGGAGAGATTCGAGAGCGACATGAACTTATTTTTTAATAAATTCCTGCAAATTTAACAATAAAATTTGCCATTCGGTTACCTAAGTAGCTTTGATTCGTCATGTTATTCGTAAATTTATCATGTGAAACAAGCAATCTTTATTTTTTTTCTCGTTTTTTCTGCCACATCTTTGTTTGCGCAAGGAACAGAAAAGACACTCATTCAATTATCTGGCGTAGTGGTCACTGAAGAAGCATTCGAACTCCCCTACACCACTGTTTACAACAAAACGCTCAACAAAGGCGTCATTTCGGATGGGTACGGTTTCTTCTCCATCGTCTGCCAACCTGGCGACACCCTCTACTTTTCCAGAAAAGGCTACAGTACCAGCCCATTTTGGGTTCCTGACACGCTCAACGACAACCGCTACAGCATCATCCACATGCTCACCCGCGACACCCTCACCATGCCCGAAGTTCGCGTTTATCCTTGGCCCAACAAAGAAGCCTTTGCCCAACATTTTGTCAACATGAACCCCTACGAAGACGACATCCGCCGCGCCCAGCGCGAACTCAGCGGCGAATCACTCGCTTTTGTAGCCGCACGCCTAGACGCCGACGCATCTTTAGCCTACGGCGCGCTCACCAAACAACAAAACACCAAAATTTACACCAACGGCCAGTTGCCCCAAAACAACCTCCTCAACCCTTATGCATGGTCAAAGCTGATCCAGGATTGGAAGGCTGGGAATTTGGGAAGGCAGTAGGATTGATCCCTCGAAGGTTGTTTAATAAGTTCAATTTGTTAAATTCTAACGAATTGAAACCGTTAAACCCCTCGAATTCGATGCCTTTAAAAAGGAATCAAGTTTTAACAGTTTTGCAGTAACTCTTCAAAAATGATTAGTCAAATATGGTAATTGGACTGCCAAACACAACCATTGACAATGATCAGTGTATTTTTTTAGAATGAATTCTATAATTATCAGACATTATTCTAGAAAGAAACATATGCATTTCTGCTGAAATTCAAGTTTTACGGGTGTTTTATCAATTTTAAGGTATGAATACTGATTGGAAGGAGTACCCCTACCCCAACATTATTGTTTTGGATTAAATAAATTAGCCGAAAATTGATATGCCCAATGAACTTCAATGACAACGCTTTAGCCTACTTTAATAAACCTACTGAATCCAAACTTAAAAAGATGAATAGCTATGAATTGTTTGAAATAGCCAATCGAAGTTCACAATTCAGGGAAGAAATGGTCAAATTTATTTTGAATCAAAAAATTAAACCAGTTGTATCCCCGTTGGAAAAATATGACGTCAAAAAAATTGGTTTGACTGAAAGACTTAAAAATGCATTGCTCGGTGGGGATTTTCCATATCTAACAGATGTCACTGTGGTAAAAAAATCAGACTTAATGATGCTCAGAGGATTTGGAAAAAAATGTTTCGACGAGTTAATGGTTGTGATGGACAAGTATGGGCTTAAATTGGTTCAAGAATAGTGCATTTTTCAGAAATGCCAATTTATCAGCCAAATAGCATTGTTCGATTCATCATATTATTCAAAAACTAGCTCGTTTCTCGGAAAATTATATGGCTTTCGTTACTGTTTTTACTGCTCTTATCATCTTAAATTCCCCTAAAATCTTATATTTAGACTTAAATTTTTAAAACCGGGCAATTATTTTAGCCTACCCAAAAAACACCAATTAAACCAATTATGAAATTCAATCAAATCCTAGATAAATACCGCGAAATTTCATTTTCACAAAAAGATAAAGGTGAGCGCTTTGAACGCATAATGCAAGCATATTTATTGACTGAACCGATATATGCTAATTTATTTAAAAGTGTTTGGATGTGGAATGAATTTCCATTCAAAGAAGAGTTAGGCGGAATTGATACTGGTATCGATTTAGTTGGAATAACCGAAGAAGGTAATTATTGGGCTATTCAATGTAAATGTTACCAAGAAACATCAGTCATTGACAAGAAAGCTGTTGATTCTTTTCTTGCCACATCGAGCAGAGCTTTTAACGATGACTCCAAAACATTGAAGCATTTTTCGAATTGTTTGTGGATATCGACGACCAATAAATGGGGACCAAATGCCGAAGAAGCATTAAAGAACCAAAAACCTCCGGTAAGTAGATTGAGTTTGTTAGATCTGCAAGAATCTGCAATTGATTGGGAGAAATTAGAAAAAGGTGTCCATGGTGAAAAAGCTAGAATTACAACACGCAGTTTAAAGGATCATCAAGTAAAAGCATTGTCTTTAACTCATGAACATTTTAAAGCAAATGAGCGTGGAAAGTTAATCATGGCGTGTGGAACTGGGAAAACCTTTACCTCTCTGAAAATAGCAGAGAATGAAACGAAAGGAAAAGGATTTGTACTTTTTCTAGTTCCATCTATCGCACTATTAGGACAAACATTACGTGAATGGTCTACGTTTGCAAGTGAACAAATCAATGCAATCTGTATCTGTTCGGATCCTGAAATATCTAAAAGCAGAAGCAAAAACGAAGATGTTGATACAACTTCGGTTGTTGATTTAGCGTTGCCGGCATCTACGAATGTCACTGATATATTAAATCAATTCAGTTCTATCAGGAATAACAAAAAGCCGGGTATGACAGTTGTTTTTTCAACCTATCAATCAATAGAGGTAATATCAAAAGCACAAGATAATCTTGAAACAGTTTATGGTGATGATTCCATTTTTGATCTAATTATTTGCGATGAAGCTCATCGAACAACGGGTGTTTCACTTGTAAATGAAGACGAAACTGCCTTTACCAAAGTACACAACAATGATTTCCTCAAAGCGAAGAAGCGGCTATATATGACGGCTACACCGCGTTTGTATGATGATACGTCTAAAAGTAAAGCCGCTCAAAATGAAGCGATCCTATGTTCAATGGACGATACAGCTCTTTATGGTGAAGAAATCTACCGTATTGGTTTTGGTGAAGCAGTTGAATCAAACTTATTGACAGATTACAAAGTCCTTATTTTAACGCTAAATGAAAACGATATTCCACCTGCCGTTCAAAAAATGATTGCGGATGAAGAATCAGAAATTAATACCGATGATGCTTCTAAATTGATTGGTTGTATCAATGCACTATCGAAACAAATTCTTGGTGATGAAGGAATGATCAAAGATTCTGATCCTGAACCAATGCGTCGAGCGGTTGCTTTTTGCTCGAATATTAAAGTTTCGAAAACTATCACAAATACCTTCAATACCGCTACTGAAGCCTATATTGATTCACTTCCTGCGGAAAAGGGAGAGAAGATGGTTTCCATGAGTTCGAAGCACATCGATGGAAGCATGTCAGCTCCGGCACGTGATGAATTATTGGGTTGGCTTAAATCTGAAACGGAAGACAATGAATGCAGGGTATTAACCAATGTACGTTGTTTGAGTGAAGGTGTGGATGTCCCATCCTTAGATGCAGTATTATTTCTTTCAGCACGTAACTCACAAGTTGACGTAGTTCAATCGGTTGGTCGTGTAATGCGCTTAGCTCCAGGAAAGAAATATGGTTACATCATTATTCCTGTAGTGGTTCCTTCAGATGTAGAAGCAGACAAGGCACTCGACGACAACGAACGTTTCAAAGTAGTTTGGTCTGTATTAAATGCCTTGCGTGCGCATGATGATCGCTTCAATGCAACAGTTAATAAAATTGATTTAAATAAAAAACGACCGGATCAAATTTTGGTTGGGCGTCCAGATTCACATTTTGACGAGGATGGTAATTTTAGTCCTGATGATTCATACAATGACAAAAATCAGAAGGATTTTAGTGCTCAATTAGCCCTTCAATTTGAACAATTACAACATGTCGTTTTTGCACGCATGGTGAAAAAAGTGGGCGACCGGCGTTATTGGGAACAATGGGCAAAAAATGTAGCAGAGATTGCCGAACGTCAAGTTATTCGAATAAAAAGTTTGGTCAACGATGGCGGCGCTCACCAAAAAGCATTTGATAAATTCTTGTTGGGTTTACAGAAAAACATCAATCCGGGTATCTCTGAACAAGAGGCTATTGACATGCTTTCTCAACACATCATTACAAAACCAGTATTTGAAGCGTTATTCGAAGGATATTCATTTGTAAAAAACAACCCGATTTCAGTTTCCATGCAATCCATGTTGGATTTATTGGAAGACCAATCGTTTGACAAAGATGCTGAAACATTGGACAAATTCTACGACTCGGTTCGGATGCGTGCCGCAGGAATTGACAATGCAGAAGGTAAACAACGTATCATCATTGAATTGTACGACAAATTCTTCAAAACGGCTTTCCCGAAAATGGTTGAACAGTTAGGAATTGTCTATACACCTGTTGAAGTTGTTGATTTCATCATTCACTCCGTAAACGATGTCTTGAAACAAGAATTCGGACGCACCGTTTCCGATGAAAATGTGCACATCCTCGATCCTTTCACAGGAACAGGAACCTTCATGACCCGTTTATTGCAAAGTGGTTTGATTGAAGAAAAAGACCTAGAAAGAAAATACAAGCACGAGATGCACGCAAATGAGATAGTTTTATTAGCCTATTACATTGCGTCCATCAACATTGAAAATGCTTTCCATGATGCAACCGAAGATCCGAACGATGGTATTGGGAAGGAAAAATACATTCCTTTTGATGGAATTGTACTAACAGACACCTTCCAATTGGGCGAAACAGACAATAGCGAAAAAATGTTCTCTGAAATGTTCCCGCAAAACTCAGAACGTGTTGCTAAACAAAAGAAAGCACCGTTGCGTGTAATCATTGGAAATCCACCATATTCAATTGGCCAAAAATCTGCTAACGATAATGCTCAAAATGAGAGTTATCCTAACCTAGATGCTAAAATTGCTGCAACGTATGCGAATAAATCCAATGCAGGGCTGAATAAGTCGCTTTATGATGCCTACATAAAGGCTTTTCGTTGGAGTTCAGATCGATTAGACTCAGAAAATGGAGGTGTTATTGCATTTGTAACCAATGGTGCTTGGCTTGATGGTAACAGTACAGATGGATTCCGTAAATCATTAGAAGAAGAGTTTGATTCTATCTATGTTTTCAATCTTAGAGGAAACCAGCGAACAAGTGGCGAACTATCCAGGAAAGAAGGTGGTAAAATTTTTGGGTCCGGTTCACGAACGCCTATTTCAATTACATTATTGGTTAAGAATCCGCAATCAAAATCAGAAAAAGCTACGATACATTACCACGACATTGGCGATTATTTATCTCGTGAGGAAAAACTTTCAATTGTGAATAAATTTGGAAGTATTGGAAATCAAGAAATTAACTGGAAAACTTTAAAACCGAATGAGCATGGGGATTGGATTGCTTTGCGTAATGAATCGTTTGACACGTTTATTCCAATGGCGCCAGAGAAGAAGTTTGATTTGAAAACACAATCCATTTTTAATACGTATGCAATTGGTGTTGCTACGAATAGAGATGCTTGGGTATATAACTTCTCGAAAAAAGCAATTTCAGAAAATATGAAACGAATGATTGAGTTTTACAACGAGCAAACCGAAAAACTCCAAGCCGAAAAAGCAAAAAATCCTGATATAAGTATTGAAGATTTTATTGATACAGACGCAACCAAAATAAGTTGGACAGTTAATTTGAAAAAGGATTTAGTAAAAATAAAAACTCACTCATTTGAATCGTCGAAATTTAAAACAGGAATGTATAGACCTTTTACAAAACAAAATTTGTATTTCGATAAACCATTTATAGAACGTCCGGGATTGAGTTCAGTTTTGTTTCCAAATACAAATTTTGAAAATTTGGTTATTTCTATTACTGGTGCTGGTGCGTCCAAGCCTTTTTCAGCATTGATTGGAAACTCAATACCAAATCTAGACAATATCGAAAAAGCTCAATGTTTTCCACTCTATTATTTCGAAGAAGCACCAAAAAATGGTGGTACAGGAAGTTTGGGAAATTTATTTGAAGCAAAAGTAGAAGATAAATTTGTTCGAAAAGACGGGGTTTCAGATTTCATTTTAGAACGCGCACAAAAACAATACAATAACAAGGACATTTCCAAAGAAGACATTTTCTATTACGTCTATGGATTCTTACACAGTCTAGAGTACTGTGAAACCTTTACTAATGATTTAAAGAAAATGTTGCCACGGTTACCTTTGGTAAATGATGTAAAAGACTTTTGGGCATTCAGCAATGCCGGTCGTAAATTGGCAAAGTTGCATTTGAATTATGAAACCGTTCCTGCATTTGAAGGCGTCACTGTTTCAGGAAATGATTCAGGATCCTATCGTGTTGAAAAATTGCGTTTCCCAAAGAAAGGACAAAAAGACACCATCATTTATAACAGTATAATTACGATTTCCAATATCCCTGAAGAAGCCTATGAATATGTTGTAAATGGTAAATCAGCAATCGAGTGGATTATGGAGCGTTACGCAGTTACAACACATAAAGATTCGGGTATCAAAAACGATCCGAACGATTGGGCAGATGAGGTTGGTAATCCAAGATACATTTTGGATTTGCTATTGAGCATTATTAATGTGAGTGTGCAGACCGTTGAGATTGTGAAAGGATTGCCGAAAGTTAAGTTTGATTAAATCATTTGAAAAAAATATGAAAAGTAACGATAAATTTATTTTCTCTACGAATTCAAGAATAATCAAGGATCAATTGAATCAATACCGCAATACGTTTTATGCGTTTTGTGAGCTTATAAATAATTCAATTCAAGCTAAAGCAACCAAAATTGATATTACAATTGACTATGTGAAGAATGAATTGGCAATTGCTCCGATTAATAAAATAAAAATCAAAGACAATGGTCATGGAGTTGCTATATGTGACGTAGACAAAAAAATATTAGAAATCGGTACGGATGTTAAAAATGGTGGTAAAGGTGTTGGTAGATTTGCAGCACTTCAAATCGGTAGTCAAATTAATATTGAAACAACAGCATATGACGAACAAATAAAAAAACATACTAAAATTGTTTTGCCAATTAACTCTTCACTTTTCAAAAACAAGCGATTAAAAGATATTGATTTTCAAGGAAATAAAGAAATACTTAGCACCAAGTCAAATTCATACTATCAAGTTGAAATCACATCACTTCATCATAAAAGAAACGAAAAAACAGACCGTAAAAATCTAATTGCAAAAGAGCTATTAGAAGAGAACATTAGACTTTCTTTATTCGAGAGATATCCTTACGAAATATTCAATGAAACAATTCAATTTTCAGTAAATAATATCCCATTGAAAAAATCGGAATTTATTCATGATGATCCGAAAATCAAAAAAGAAATTTTCACAGATATGAAAGGTAAAAGCCATAAAATGGACTTTTACTTTTATCAAGTCAAGCTAAAAGACAATAAGTCAAAAGTTTTCTTTCAATTAGAAAATAATGGATTAAAATCAGTAGCGTCTTCATATCTGTATTCATCGGAATGGTTGTCTAAAGATATGGGCAGCTGGTTTATTTATGTAGAATCTCCATTTTTCACACATGATGTCTTCCGCAACATAGATATGGATGAATTGGGGGATGAGGGCATTGGAAAATTAAAATCCTTTACCAAGGAAGTAATTACACAGTTTTTCATTTCAATTAATAAAGAGTTTGAATCTTTCACAGACAAATTGAAAGAGGCTTATCCACTGTATAATGAAGCTAAATCTTCATCTGAGACTCAAAAGGTTTTATTTGAGCAATTTGCCTATATAGCTGAACAGAAATATAAATTGATTGAAAAAAATGTAAACATTAAGGAAATTCTATATCCATTGATGGAAAGAGCCATTGCAGATGGAAACATTTTAGAAATACTTGATAATTTATTAAAATCTGATAAACAAACAACAGACAAATTCAAGCAACTTTTGGACGTAACAGATATGGAAAGTGTTGTCCATTTTAATAGTGAAGTTGCGAAAAAGATAGAATTTTTGGATTTTCTTTTTGAATTAAACTATGGCGAAATATCATCTCATATCCTTGAACGTACTCAATTACATAAAATAGTTGAAAAGGAGTTGTGGTTATTCGGTGAAAGTTATAACGGAGCACCGAATATTTTGTGGTCCGACAAAAAGTTGTTAAAAATATTCGAAGATCTCAGAAAACAATTTTTAGAATATTTACCTATTAAAGTTGATGAGAATTATATCGAATTAGACGGAGAAGGATTGAATAACATCACTGATTTGTTTTTTACAAATGAGAAAACGTTGGATAACGGTAATAGGGAATTCATGATAGTTGAACTTAAGGCTCCTCGATGCAAAATATCATCAAAGGAAATAACACAAATTGAAAAATATGCATATGCTGTCGAAAGTACCGCGGCAATTCCTAAACAGAATACTAAATATAAGCTTTTACTTATCGCGGCCGATATTACACCACAAGCAAAATCAAAAATTAAATCAGCATCCGAGGCGTATCATACACCATTTTTACTGGAAAGGAAAAAAGATGTGGATATAGAAATTTATTTGATGACATGGGCTGAATTAATAAATGGTCAAAGAGCAAAGCTCAATTATCTTTCGAAACATTTGAAAATAAAAGATAAATCTGTCAAAGAAAAGTTTGAGGAGGAGTATCCGAATTTGATCAACCAAAAAATGAGAACAATGCTCAAAAAAATTGCCTAAACACCAGTCAACTGTAAGCTAAACCAAAAAAACAATGAAACATTTTTTTTATAAAGGGAATGAAAATAAACTTGAAGGAAATCAAGATTATGAACAGGTTATAGAAATTTCCAAAAAAGAATTTTCTAAAGTATTAGAAAGTAAAAACTTGTCTTTTTTAATTGGTTCTGGATGCTCACTCGGTTCTGGAGGAATTCCGACTATGATTGAATTAGCCAAAAGCTTTTATAATCCAGAAAAAGAAGTTTTGAATAATATGTCGCCGTCCTTAAAAGATTTGGTTTTACAGGAATCTCACAAGGAAATTTTAACCGAACTTGGTATCGACATTTCCAAAGAACCTTTTGTTTCGAACATTGAATCATTCCTAGGCACTTTATACAGTTATAAATTTTATTTGGACCAGATTCAAAACGAAAGCGAAATTGAAAAAATAGAAAGCGTTATTAAGCAAACGAAAAAATTTATCCTTTATCAGTGTTTGAATGAAGATAATGCGGGGAATGATTCTAGTATTTCTGATAATTATAGGGATTTTTATCGCCGTTTATCTTTGAGAGATAGCAATTTGCCTAAACCAAATGTTTTTACAACAAATTATGATCTCTATTCTGAAAGAGCAATGGATGATTTAGGGATTCATTATACAAATGGTTTTTCAGGATTTATAGAAAGATACTTTAATCCAGCGATTTTTAATTATGCATTGGCTGAACAAATGGACATTAGTTCATTTAAATGGAATGTAATTGACAGTTTTATCTATTTCTTTAAAATTCACGGATCAGTAAATTGGATTGAAAAACAGGAAGGTAATAAGTTATTCAAAATTCGAGAATTACAAAATGCTACTTTTGAATCGCTGGAAAATGAAGAAAACTTAATGATTTATCCTTCTCCAATTAAGCAAAATGCAAGCCTTGGCTCTCCTTACTCTGATTTGTTCCGAGAATTTCAAAAGCGAATAGCTCAAAATCAAAGTGTATTGGTAACAATGGGTTTTAGTTTTGGGGACGAACACATTAATAATTTAATTTATCAAGCTCTAACAATACCAACATTTAGACTGGTGATTTTTTCTGATTTAGGTTTTTACGATGGTGAAAGTTACAAAATTATTCGTGAAAATATTAATCGATTAAAAGAGTTAAATGATCCTAGAATTTGGATAATAGGAAGTGATAAAGAATTCAAAATAACGCCTGCAGTAGGTGATAATAAAGAGGTTTGGGAAGAAATTAATTCAACTTTAGGCTTGTTTTACTTTTCTACAATAATTAATAAACTTCTTCCTAATTGGTCTGAAAATAATATTGAAGACCAAAATGAGAAACTAATTGAATTAATGAGTGCGTCTGTAAAGAAACCTTTCGAACCATGATAAGAGATGACAAAGAGCGGGTAATTGGGAAATTAATAAACATTAATTCTGAAAAGTTTGTAGTTGAGCTTCTGAACCAATCGATAAATTTTACGATTAATGGTTTTGATGACATTTATCAGTACGCTCAACTAAATGGTTATGTGATACTACCTTACCAAGATTTTTACATTGTAGCTGAAATTTTTGGGGTAAGAGAAAAGGATTCTGATAATTCCTGGAGAGGTGAAAAGGAACAAGTATTAAGTAAATCTAACTCGGTTAAATTTTTAGACATCAATCCCGTTGGTACCATTCAAAAAAGTGCCGGTAAGTCTTCATTCCGATACGGTGTTTCAATTTTTCCAACATTATATACGGATGTTCTTTATATAAGAAAAGAAGAGTTGGATGTCATATTTGAAGTCGATAGTGATGAAGTTGAAATAAAGCACGACGAGTTGACAGGAACCAAATTTAACCACTTACACATTGGAACTTCTACAATCTTTCCTGACTACGGAATTAAAGTAGACATAAATGGTTTCTTTGGTGCACACTCAGCTGTTTTAGGTAATACTGGTAGTGGGAAGTCATGTACCATTTCTTCAATGATGCAGACTTTATTTAAAAAGGAACAATTTAGTGCATGTGGAGCTTCCTTTATTTTTTTTGATGTTAACGGGGAATATCATAAGGCTTTTAGCCAAATTGAAAATCCAGATATTGAAATTAAATATTTTTCAATTGAAGGTGAAACCAAGGAGGTTTATGAACAAAAATGTAACTACGATATTTTATCAATTGTAGAATACAAGAAATTTAGATTGCCACATTGGTTTTTGACCATAGATGAATGGGCATTACTTCTCCAAGCAAGTGAAAAAACACAGTTACCTGTTTTAAGAAGTGGATTAGGTTTCTCTCAAATTATGGATGATATTTCTAGAAAACATATTTATGCAAGTAATATTATGTATGTTTTTGAAAATTGGGAGTCTCCAGTTGCTAAGAGACAAAGAATAATGTCTTTAATTACAAAAGGTAATTTTGGGGACATTACAGTTGCAGGTTACAATGCTCAATTCGGAAATTTTGCTGGTAATCAAGAAGAAACTTTCAAGGCTTCTGTTAGAGCACATATTAACGAAGATTCTTTCATTTTTCCAAAATATGAAAACCAAAAGTTTGAATTTTCAGATTTAGAGCACTTTCTTGAAGATGCCATTTTATATGAAGAATACCACGGAAATAAACAAATAAGAGATTACAGTTCTTCACTTATTACTCGTTTCAAAAGTTTGAGGGAAAGATCTGAATTCGATTTTCTGAAAAATTCTGAAGATGACATTCAAGTTGATGCAATAATTAATGATTTTTTAGGTTTAGAGAATGGTTCTAAAAAAACTCAAGTTTCAATAATTGATTTGAACAATGTAAGCGATGAAGTAGTTGAAGTTACTTCTAGTGTTATAACAAGAATTCTTTTTGATTATTTAAAATCTATACCAACAAGAAACAGTTTTCCTATAAACATAGTTCTAGAAGAAGCACATCGTTATATTTCAGAATATAGAAACAGTACTTTTGGTGAAGCAAACAAAATATTTGAGCGAGTTTCAAAAGAAGGTCGAAAGTATGGGATGTTTCTTTTGGTTTCTTCTCAACGTCCAAGTGAACTATCAAGGACCGTTCTTTCCCAGTGCAGCAATTTTATAGTTCATCGAATTCAAAATCCAGAGGATTTATCACAGATTCGTCAAATGACACCCCATATATCTGCAAATGTTTTAAGTAGACTCCCATCAATACCAAAACAGCATGCTTTAATATTTGGTCATTCGGTTCAGATACCGGCTCTTTTTAAGGTCAATAATGCGGACCCAACGCCAAACAGTACAGATAACGATATTACAACCAATTGGTTTATTCCTAAAGCTATTTTGGAAATAGAAGGAGCTACTGACTTCGCAAATGATGAGGAAATCGAAGATCTTCTGTAAAATTAATTGTTCATGGAAAACTACAAACAAAAAATAGCCGAACTCATGAAAGCCGACAAATACGCTGATGCTTTCATTTATTGTGGCAAAGCACTTCGTGAAAATACGAATGATGGAGATCACCTAAACAAGCATAACTAAATGACCCAACAAGAACTACATAGAATCCTAACACAAGGAGAAAACATTCGAATAGAGTTCAAAGAAGCTCAAAACGGTGTTCCTGATTCGTATTACGATACAGTGGTTTCTTTCTTGAACCGAGAAGGTGGTGTAATCTTATTGGGTGTGGTTGATGATGGAACTGTATTGGGTCTTGGCGAACAAAATTTAATGAACTTAAAACAGGATATTGTTACTGCCTTGAATAATCCGGATGTAGTAAATCCACCTTTTCCATTGGCAGTAAATGAAGTGGAGCACTCCAAAGGTAAAATACTATACCTACACGTACCTATAAGTTCATTTGTCCATAAACACGGCACTGTTGTTTTTGATCGTGAAAACGACAGTGATTTCAGAATCACCGATGAAGCACGTATTGCTGATATGTACGCCCGTAAAAGAAATGTCTTTACTGAGAATCAAATTTTCCCGCATTTAAAAATAGAAGATTTGAATGCTTCATTGTTCGATAGGGTGCGTTCGCGCTTAGCTCTGACAAATGCAAATCACCCTTGGTTAGAAGCATCCAATGAACGAATTTTAAGGGATGCTCGATTTTTAAGACGTGATTATGCAACTGGAATAGAAGGGTTAACCCTTGCAGCTGCGTTGGTTTTTGGTACAGATGAAGTGATTGGAAATATTTTACCGGCATACCGCATAGATATATTGGAACGAAGAGTTAATGTTGATCGTTGGGATGATCGGCTACTGCTTAAAACCAATTTAATAGATTCCTGTCTGAAAGCCTTAGCGTTTATCAAAGATAAATGGCCGGAAAAGTTCTATCAAGACAAAAATGGAGAACGGAAAGATTTGCGTGAGTTAATTTTTAGAGAACTAGTTGGAAACATTATCATTCACCGGGAATATAATAGTGCAACAACAACAGAAGTAATTATTTACAATGATCGCGTCGAAACTACTAATCCTAATCGGATGCGTTTTAGAGGACCTTTAGATTTAGAAACCTTTGATGCCGAACCTAAAAATCCTAATATTCGTGCTTTTTTCAAGTATCTATTGTTCACTAGCTCAATTGAAAGATGAGGAACTAGGAGAAGATAGGCTCACTCAATTAATGACTTTTCCATTGGATTTGAGCTTAAAACAAGTAACGGATTGGGATGAATTAGCACTTCA
>JACCDQ010598808.1_pt1 | contig 21856 bp, 19 predicted proteins | sample 7446031 | NCBI WGS metagenome assembly JACCDQ01 (sample SAMN15323442, study PRJNA562643) | freshwater metagenome | isolation source: river surface water | place: USA:Blue River Watershed | collected 2017-08-17
CCCATTGCCGGATGTTCTTCGGGTTGGCGCTGCCCGCGACCGTCGTCGCGATGTCCGGATGCGCGCACGAGAACTGCAGCGCCAGTTTCGCAAGGTCGCTGCCGCGCTGGGCGCACAGCTCGACCGAGCGCCGCGCCGCCGCCTTCACCGCCTCCGGTTCCTTGAGCCACGCCGGCAGCGGCGCACTCGTCAGCAGGCGCGCGCTGAAGGGACCCGCGTTCATCGCCCCGATGCCCTTCGCCTTCAGATACGGCACGGTCTCGGTCGCGAAGCGGGTATTCTGCAGCGTGTATTGGTTGTAGCTCAGCACGCAGTCGACGCCCACCTGGTCGCAGATCCACGGGAAGATTTTCTGCGGATAGCCGCTGAAGCCGATGAACCGCACCTTGCCTTTCTCCACCTGGCGCTTCAGCGCCGGGATGGTCTCATCCACGATCTGCTGCATCGGCACGAACTCGATGTCATGGCACAGCACGATGTCGAGGTGGTCGGTGCCGAGCCGGTGCAGGCTCACGTCCACGCTCTCGGCCACGCGTTTGGCCGAGAAATCGAAATGGCTGAGGTGGTAACGGCCGAGCTTCGTGCACAGCGTGTAGCTGTCGCGCGGCACGTCGCGCAGCGCGATGCCGAGCAACACTTCGCTCATCCCGCGGCCGTAGAAGGGCGAGGTGTCGATGAAGTTGAGCCCGCACTCGAGCGCCGCGCGCACGCTCAGCAGCGCCTCGTCGAGCGAGACGCTGCGAAACTCCTGACCCAGCGACGAGGCGCCGAAACTGAGCACGGGAAGCTGGAGACCGGTTTTTCCAAGGGGTCGGGTTTGCATGGAGGGAGGGATCGGAAGGAATTTCCGGGCGCGGCCGTCGCCGCCCGGAGTCGGCGTTACTGCGTTCGGCAGCCCATCGTGAGCAGCACGTTGGCCCACAGCGCCTGGTCGGCCGTCTGAATGGTCAGCACATGATCCGGCGATTCCACCGCCTTGTAGAAATCCCACTTCGAGATCGGCGACAGCGGACCCGCCACACCCGCCTCGGCGGCCAAGGTGCGAAACTCCGCCCACGCCGGCGGCTCGCCGAATTTCGCATACGGATCGTCCGGCGGGATTCCCATCGTGTTCACCGTATCGACGGGCACCGCGCTCAGCACCGCCCGCAGCGCCTGCGCCACCGTCACCACGCCGGGCGACAGATTCAGGCACACCACCTGCGCGTTCGGTCCCTTCTTCGTCGAGGCCGGATAGTTGCCGTCGGCGATCAGGATCTTCGCGTGGTGACCCGCGCGGGCCAGCACTTCGCTGATTGTCGGGTGGAGAAGCGTGTGTTTCAGCATGGTGTCTCGGGTTCGAATTCGCCGCGCCGGCCGCTCACGCCGCCGTGACCGCCCGGAACGCCCGCATCGTCTGCGCCGCCGCGCCGGCCGCATCCGGCCACGCGAACACCTCCGCGCTCAAGTAACCGGCGTAGCCGATCTCCCGCAGCGCCGCCACGATCGGCCGGAAATCCGTGTGCCCGCACCCCGCCGCGCGCCGGTTCGAATCGGCGAAATGCACATGGCCCACGCGCGGCCCCGCCGCACGCAGCGCCGCCGCCAGGTCCGTTTCCTCGATATTCATGTGGAACAGGTCGCACAACACCCGCACGTGCCGCGTGCGCAGCCCGCCGACAAACGCCGCCGTCTCCTCCGCGCGGTTCAGCAGGTTCGTCTCGTAGCGGTTGAGAAACTCGTAGAGCAGCGACACACCGTGGCGCCCCGCCCGCTCGCCCAGTTCTTCCAGGGCCTCGGCCAGCCACGCCAGCGCCTGCTCGCGCGACACCGCGCCTTCCCACCGCCCCTGCATCGAGCCGATGATCGCCGGTGCGCCGAGCGCGCCCGCCCGGTCGATGATTGCCGCCACAAAGTCGATCGCCCGCCGCCGCACCGCCGGATCGGCGTCGGTCAGCCGCAATTTGTGTCGCACCCAGCCCGCGCCGGTGCCCACCGCCGCCACCCCGACCCCGTGCCGCGCCCGCAACGCCTGCACCCGCGGGACGTCGACGTCGTCCGCCGATCCGGGAAAAATCTCCACGGCGTCGAATCCCATCGCCGCGGCCTGCGTCCACGCGTTTTCCAGGCCATCCCAAAACACGAAGGGCCCGCCCCGGGCTTCGGGCACGAGCGAGACGGTGACGGCGGATTTCATGCGGGGTGACCGTCGTGGGTGGCGGTTTCCCGGTCCCGCCGCAACTGCGTTTCCTGTCTTGGTTCCGGCCGCCGGAGCGGGCCGCACGCCGCCCTCGACCGGGTGGAATCCCCCGCCCCGCCAACATGAACGCAAATTCACGCGGAATTCAGGTTCGGTTCATGCCTCTTGCCTAATGTCACCCCATGAACCGCCCGCGTCTCGCCTGCCGCGCCCCGCTCTTCGCCGCCGTCTTCGGCGTGCTCCTCTCCACCCTCGCCGCCGCCGAACGCACCCTCGTCCTCGACCCGGTCCAGTCCCGCGTGGAGATCGACGTGAAGGCGACGGTCGATTCGTTCACCGGCAAGCTCAACCAGCCGCAGGCCGTCGTCACGCTCGGCGCCGACGGGTCGGTCGCCGGCGCCCGGCTTGCGTTCAAGTTCCGCGACATTCTCACCGGCAAAGAAAAACGCGACCGGGCGATGCACGACTGGCAGAAATCCGACTCGTTTCCCGACGGCGACTTCGTGCTCGCCGGGCTGACCCCCGCCGGCCCCGCCCAATTCACCGCCCGCGGCCGGCTCACCTTTCACGGCGTCACCCGCGAGCTGACGTTCCCGGTCGCGATCACCACCGACCAGGCGCTCTACGCGATCGACGGCGAAGCCGTCGTCGACACCCGCGAGTTCGGCCTGCCGATCATCCGCATGCTGGGATTGCTGAAGGTCGATCCCCTCGTGCGGATCCGTTTCCACCTGCAGGGCCGCGCTCCCTGAACCGACACCGTTCACCCCTCCCCGCATGAACTCCGAATCCTACCGCCACGTCGCCGCCCTCCTCGTGCGCCATTCGCCCGCGACCCCGCACAGCGAGACCGGCCTGCGCAACGCCCTGGCCCACGTTCTCGGCCATCCCGGCAAACTCCTCCGCGCCCGCTTGGTGCTGTTCGCGGGCGCCCGCCACGGCTTCGGTCCCGACGCAGCCGAGCGTCTCGCCTGCGCGGTCGAATACTTTCACGCCGCCTCCCTCGTGCTCGACGATCTCCCGTGCATGGACGACGCCGCCACCCGGCGCTCCCAGCCCTGCGTGCACAAGGTCCACGGCGACGCCACCGCCATCCTCGCCGCCCTGGCCCTGATCAACCGCGCCTACACCCTCGCCGGCGAAGCTTTCGTCGACCGTTCCGTCTCGGTCCGCCGGGCCGCGACCGCCTGTCTCGATCGGTGCCTCGGCGTCGCCGGGCTGGTCGGCGGCCAGGCCTTCGATCTGGCCTTCGCCGCGTCCGATCGCTCCGCCCGGATGGTCAGCCGCATCGCCGCCGGCAAGACCGGCGCACTCTTCGAACTCGCGGTGCTGCTGCCCGCCCTCGCCGCCCGACCCTCGCGCCGCGAGCTGCGCGCCCTTCGCGCCCTCTGCGTCTATCTGGGGCAATCCTACCAGATCACGGACGACCTGCGCGACGTGCTGTCGCCGAGCGCGGAAGCGGGCAAGACCACCGGTCGCGACCGCGCCCTGACCCGCCCCAACCTCGCCCTGGCCCTCGGTGTCCCCGCCGCCCGCGCCCGACTGGCCCGCCTGGACCGGCAGGCCCGTCGCGCCCTCGCCGAGCTCGCCTCCGCCGGCGGTGCCCGCTGGGCCTACCTCGCGGCCTTCAAGGACGGACTGCTCGACCCGTTCTCCGACCCGCTCCCCGCGGTCCGCGCTGCCTGAGCGCGCCTCCGTCCGTCCCGCTCATGCGCTTTCTCACGCTCGTCGTCACCAACCTCCGGCGCCACCGCCTCCGGGCGCTCATCGGCGTCGCCGGCATCGCCTTCGGCGTCGCGGCCATGCTCACGATCCTCGCGATCGTCACCGGCGCCATCGGCATGTTCCAGCGGATCCTGTCGAGCGACAGCCACTACCTGGTTTTCGAGCGCAACGTCTCCGACCTCTTTTTCAGTTCCGTCACCCGGGCGCAGGTCGCGGCCATCCGGGGCCGGGCCGAGGTGGTCGAGGCGCACCCCGTCCTGTTCGGCATCGTCTCGTCGCCGGGGCATCCGGTGATCACGTGCTTCGGCATCGAGGCCACCGACCCGCGGCTTGCCCGCGCCGTCTGGAGCGCCGGCCGCGCCGCGGACTTCGGGCGCAACGCCGGCGAAATTTTTCTCGGTTCCCGCGCCGCGGAATTTCTCGGCGCGAAAGCCGGCGCCGACCTCGAGATCGGCCGCGGCACGTTCAAAGTCGGCGGCATCTTCAAAACCGAAAACGGCTTCGAGGACGGCGGCGTGTTTTTGCCCCTCGCCGCCGCGCAGGACTTTTTTCACCGCGGCGACGCCGCCTCCGTCGTCACGGTCAAACTCCGCGACGAATCCGCCGGCCCTGCTTTCAAACGCGCCCTCGAAGGCGCCGAATCGGCCCTCATCGCCCTCGAGAACCGTGAATTCAGCTCCAGCTACAACAGCTTCAAGATCCTCAATTTCACGGCCTGGGCCGTCGGCATCTGCGCCTTCTGCCTCGGCGGTCTCGGCGTCGCGAACACCATGCTGCTCTCCGTCTTCAGCCGCATCCGCGAGATCGCCGTGCTCCGCGTCTGCGGGTTTTCCGAAGGCCAGGTCGCCGCGCTCATCTTCGGCGAGGCCGTCGCCATCGCGGCCGTCGGCGTCGTCGCCGGTTTCGTGATCGGCTTCGCCCTGCTCTTCGGGCTCGAGCGCGTGCCCCAGTTCCACGGTTACGTCCAGGCCTCCGTCCAGCCGCTCGTCCTTTGCGGCATCGTCGCCACCGCCTTCGTCACTGCCGTCGCCGGCGCCATCTATCCGGCGCGCTTCGCCTCCCGCATCCAACCGGCCGACGCCCTGCGCTATGAATAGGTCCGAACCCCCGCTCGTCCGCGTCCAGCACGTCGTCAAATCCTACGACCGCGGCCGCATCGCCGTCCTGCGCGACGTCAGCCTGTCCGTCCGCGGCGGGGAACTGGTCGCGCTGTGGGGCGCCTCCGGCTCCGGCAAGAGCACGCTCCTCCACCTCATCGGCGGGCTCGATGTGCCCGACCGCGGCGAGATCGAGGTCTGCGGCCTCGATCCGCGCCGCGAAGCCGACCGGCTCACCCTGCGCCGCCGCCACCTCGGTTTCGTTTTCCAGCTCCACAACCTCATTCCCGACCTCACCGTCGAGGAAAACCTGCGCATCCCCGCGCTCGCCGTCGGCCGTCCGGCCGCGGAAACCTCCGCCCGCGTCCGCGCCCTCGCCGACCGCGTCGGCATCGGCCATCGCCTCGACCATCGCATCCAGGATATCTCCGGCGGCGAACGCCAGCGCACGGCCATCTGCCGCGCCCTCGTCAACGCGCCCCGGCTCCTGCTCGCCGACGAGCCGACCGGTTCCCTCGACGAACGCACGGGGGAGACCGTTTTCGCCCTGCTCAAGGAGCTCGCCGAGCAGGAAAAGATCGCCGTCGTCATCGCCACGCACGAGCGCCGCTTCGCCGAAGCCTGCCATCGCATCGTGCGGGTGCGCGACGGTCAGCTCGGCGAAACCTGACCCCTCCCGTTTCACGGAGCCGACCATGTCCGCCGCCGTCCCGCCGTCGCTTCCGTGTTGCGCCGACCTCCGGCCCGCCGCGCCCCGAGCTCCCGGACGCGCCGCGTCCTTGCCCGCGGCGGCCGCGGATGCCGCGGGCAGCGCGGTCGCGCTCGACGTCGCCCGGCACAGCCTCGCCTGGTTGCTGGCCGCCAACGCCGTAGGACTCTGGCTCGCGGCGTCTCTCCTCTGGCCGGCGCTCGGCGACACGCTCGCTCCGCTCACTTACGGCCGCTGGATGCCGCTCCACCTCAATTGGCAGCTCTACGGGTGGTGCGCGCTGCCGCTCGTGGGCGCGCTCCTCGGGTGGTGTTTCGATTTCCGCCATCCGGCGGTCCGCACCCACGCCCGGCTCGTGCTCTCGCTCTGGTCCGCCGCCCTCGCCCTCGGCGGCGTGTCATGGCTCGCCGGCGTCTCCAGCGGCAAACTCTTTCTCGACTGGCACGGCTGGGCCCGACCCGTGCTCCCGCTCGCCATGGTGGCGCTCTGGTCCTTTCTCGGCGCCCACACCGTGTGGCGCTGGCCCGACTTGGGTCGCGCCGACCGGATTCTCCGCGTCGGCGTGCTCGCCGGCCTGGTGGTCGTGCCTCCGCTGCTGCACTGGGCGGCAGGCCGCACCGTGTATCCCCCGGTCAATCCCGACAGCGGCGGCGCCACCGGCGCGGCCCTGCTCGGCTCCACCCTCGCCCTCGTCACGCTTTACGGCTTCCTGCCGCGCCAGCTCGGCGTCCCCGCCGCCCGGCCCACCCCGTGGTTCTGGCCCGCCGTGGGTCTGTCCTGGGCCGCGTTTCTGCTGATTGGACACGGCCACTCCTCGCACCACGACCTCGACCAGATCGTCGCGCTCGCCCTGCTCTTCGCGTGGATCCCGGGCCTCGCCCTCCGTTGGCGGGCCGGCGACTGGCACGCCGCGGCCCGTCCGTGGCAGACCGCGGCGCTCGCCTGGTGGGCGCTCCTCGTGGCCGACGGCTGGCTGGCCTTCCTTCCCGGTATTTCGGAGCGCTGGAAATTCACCCATGCCCTGGTCGCGCACTCCCACCTCGCCATGGCCGGGCTCGTGACCAGCGCCGGAATGATGATTCTCGCGCAAGCCGCCCGCCGCTCCGTCGCGCGCGCCTCGTTCTGGACGTGGCAGCTCGGTTGCGCCGTCCATGTGGCCGCCCTGCTGGGGCTCGGCTGGGACGAACTCGGCGACGCCCATGCGCTCTTCCGCAGCGAACCGTGGACGCAGGCGCTGCTCGGGCTCCGGCTCGCGGCCGGAGCCGGGATGACGGTTGCCGCCGGCCGTTGGTGGCTCGATTTTCGCACCCCATGAACCCCCGACACTGGATGCGCATCGCGCGCCCGGTCGCGTTTTGCGCCGGCACTTTGGATTTCGGCACCGGCCTGGGCCTGATTTTGGATCCCGGACTCACCCTGCGCCTCATGTTTGTCCCGGCGCCGGCCGACGACGCGTTGATCTGGGTGCGCTTCGTCGGCGCCTTCGTCGGGGCCGTCGGCGCCAGCTACCTCCTGGCGCTGCTCCGCGGCGGCGCCGAGCGACTGCGCGAGGTCTTCGCCTCCACCACGATTTTCCGCCTCGCCGCCGGACTGTTCACCGGACTCGCCGTCGCCACCGACCACCTCGCGCTGCCGTGGCTGATCGTCACCGCCACCGACCTCTCCCTGGTCGCGGTGCAGCAATGGCTGCTCCGCCGCCAGGACTCCCACGATGTCTGAGCGTGCTCCGGCTCCTCCCGCCTCGCCGCCTCCGTGGCGGCGCGCCGCCGCGTTGGTCGCCGCGACCTATTTCTATTTCCTCCTTTTCGCCGAGTTCGCGCTCCTGGAACTGGCCGCGCCGTTGGCCGCTTCCCCCGCCGATCTTACCCTCCTGATGGGCGCGCTCGGGGCCGGCGGGATCGCCGGCAGTGTCCTCGGGGCCGCGCTGCACCGCGCCGACCGGGCCGACATTTTGCTCCCGTGGGCGCTGCGCGCCTGCGCGCTGGCCGCCTTGGTCGCACCTTTCGCGCACAATCGCCTTCTCCTGCTCGCTGTCAGTGCCGCGGTCGGCCTTTCGCTCGGTGCCCTGACGGTGCTGCTCGCCGCCAGCCTGCGCGCGCTTGCGGGCGCGGAGCGGCTCGGATTCTGCGCCGGACTCGGCACCGGAGTGGCGTATGCGGCATGCAATCTGCCCGTTATCTTCACCGCTCCGCCGTCCGTCCAGGCACTCGCCGCCGCTGCCGTCACCGCCGCCGCGTCGTTCGCGGTCCCGCGCACCTCGCCCGGCCCGACTCCGCCGACCGCGCCCGACACCGTCGGCTTCGGTGCTCTCCGCTGGATTGTCCTGCTCGGCGCCCTGGTGTGGATGGACTCCGCCGCGTTCTACATTATCCAACACACCGATCATCTGCGGGCCGCGACGTGGGCCGGTGCGTGGACGCTCGGCGGCAACTCGCTCACTCACCTCGTCGCCGCGCTGCTGGTCGGCTATGCGCTTGACCGCGGCGCCCGCGCGGGCCCCGTCGTCGTCGCGTTCGTCGCGCTCGCCGCGGCCTGCCTCACGCTCAACGGCACGCTGCCCGGTCCCGGCCTCGCCGCGGTTCTCTACACGGCGGGCGTGTCCGTCTACTCCGTCGTGCTCGTGCACTACCCCGCCGCCGCGGCGCGCCCCCGGCTGGCCGGGGCCGTCTACGCGATCGCCGGTTGGGCGGGTTCCGCGCTCGGCATCGGCATGGCCCGGGATCTCGCCCGGATTCCGAACACCTTCGTGATCGCGGCCGCGCTCGTGCTCGGTGCTGCGCTGGCGTGGCGGAACCGCGCGGCCGCGCGCACGCTGTCCGCGCTCGCCGCCCCGGCCGTTCTGGCGCTCTTCCTCGCCGCTCCGCCCCTCGGCGCCGCGCCCGCCGCCTCACCCGCTGCCGCCGATCCGCTCGCGCGCGGCCGCGAGGTCTACATCGCCGAAGGGTGCCTGCATTGTCATTCCCAATACGTCCGGCCGCGCGTGGACGCCGACGTCGAGCGTTGGGGTCCTGCCGCCACCCTGGAGGCTGTTTTGGCCGCCCCGCCGCCGTTGCTCGGCAACCGCCGCCAGGGCCCCGATCTCGCCAACGTCGGTCTCCGGCGCTCGCCCGAATGGAACCGCCTCCACCTGCTCGCGCCGCGCGAACTGTCGCCGGGTTCGCGCATGCCGACCTACGCCCATCTCTTCGCGCCCGGCGACGACCGCGGCGACGCCTTGGTCGCCTACCTCGCCTCGCTCGGCGCCTCCGCCCGCGCCGAGCGCGACGCGCTGATCGCCCGGTGGCAGCCCGTCGTCCCCGCCTCGGCCGGCCTCTCTCCCGGCGAGACTGCCCGGATCTTCGTCCGCACCTGCGCGCCCTGCCACGGCACCGGCGGACGCGGCGACGGCCCCGTGGCGTCCCGACTCGCGTTGCCGCCGCCGAATTGGACCGTCTCCGGCTGGCGCCGCCTCGCCGCCACCCCGGATGCGGCGCGCGATCTCGCCGCGGCCCGCCTCGTCAAATTCGGCCTGCCGGGCACCGCGATGCCCGGCCACGAAGCGCTGCCCGACGCGACCATCGTCGCCTTGGTGCGTCACATCCGCGGGTTTCAACCGGTCGCGCCCCCTCCGACGCTCGCCGCGCTGGATACGCGACCCGAATAAGCCGCGCCCGCCGGCTCCGCCGCCCCGCGCGGGAACGCCCCCCCGGCCTCGCGCCGGGCCTTGCGCCGGACGGAAACCTTCTCTCCCGTTCGTCCTCCCGCCCATGAAGATTCTCATCGTTGAGGACGAAAGCCGCGTCGCCCAATTCGTCGAACGCGCCCTCACCGAGCAGGCCCATACCGTCCGCGCCGTCTCGACCTGCACCGCCGCCCGCGACGCCCTCGCCGACTCGCCCTACGATGCGATCGTCCTCGATCTCGGCCTGCCGGACGGCGACGGCCTCGACCTGCTGCGCGAATGGCGGGGTTCCGGGTTCAACGAACCCGTCCTCATCCTCAGCGCGCGCGACGCCGTCCATGACCGGATCCGCGGTCTCAATCTCGGCGCCGACGACTACCTCCCCAAGCCGTTCAGCATCGACGAACTGATCGCCCGCGTCCGCTCCCTGCTTCGCCGCCAGGGCACCGCGCCGCGCGCCACCGTGCTTGAGCACCGCGGCATCCGCCTCGATCTGCTCGGTCGCAACGCCACCCAGGACGGCCAGCCCGTCGACCTCACCGCGCGCGAATTCGCCTTGCTCGAACTCTTTCTCCAGAATCCCGGCCGCGTCCTCACCCGCACGCTTATCGCCGAGAAGATCTGGGACGCCTCCTACGACCTCGGCACCAACCTCATCGACGTCTATGTGCGCCGGCTCCGCCAGAAATTCGAGCGCCCGCCCGCCCCGCCGCTGATCCGCACGGTCCGCGGCACCGGCTACCAGCTCGCGTGAAGACGTTCACCCAACGCCTCACCGTCCGCTTCGCGCTGCTCGTCACCGGCACCACCGCCCTCGTGCTCGTCGCCGGCGGCTGGCTGCTCGATCACCAGACCGAGCGCGGTCTCGAGCTGCTCCACGACCTCGAGATCCACGAGCTCCACGAATTGCTCGGCGACGACGGCAAACTCGACGCCAAAGCCATCGCCGACCGCATCTCCCACGACGCCGACAGCGACGCCGCGCTGTTCGTCATCCAGGTCTCCGACCGGACCGGGCACGTCCTCTTCCGGTCCGACAACCTCGGCGACACCATCGTCTCGCGCCCGCCGGGCACCCCGGCAAACTGGACGACGAGCCTGCCCTATCTCGGCCGCGTCCACCTCTCCGCCGCCGAGCGCGGTCCGTGGTTGTTCATGATCGGCAGCCCCCTGCAGCCCAGCGAGCGGCTGCTGCGCGACTACGCCCGCATTGCGGCCCTCCTGCTGGTCGTCGTCGCCGCCCTCAGCCTGCTGCTCGGCTATGCTTTCAGCCGGGCCGCTCTCCGTCCCGTGCGCGCGATCGAGGAAACCGCGCGCCGCATCCGCGCCGACAACCTCAGCGAGCGCATTCCCGTGCCCGCCGGCCGCGACGAGCTCGCCTCGCTCGCCCAATTGCTCAACCGGACCTTCGATCGCCTGCAGGCCTCCTTTGAACAGATCCAACGCTTCTCCGCCGACGCCTCGCACGAGCTCAAGACCCCGCTCGCCCTCATCCGCCTGAACGCCGAGAAACTCCAGCCCCGCGTCGCCGCCGATGCCGACGCCGCCGGCGCCGTCGCCGACATCCTCGAGGAAATCGCCCGGCTGCAGCAGGTCATCGACCGGCTCCTGTTCATCGCGCGGGCCGAGAGCGGCGCGCTCACGCTCGAGCGCCGCCCGGCGGCCCCGTCGTCCCTCCTGCACGACTTCGGCGACGATGCCCGGGCGCTGGCCGAGGACCGCGGCGTGCGTTTCGCGCTCGGCCGCAACGACCCCGGCGACCTCCCCTGCGCCCCCGAACTGCTCCGCCAGCTTTTTCTCAACGTCGTTGCCAACGCCCTCGCCGTCTCCCCGCCCGGGGGCCTCGTCACGCTCGATTCCGTCGCCCTGCCCGGCGCGTGGCGGTTCACCGTCACCGACGAGGGGCCGGGCTTGCCCGAGCCCCAACTCGCCCGCGTCTTCGAACGCTTCGTCCGCTTCGAAGGGCGCCCGGCCGCGACCGATTCGCCCCGCGGCCACGGCCTCGGCCTCGCCATCTGCAAGGGTATCGTCGAACTCCACGGCGGCACGATCCGCGCCGAAAACCGCCCCGATCGTTCCGGCCTCCGCGTCATCGCCGAGTTGCCGCGGGCCTGACGCCGGCCGCGCCCCGGTCGCGACGCGGCCTAAGCGCGCAAAGTTCCTGCCTCCTCAGACGACGCCCACCACCGTCGGTCCGCCCGGCGGGACGACCGGGACCTGGGGCAACGCGCCGCCGCCGACCCGGTCGAAGCGGAAAAGATCGGCGTCGCGGCTGCCGCCTGCGCAGATCAGGTCGCGGATGATCTCCGCCGCGATCAGGCTGAACGTGATGCCGTTCCCTCCGTAACCGAGCGCAAAGTAGGTGTGCGGCACACGCGGGTGCGCCCCGATGTAAGGAAGCCCGTCCGTCGTCTCGGCAAACGTGCCGCCCCAGCCGTAAGCGACCTCGCAGACCGCCTCCGGCAGCAGCTGCCGGAAGCGGCGCGCCAGCGCGGTAATCTTGTGCTCGAGCAAGGCGGCGCGCCGCCGCGGATCGCGGGTGGGATCGTCGTAGCCGCCGATCAGCGCGCGCCCGTCGTCCGTGCGCCGCAAATACACATAGGGCCGCGCCGTTTCCCAGATGAGGCGGTCGCCCGGCCACCCCGGAAACGCCGCCCGCGGTTCGGTCACCAGCGCGTAGGTGGACACGAGTTGCGCGAGCGGTTCGGCGAGATACGGCGCCGTCTCGTAACCGGTCGCCACCACCAGGCGGCGCGCGCGAATCCGGCTGCCCTGCTCCGTCGCGAGTTCGATTCCGCCGCGTTGCGTGGTGCGGCGGGTGACCCGGGTGCGGTCGCGCACGCGCGCTCCGCGGGCGACGGCGGCGCGCAGCAACGCATGGGTGAACCGGTGCGCGTCGATCCGGCCGGCCTCGCGGGTGAGCAACGCCGCCGGATACGGCAGCGTGCTGCGGCGGACCAGTTCCGAGCGCGGCCACCATTCCACGTCGAAACCGTGCCGCCGCCGCAGCGCGCACTCGCGGCGCAGCCCGGGCAGGTGCGCCGCGCGGCTCGCGCCCTGGACGCTCTCGCAGGGCCGGTAGCCGTGGCCGCCGCCGAAGCGCCGGTCGATGCGCCCGATCGCGCCGAGCGCGGCACGGCAGGCCCGATACGCGCGCACCGCGTGCGCCTCGCCGACCCGACCGACGAGGCGATGGAGCGACGTATCCACCTCGTATTGGAGCAGGCAGGTGCTGGCGGCGGTGCTGCCGGTGGCGACAGCGCGCTGGTCCACGACCACGGTGTCGAGGCCCGCCTCGGCGAGGTGCCAAGCCACGAGTGCACCGGTGATGCCCGCGCCGAGCACCACGACGTCGCACTCGACGTTCTCCGCCAGTGCGGGATAGCTCGCGATCAGTCCGTTGCGCAGAGGCCAGAAGGGCCGGCCGGAATACAGATCCATGGGGAAACACGCCGCCACCGCCGGAAACCGCCGCGACGCACGGCACCGCGGGGCGGGCGCGCACGAAAAATCCCGGGAAGCAACTCCCGGGATCCGTCGCCCGCCGCGGGCCTAGTTGGACGCTCGCCCGTGCAACCCGGGGTTCGTCGTCGCAGTCGAACGGGTCGCGACATCCGCTTTGGCCGGCTTGGGCACGGAGGCATCGCCGGTCACGCAGATATCCTCGGCGCCGGCGGCGGTGAAGATGTCCTTCGCGCAGGTGATTTCCTTGGCGTTCTCCGTGTGGACGGAGAGCAGGATATTGCCCTGTTTGATTTTCCCGTCGTAGCGCTTCGCCTCGATCTCGGGGATGCCGAGGCCGATGAGGCCGCCGGTGATGCCGCCGAGCGCCGCGCCCGCCGCTGCGCCGCTCAGCGCGGCGATGATCGGGCCCGCCGCGATGAACGGTCCCACCCCGGGGATGGCGAGGGCGCCGATGCCGACGACCCAGCCGAGCGCACCGCCGATCACGCCGCCGGTGCCGGCGCCGGTGATCGCGCCTTCCGGGGCCTTGGTGCTTTTTTCATGGGCGAAATCGTTGGTCGTCCCCTTGTCGGGAAAAAGGACGGAGATGTCGTTGTTGGAGAAGTTCTCGGCCTTGAGGCGGTCGACGATGGTTTCGGCTTGGCCGCGGGACGTGGCGATACAGAAGACGGATTTTTTGGACATAGATGCTTTCGGTGGATTGACGGACGGGTGGAGTTGGCGCGGTTGCGCGAAGGGGACGGCGGTGGGCAGGTGCGGCGGATCAGAGCGCGAGCACCTCGAGTTGATTGTCGACGTGGCCGGCGCCGGCGGCCCGGGCCGCGATCTCGCCGATGCGGCGCTTCTCGTCGGCGTTGCGCACGGGTCCGCGCAAAGTCACGTGCCCGCCGATCGTGATGATCTTCACATTCTGCGCGTTGACGGAGAGACCGTCGGCGGCGGTGACGTCGCGGCGGATCTGCTGGGTGATCTTCACGTCGCCGGCCGCCTCGCTCTGGTCGCCCGCGGTGAGCGTGCGGCTGTCGCGGTCGCGGACGTTGCGCGCGGCATTGTCCGGCGCGGCGGCTGCGGCGGTCTCACCGTCGGAAAAATACGGCGGCAGGCGGTAGGCGTCGTAGACGCCCGCCGTGTAGGTGCGCTCGGAGAAATCGGGCCACTCGCCCGATTTGAAACGAGGCGCGCTGCCGAGCGTTTCCTTGGTGGTGTCGAGGCGGACGACGTCGTGCGCGTCGTTGAAGCGGAGCGCTCCGGGCGGCACGACGCTGAGCGTGTCGCCGAGCCCGAGAAAGCCGCCCGAGGAGACGATCACAGCGACGATGCGCCCGGCGGGCAGATCGACGATCAGGTTCTCGATGCCGCCGATCTTCTCATCGGCGAGGTTCTTGACCGGCAGGCCCATGAGCTTGCTGGCTTTCTGCACAAACCCCATCCCGCCGGAGCGCGCACCGTCCGACCGCGCGAGGAGCGCGGATGCCCGGTAGGCCGGCGTGCCGACCGCAAACGTGGACTCGTCGGCGTAGTCGCGGTTGGAAGCAGCCACGGCATCCGATTGGTAATAGTCGGCCCAGCGCGACATCTCGAAGGACGGCGCCGCCCGGAGACGATCCGCGGTGAGGTTGAGCCGGAGCGGTTTGCCCGGAGCATCGTAGCGGAACAGGCTCGGCGGGAGCGCGACGGTGCGCTGGCCGAGCGAGAGGAAGCCGCCCGTCGAGACGAGCACCTGCACGACCTGGCCGGATTGGAGATCGAGCGCGAGATCGGCCACGCTGCCGACTTTCTGCTCCTCGCGATTCTCAAGTTTCAGACCGATGAGGTCGGTGGCTTTGACGGGGCCGTCCGGGCGATCAAGTCGCCGGGCGGACGTTTCGCCCGTCCGGCCCGCGGCCATGGCGGCAGCGTCGGGTCCGGGTGAACGGGAATTTTTGTCCGCAGCGACGGCGGAGCAGGCAAGCAGGGTCGCGGTGGCCGCGAGAACAGGGAGGTGACGTTTCATAAGAATCGGACGGAGCGGAGGTGCGAACGGACAGACAGTGCGAAAAAGGAACGGAACAGCGGCGCCAGGGCGCGCGACGGCCCGGGCCGCCCCGGCGGGCGGCGCGGAAACCGGGCAACGGGACGGGCTCAGTTGAGGAAATACACCTCGAGCAGCACCTCGCCGGATTCGGCGGCGGTGCCGCCGCGGATCTGGGCGGTGTAGGGGCCGGGCTCGAGCTCCATGATGAGCGCGGCGTCGCGGCTGCCCGTCGCCAGGGGGAACGCACCGACCCGGGCAGATTCCGCGGGCAGCGTGGCATCGAGACCCGGGCCGGAGCCGAAGTCGTCGTTGGCGCCGATCTGCGTGCCGCCGCGCCAAAGCGAGATGGCCGGATTCGCAAGGACGGCATTGACGCCGAACTGCACGATCCCGGGGCCGACCGCGCGGAGCAGCACGCGGCGCGCACCGGTGCCGCCCACCACGAAACCGGCGATGGCCGAGCCGTTGGCCGCCAGCGTGGTGCGGGCGGAGACGTTCAGCAGCGGCGCCGCGAAGGCGACGGGCGCGAGCACGAAGGAGCCGGCCTGAGTCCCGCCGTTGCCATAGGTGGCGGCAAAGACGCCGGTCGTCGCGCTGGAGAACGTGAGCGCCACATTGACGGCGGGCAGCCCGCCCGCGGCCGCCTCGGTGATCCGGGCGGAAGCGGCTCCCGACCGGGCATAGACGAACGCGACGGGATCGGTGAGCGTCCCGTCGGGACGCAGCGTGTAGTCGAGCCCGTTCGAGGCGAACAGCGCGACGAACGTGCCGCTGGCGTTGGCGCCGCCGGTGGCGCCGGTGAGTGTGCCGGTGAAAAGGACGCTGGAGAAACGGTCCGGGGCGAAGTCGGCGGTTTGGGCGCGCCCGTTGGCTGCGATCAGCCCGACGACGAGGACGGCAAGGAAGGTAAATTTCATGGGATGGGGATGCGGGTGTGGCGGTGGATCCGGTGGACGCGGCTCAGGTGAGCACGCCGTTCAGGCCGTTGGGAAAGAAGCCGCCGCGCGAGGCGTTGACGGCGAGGTAGACGATGTTGAGCACCTGGCGGGGGGTGCGGCTGAAGGCGAGGCCGTCGGCATCGGTGGGGACGAGGTTGGCGTTGCCGCCGATCGTCACGCCCTGGTCCGTGTCGGCGGCGCCGTCCACGGCGTCGCGCAGATCCGAGATGGCCTGGACGGCCTCCCGGGCGGCGGCGCCGGCCTGATACAGCACCGTGCGGACGACCGCCGCGTGATAGGCCTCCACCGCGAGGATGCCGGCGGCGGCCTCGAGCAAGGCCTTGTCGGCGAGGAGCGGAGCGCCGCCCTTGTAAGCGGTGACGCCGACGTCCTCGAAGATGAACGCGCCGAGGAGAAAGTTGGTCTCGTTGGCAAAGGGATCGAATCCCGCGCCGAGACCGGCCGCCGCGGCGGCCGCGGCGAAACTGCCGCGGAGGTCGAGGGCCGGACGGGCCGCCGGCACGGCGCCGGCTCCCGTGATCGCGGCGCGCAGGAAGGTGACATGCGCCCGTTCGTCGGCGGCGATCTCCTCGGCATATTGCCGGATCGCCGCGGTGGCGAAGGGCACGGCGGCCCCCGGTTTGACGACGGTGAAGCCGGGAGTGCCGGTGCCGCCGACGCCGATGCCGAAGGTCTCGATCCCGCGGCCGCTGACCGCGTAGGAGTAGTATTCGGCTTCCAGATACTCCAGGTTCAGGGCGAAATCGAGCACGGCGAGGTCGGTCGCGGCGGGCCCGGCGGATTTGGCAAACGAGGCGGCGGCGCGCTGCGGCAGCAACGCAGCCGTGCCGAGGCCGAGCGCACCGAGGCCGAGGTGGCGCAGCGCGGAACGGCGGCTCAACGGGGAGGACGGACGGACGGCGGGCGCCGCGGGGAGGATGGGGGTGGTCATGGGTTTTTCGGGCGAAGACAGATCGTGGAGGTTTGAGGCGGGGACCGGTTCAGGCTTCGGCGTGGACGTCGCGGCGCAGGGCGCAGGCCGCCCCTTGGCGGCCGCCCCAGGACGCGGCTGCGGCGCCGAGCACAAACCCGGCAAACGCACAGAGGGAGAACATCGCGAGCGCGCCCGCGGCCTGGTCCGCCAGCGCACGCGCCTTGGCTTCGGCGTCGGCCCGGGCCGCGGCCCAATCGGCCTTGAGCCGGTCGTAGGTCACGGTCCACTCGGCGACAGCCTGCTCGGCCGCCGCGTCAGCCAAGCCCGCGTGGTCGACGAGGGCCTTGACGACGGCGGCGCGTTTTTCGGCAGCGGCACCCGTCGCGAGCGGATTGAACAGCCGGGCGACGGCGAGTCCGACCTCGCGTTGGGCGCGGACCGTGAGATTGGCGGCCGAGCCCGCGGGCCGGTGGCCGAGCGCCTCGGCGGAGAAGCTGGCCAGCGCATCGCCGGATTGTTTGAGCGCATCTTTGGCGAGTTCACCCGCGCCGCCGGCGAGCGTCGCGGCGGGGCGGCCGGCGAGGGAGAGTCCGCCGCCGACCAGCTTCGACAGGTCGCCGAGCGCCCACCCGGCGCCGACGGCGACAAACAGCACGCCGCCGACGGTGGCGGCGCACCAGACGATTAAACCGTGGAGGCAGGCCTGGGCGCGCACCCCGACGGGCGCGAGCCGCCCGGCGACCCAGCCGCCGAACCAGAGCGCCACGACGGCACTGATGCCTTGGATGACGACAGCGCCCCGGCCGAGTTCGGCGACCGGGTTCGTGTCGGTGATCGGGCTGTAGAGCGCGAACCCCAGGCCCGCGCCCAGCATCATGAAGAGAATCTGGAGCGCGATGGCTGCGCTCACGCCGGCAAAGATCGCCGACCAGGAGATGCCCGCACGCGTGACGAGACCACAATTGCAGCCACAGCCGCTGTTGCCGGAAAGGGGAATGATCGGAGCACCGGCACCGGTCGGAAGGGAGGAGGGAATCATGGCGGGGCGATTATTTCCCGAAGAGCTTGGCGAGGATGAAAATCACGACCGCCCCGATGAGCCCCCCGCCGAAGAGCAAATAGAGCAGCGAGTAGCCGGCAGCAGCGAAGACGGGTATGAACAGGGAGGAAAAAACCATGGCAGATGCAGGAGGAGCGACCGGTGCGGCCGATTGGAGGACGAGGAAAGGGTAACGAAGCCCGGGGCCGGAATGATCCTCCCGGAGCGGGCAAACGGAGCGGAAAGGGTCGAAACGCCCGACGACGCGGGACCGCGCTTGTCGCGGTGCCTCCGTCGCCGAATCCCCAGTCGGCCTAACGAGGCAGACTATAGCGCACGCCTCGTCCGCCGCCTATTGGGCATTCCCCTTCGGGCGCATCGGGGATTCTCCGGATTCCGATCGGCCGGCAGCCACGTGTTGCCCTCCGGCCGGGGCGGCAGGCTTTGTCCGGCCCATGCCGTCCGAACTCGTCGGAAATCCCTGCTGGAGCGCGCGCCCGTCCCAGCTGCAAACGGTGCCGCGAGCCGGGCGACCCGCGACGTCGGTCGACTCCGCGCTCCGGCCCTTGCGGGCGATACGCTTGTGCGGGCCGGGAAGATCGGGAGGTCGGGGTTTACCCGATGGGAGTCCGGTTGGCACAGCCCGCCCCGGAGCACGAATCTCCGACCACCCAGGGGTGGCACCGTCGCACTAGGCGCGCGACGCCGGCATCAACCGGGGCCGCCGTCCGGGGTAATGACCGCCGCGGCGGACGCGCCTCGGCACCCCGTCTGCCCGTTGCGGCCAAGGTGTCCTAAAACGCCGGCGCCAGGCACGGAAACGCGGCCCGCGCTTCGCAGCCATGCTCACCTGCTCCGGCCGGGTGGCCGGAGCGGCGTTCCACGTCCCGGTAGCGGCACCTGTGGCTCTATCAGCCCTCGGCGCGTGCCTTGGCGTCCGCCTCGATGAGTTTGTTCAGCGCTTCGAGCGTCGCGCGCACGCGGGCTTTGACCGCGGGCAGCTCCGCCGCCGTCGCCACCTTCTCGTTGGCGAAGAGGTAGAATTTCATCTTCGGCTCGGTGCCGCTGCCGCGCGCCGCGAACGAGTAGCCGTTCGACAGCGTCACGACATACAGGTCCTGCGAAGGAATGGTATCGCCGTCAGCATCGGTGATTTTCTCCCGGCCGAAGTCCTGGAACTTCGCGACCGTCACGTCGCCGAACGCCTTCGGCGGGTTCGAACGGTAGCTTTCGAGGATGCGCTTGATCTTCGCGTTCCCGCTCGCGCCCTCGTAGTAGATGTTGATCACGCCCTCGAGGTAGAAGCCGTAGCGCAGGAAGATCTCGTCGAGATACTCCGGCACCGTCAGCCCCCGGCTCTTCACCCAGGCGCAGACTTCGGCGAACATCAGGCAGGCCGAGTTGCCGTCCTTGTCGCGCAGGTAGTCGTTCGGCAGGTAGCCGTAGCTCTCCTCCGTGCCGAACACGTAGAAGGTGCTGTGCTGCAGCAGCAGCTTCGCCCGCTCCTCGAAGGGCGTCGCCTCGTAGTCGAAGCCCGGGCCCATCGCCTTCACGAGTTGCTCCTCGTAGGCCCGCATCTTGGCCGCGATCCATTTGAAGCCGGTCAGCGTGTTGATGACCTTCACGCCGTGCCCGCGGCCCACCGCGTCCTGCAGCTGCGTCGTGACGAAGGTCTTGATGATGGCCGCCCGATCGGACCCGGCCCGCGGAATCCAGCCGAGCTCCTTGTATTTCGTAAGGCGATACTCGGCCAGCAACGCGCCGATCTGGTTGCCGGTCAGCAGCTCCATCTTGCCGGCGCGATTGCGCACCGCGCAGCCCATGCGATCGGCGTCGGGATCCGTCGCCACCACGACGTCGCAGCCGTTGCGTTCCGCCAGCGCCACCGCCCGCGCCAGCGCCTCGGCATTCTCCGGATTGGGTGATTTCACCGTCGGGAAACGCGCATCGCCCTCCAATTGCTCCGGCACCGGCTCCACGTCGCAGCCGGCATGCACCAACAGCGGAATCGAGTGCACCGCACCCGTGCCGTGGATGTTGGTGAAGGCGACTTTGAGCTTGGTGGTCCGGAAGACGGCGGGATCGAGCGCAGCCTTGGCCGCCACGGCCAGGTAGGCGTCGTCCGCGTCGCGGCCCAGCGTCGTCACGCCCGCCAGCTGCGGGGCGAGGTAGCGGCCGAGTTCGGCGAGCGGCACCGCGTTCACCTCGGAGACGATACCCTTGTCGTGCGGCGGCACGACCTGCGCGCCGTCCTCGAAGTAGGCTTTGAAGCCGTTGTCGTGGGGCGGATTGTGGCTGGCCGTGATGACCACGCCGGCGTGCGCCTTCAGCCAGCGGACCGAGTAGCTCAGCTGCGGCGTCGGCCGCGGCCCGTCGAAGACGAACGCTTCCCCGCCGAGCTGCGTCCAGGTCGAGGCCGCCAGGTCCGAGAAGTGCCGCGAGAAATGCCGCACGTCGTGCGCGATCACGAGGCGCGGCTTCGCCGCCGCCCCTTTCTGCGCGAGATACTTCGCCGTGTAGCGGTGCAGGCCGATGACCGCGCGGATCAGCGTGAAGTCGTTCAGCATGTTGCTGCCGATCGCCGCATGCTCCGGCGAACCCGCCGCCGAGAGCGTGCCGGTCTCGGCCGGCGCCGCCGTCACGCCGATCGTCCGGCCGCGCATGCCGCCCGTGCCGAACTCGAGAAACCGGTAGAACCGGTCGTTCAGCTCGCCCCACGCACCGGCCGCCGCCAGCTGGTCGATGCTCTGCTCGGCCCAGGCGGGGAGTTTCGCCGCCAGAAAGGCGCCGATGTTTTCCGCCGAGCTCGGCAGCAGCTGGCCGGATTTCGTGGCGGAGGCGATGCGTTCAAGGGTCGTCATGAGTTTGGGAGCGGAAGAGAGGGTTCGGTGGTGGTGCGCGGCGACGCGGGCTCGGATCAGCCGAGCACCAGACCGTCACGGACCGGCGGCTTGGGCGACAGTTTTTTCCAGGCGTCGGCAAACGACGCCTCGTCGTAACCGAAAAGCGGCGACACCTCGAGGTTCACCGCCGGCAGCCCCGTCGCGTCGGTCGCGAGTTCCGCGCCGTTGGCCCGCAGCCAGCGCGCGAACTGCCGCCGCTGGTCGTCGCGGCAGGTCCGGGGAGAGTCCAAGCCGTCCGCGTTTTTCACCGGCGAGAAATCGTCCGCCCGCAGCGTCTCGATCACCACCGGATTTGCCGCGAACGGCAGCGCGTCGAACACGAAGAGCTCGAACTTCACGCCGTTCGGCTTGTCCGGCTTCACCGGCGCGCCGGCGGCATCCACCGTCGGGATCTTCTTGTCCGCCCGGTGGAAGGGCAGCGCCGTGCCCTCGCCGCCCTTGGCCATCCGGCGCACGAATTCGCGGTCGAGCACATGGATGGCGATGCTGCCGGCCAGAAACCGCAGCGTGCCGTCCGCCTCGGTCTCCCGCTGCCGGGCCATCGGCAGGTCGGAGTATTCGACCACCACGGTTTTGCCCCGCTGGCGGCAGAAGAGTCCGACTTTCTCCTCCGGATACGCCTTCGGCACCATCTTGCTCGACATTTCCGAGCGCCGGAGGAGGTGCCAGCCGATGAACGCCGGGTCGATGCAACGCACCAGCGGGTTGTCGACCTGGAAGTAGCTGAGCGTGTCGATGCCTTCGCGCGCCATCAGATCGAGCGCGCCGCTGCGCTCCAGCGCCCGCAGCGATCCGCCGTGTCCGTCCGGCGACAGCGCGATCGAACCGCGGGTTTCGAGGAGGATCTTGCCGTTGAAATCCACCGCCGGCATCCGGCCCTGGCGGAAGAAGTGCACCCGCCCGCGCTCGAGGCCGAACCAGCCGTTGGCCGAGAAAAACGCCTCCGTCGCCGCATGGTTCGCGTGGCTGGTCATGATGAACCAGTGCAGCGGCTTGCCGTAACGCAGCCCGGCCGCGCGGATCTTTTCGGCGAACACCTGGAAAAGCGACTGCCCGCGCACCGGCGTCACCGCGAAGGTCCCTTTCGGCCCGTCGTAGCCCAGCCGCGTGCCCTGCCCGCCCGCCACCGTGAAGGCCGCCACGCGGCCCGCGCGCAGCGCCGCCTCGCCCGCCTCCCGCGCCGTCGCCCAGG
>JACCDQ010942237.1_pt1 | contig 21846 bp, 20 predicted proteins | sample 7446031 | NCBI WGS metagenome assembly JACCDQ01 (sample SAMN15323442, study PRJNA562643) | freshwater metagenome | isolation source: river surface water | place: USA:Blue River Watershed | collected 2017-08-17
CAGTAACTAGTTTCTCTCTTATGGGTGATACAACGTGCGACATATTTTTATTTACTGTTTTACGATTAAAAAATTATGCTTTTTTAGCATCCTTGTTACGAACTTTCTTCAAGTAAGAAATATTTGGTTTCACGTTAATCTCTTCAATTACGTGGAAAGCGCGTCCTTCTTGTTCTACCAATAACAATTTCGAGATTTCAGATGCTGGATCATTCATGTCTCCAAATGTAATTGCATTCGTTGGGCAAGATTGTGCACAAGCTACTTGAATTTCACCATCTACAGGACGACGTTTTTCTTTCTTCGCTGTCAACTTACCTTCTTGGATACGTTGAACGCACATCGAACATTTTTCCATAACACCACGTGAACGAACCGTTACGTCTGGGTTAATCACCATACGACCTAAATCGTTGTTGAAGTGGAAATCAAAATCGTCTGTTTGGAAATAACGGAACCAGTTGAAACGACGTACTTTGTAAGGGCAGTTGTTTGCGCAATAACGTGTACCGATACAACGGTTATATGTCATTTGGTTCAAACCTTCTGTTGAGTGTGTTGTCGCTAATACAGGGCAAACAGTCTCACATGGGGCGTTGTTACAGTGCTGACACAACATCGGTTGGAAGATAACTTCTGGATTATCCGAAGCAATTTCCAATCCTTGCATATCCTCTACTTCAGCATCTGAAGAATAATAACGGTCGATACGCATCCAGTGCATTTCACGACGGTTGATTACTTCTTGACGGCCTACTACCGGTACGTTATTTTCAGCCGAGCATGAAATCACACAAGCCGAACATCCTGTACAAGTATTTAAGTCGATCACCATACCCCACGCGTGGTTGTTGTATTCGTGACCATTCCAAAGTGATAAATCAGTTGCGTCTTTTTCGCCTTCAGATGTTTTCACTCTCGGCTTAAAGCTTCCAGCTTTCGCATCTTTCACAAAGTCAGCTAATACAGTTTCTTGGACTACCGCTTGACGCGCCATCACCGTATTGTGTGTTTGTGTTTGTGCGATTTCTTTCGTCTCACCCGTTGGCGCTACCGAAACTCCTTGCGTACAAATACCTACACATGCTCCATTAATTTCAGAGATGAAAGGGTATGCATTTACACCTACGCCATCAGCAGATTTACCTGCCTTCGTACGTCCGTAACCGATTGCAATAGCAACCGTATCTTGTGCTTGACCTGGTTGAACTAACACAGGTAAAGTTACTTCGTATCCTTTTGCCCCTACTTTAACTAGGTCGCCTTGCTTTAATTTCAATTTCGTAGCGGTAGGCTGCGAAATGGATGCATAATTGTCCCAACAAGCCTTTGAAACTGGCTCAGGGAATTCTTGCAACCAAGGGTTGTTTGCTTGAGAACCCGTACCTAAACCCACTTTTTCATAAACTGCGATTTCTAAACCAGTAGAAGACGCTGAGTAAGATTTGTTGATTGCAGCTGCTGCAGATGCAACGTCAACAGATGGACTAGCCGTAGAGATAGAACCTGCGTTTGGTTCAAATACACCATTGTGTAATGCTGAGTTCCAAGCAACTTTTCCACCTTTCAAGATAGTGCTTTCCCAGTTGCGCTCTAAATACGCTTGGTAGTCACTTGCCAAACCAGCCCAAGTTAAGAAACTTGATTGTGCTTGACGCGTTTTGAAAATGGTAGAAATGGCAGGTTGAGTTAATGAATAAAAACCAGCTTTTGGTTCTGCATCATTCCATGATTCTAAGTAATGAGAATCTGGCGCAATGAATTGACATAATGAAGCAGTTTCATCTGCACGATCATTTGTTGCCAAGCTAAGCTCCACTTTTGGTAAAGCAGCTGCCAATGCGGCACCCATTGGGTGGTTATATACTGGATTGGCATTGTAAACAATGACAGCTCCAATTTTACCAGCACCAGCTTCTTTAATGAAATTAGCCATCGCCATGTCATTACCTTGACGGTAATTCATTGGGATCGCTGTATTTAATGTGGTGCCATAAGCGCCAACTAACGCGTTGGTCGCGGCAACGATTTTTTGAACTTCTGGGTCATTTGATCCAGCAACTACGATAGATGCTCCTTTTGAAGCGACTAAGTCTTTTGCAGCTTTATCTAAATGATCAATTTTAACAGAACCACCTGCTGCGGATGCTGCGCCAGTTAATTTAGCAACGGCATTGTAAAGTGCAATAGCTACCAAACCTTCTTGTGATGGCTTGTAAGTAGAGCGGTAATCTGCATTCGCACCTGTATTTGAAAGAATTGTTTCAAATTGGTAGTGACGAGACATTTCTTTTTTACCACCTTTTTCTGAACTAACACGACGAGTTAAAGCCCATTGTGCAGCGAATTCAGTTGGTGAAATCCAAGAACCTAAGAAATCAGCTCCCAATGAAACGATTGTTTTCGCTTTGCTAAAATCAATGTTTGGTAAGATACCTCCATGCGCTTGTGTTAAACCATAAGCTGGATTTGCATCATACGAAATGTGTTGGGTTGTTGGGTATTTCGCTGCGAATTCAGCAATCACCTTCTTAGTAGTTGGAGAAAGAACCGTATTTGAGATGATTCTGATTTGACCTCCTTTGGTAGCTACAGCAGCTAATTTTGCTGTAAACTCTTTATCTAATTGAGTCCAATCAGCAGCTTTTCCACCGATTTGAGGACCTTTTAATTTTTCATTGTCATATAAACTCAAAACCGAAGCGTGTGCACGGCCAGAAAGAGTTCCTTTTGAAACCGATGATAATTTGTTACCCTCGATTTTGATCGGACGACCTTCGCGGGTCTTAACCAAGATCGAAGCGTAATCACCTCCATCAGTATATGTCGACGCGTACCAGTTGGCAATCGTAGGCTCTACATCTTCTGGTTTGTTCAAGTAAGGAATGGTTTTCTTAACTGGGGCTTCGCAAGCAGCTAACGAAACAGCTGCAACACCGAATCCCAACATTTTAAGAAAATCACGACGATGAGTTCCTGAACCATCTACTAGGGCATCGCCTTTCGAATCGTTTTCGGATGGCATATTGCCAAACTCATTGTGGACATTTTTGACAAACGATGGCTCATTGGTTAACTCCTCAATCCCTTTCCAATACCTCTTGTTCGAATTTTCCATATAATCTTTCTTATTCAGACTAATTTTGAATCTATTGTAAACCTATTAATAATGGCACTTAGAACATTCTAAACCACCTATGTTTTGCACTTTTAATGGCGTCTTGCTGTCTTTGTTATGAAGCTCAACAAGCTTGTCGTAATATGCGTTGCCTTTTGAATTCACGTCTGTTTGACGGTGGCAATCGATACACCAACCCATTGTTAAAGATGAACGTTGTTCTACAACTTCCATTTTTTCAATTTCTCCGTGGCAATTTTTACATTCTAAACCACCCACGTTTGTATGTTGGGAGTGATTAAAATAGGCCAAATCAGGCAAGTTGTGAACGCGTACCCATTGAATAGGCTCATCTTTTTCTAATGCCGTGTAAATTTTTTGAATTTCTGGTGACTCACGCTTAATCGCGTTATGGCAGTTCATACAAATGTTTGCCGATGGAACGTTTGCTCCTTTTCCAGCGTAAACGCCAGTGTGGCAATAGTTACAGTTGATTTGGTACTGGCCAGCATGCAATTTGTGTGAAAATTTGATTGGTTGCTCTGGAGCATATCCTTGGTGGATACCTACGCCATAGGCAGCATCAATTGTTGCTTTACCACCTAATAATAAGGCTAATACTAAGATTCCAGTTTTAACGGCTGAATTTGCTGCTAATTCTTTCAAGTTAGCTGAGATGCGTTGCATTAAAGGAGTCTCTGCTGCTGCCGCTGGATCTTGTGTGATTTTACCTAATGTATTAACGATTGAAAGCAATGCGATTAATACTAAAACCATAATGATTAAAAGGCCTATCAATAAAACCTCCATCATGCCACCTGAGCTTGGCGCTGCCGGTGCTGCCGCTGCTCCATCTGCTGGAGCGGCTCCTGCTGCCGGTGCTGCTGGTGCTGCATTTGATGCATCAATGTAAGCGACAATTCCTTTGATTTGAGCCTCAGAGAAATTTGGATAAGGAGTCATAGCTGCCTTATTAAATTTATTGTATAAATCGTTTGCGTATTTATCGCCAGAAGCGATTACCGCTTGAGGGTTGTGAACCCATTTAACGATCCATTCGATGGGACGACGTTCGCCTACACCTTTCAAGCCAGGTCCAACAAGAACCTCATCTGTAGATGCATGACAAGCCGCACAGTTGTTTTTAAATAAGGTTTCCCCTTCTGCAGCGTCTTGTGCGAATGTTGCGCCAAAAGTGGCGATTAACAATGTGAAGGATAATAGAAACTTAACGAGAGTTATTTTTTTGCAAAACATAATATTGATTTTCTCATTTTAATTCAGTCCGCAAAACTACAATCCGAATTTTTAGGAAACAATTTATTCGTAGAGCAATTTCAGGTTTTTTTAAGGTTTTGACGATTATTTAGAATTTTTCAAAATAATCGAAGATTGAAAATGTAATTTTTTTAGAGTAGTTTGTACAAAACGATGTTAAACAAAAAAACCTTCCGATGTGGAAGGTTTTTTGAGGTTTCGAGCGGATTCGAACCGCTGTAGAAGGTTTTGCAGACCTCTGCCTAGCCACTCGGCCACGAAACCAATGAATTGGGATGCAAAAATAGCTTTTTTTCAGAAAGGAGCAAAGGGAAAGACAAAAAATAGTCAACAATCCTCCGACTGAAGTCTAATGTCCTGAGCCTAGCAGCCAGTGTCTAACTTAATGTGAATATGCTGATCTCCGGCGGCATCCCTACACGACCCGGATAACCCAAATATCCATATCCTCTATTGACATAGAGTTGCTGGCCATTCTCCTCATACAATCCCGACCATTGTTTATAAATGTATTTCGCAGGAGACCAGCGATCAAATCCAGGAATATGTACTCCGAATTGCGCCCCATGGGTATGCCCTGCAAATGCGACATCAATATCTTTGAATTTTGACTGTTTAGTGACCTCCGCATTCCAGTGTGTCGGATCATGCGAAAGCAATAATTTGGCGCCTGCTTCCTCTGTGCCTTTATAGGCCTTTTCCAAGTTGCCATACCACGGGAAACGTCCCAATCCTATATTTTGTACACCAAGGATGGCTAATTTTTCTCCAGATTCCTCCAAGAATCGGTGCTCATCCATCAATAGATTCCAGCCCATTAATTCATGAGCCTTCATTAGGTCTTTCAAATTTTGCTTCTTAGCTGCAGGACTGGCCCAACGAACGTAATCGCCATAATCATGATTCCCCAAGGTGCTATAAACGCCCAATGGAGCCTTTAATTTATTGAATACGTCAAAATAGTTTTGCACTTCTTTGGATTCATTATTGACCAAATCCCCCGTGAAAAAGATGACATCCGGCTTTTCACGCATGAGCATCTCAACCCCACCTTTGACAGCCGTTTTGTTGAAAAATGAACCTGTATGAATATCCGAAATCTGGGCAATTTTTAGTCCCTTAAACGCAGCAGGAAGTTTGGGTAGTTTAAGTGAAATCTTTTCCACCTGATAATCATGTGCTCCTGATATAATACCAAAGGCAAATGTCGCGGCAGGAACGGCGCCTACAGCTAATGCGGCTTGAGAAAGGAACTCATGTCGGCTGATGGCACTCGGGTCTTTTTTGCGAATTTTATTGGTACCCCAACGGAAAAATCGGGTGATATCTTCAAACAATAGGAATATAATAATGAAGAGTTTAGTAAAGACCGAAATCATGACCATGGCCATAAATGTGATTCGTAACTCGTTTTTCCAGGTATGCAAGGGCAATGTATTATACGAGATGATGCCCAAAAGTATGAATGCCGTAAATCCCCAAAATACATATTTGGCAGTTTGCTGCATGCTATGGCGGGATTTTTGGAACGCAGTTTTAACCGCCATCCACACATAATAATCCAAAGCAATAATTACAATACTGATAAAAGGCACAAAAAACATTTTATTCATGGGTTCTAAACTATCTTTGCGGTTCAATTGTTCCAAAGGTGCAAATTTATATGAAAAAGAAGATAAGTATTTACGGAGGCGGTTGGGTAGGCGCACCATTGGCATTTAAACTAGCTTTAGCGGATTTTGATGTGAACGTTTCTGCGTCACAAGTGCATGCGCAAGCAAAACATCCACACGTTCATGTCGTAGATTTTCGTGCAAACGAGGAAACAACGGAAGGAGATTGGGCGCAAATGAATCAATCGGCCATTCAAATCTGGGCGATTCCTCCTCGTCGCAAGAAGAATTCGGAAGAACAATATCTGCGAATCTTGCACGATTGGGTTAGCGTACTTGATCCAAAAAAGGTTGAGAAAATCATCTTTTTGTCTTCCACGTCCGTCTATGCAAACGTGTCAGCTATCGTAGATGAAACCGCCGAAATCAATTCCACCACATTAATGGCCCAAGCCGAAGCGATCGTTTCAGCATCTCCCATTAAATCAGTTATCCTACGTTTAGGAGGATTAATGGGTGGTGATCGTTTTGTAGCTAAATATTTTTCAGGCAAACGAAATGATGGCGCCAATTGTCCAGTCAATTACGTGCATAAAGACGATGTGGTCAATTTGATCGCACTTACTTGCGAGAAAATCCAATCAGGAATTTATAACATTGTTGCCCCCGAACATCCGACCAAACAAGATGTGGGGATGAACGATTGTGAAAAAAGAGGAATGAATGCAGGATACTGGGATTCTAGCCAACCATGCCTTGGAGGCAAAATTGTATCTGGAGATAAGATCATTGAGGAGCTGAGCTACGAATTTAAGTGGCCTGATCCAATGGAGTTTTAATCAATGGTTGTAGAGACGCGATACTTCGCGTCTTTTTTTATTAGACGCGAAGTATCGCGTCTCTACCTGTTTAAGCGGTTAAGTATCGCGTTTCTAATTGTTTAATTCACTCACCGCAAGCCACGCCATTAAACCCGGTCCAATCGACAAAGCTTTTTCGTCAATATCAAAAGTAGGCGTGTGAACCCCACTTGTAATTCCACGGGCGTCATTGCGAATTCCTAATCGGTAAAAACACGCATCCACATGGTGTGTGTAAAACGCGAAATCTTCTCCTGCCATCCATAAATCCAAATCAACCACATTGTCGGCACCCATATAATCAATTGCCGCCGCTTTGGCTTTCCGAGTTAATTCTGGGTCGTTTTGTAAAAAAGGATACCCTTTTAATACCTCAAAAACAGCTGATCCACCCATCGCATCGGCAATACCCTCAGCTAGTTTTTTCATTTTCTCCAGACCTTCTGCACGCCATGTTTCATCCATGGCTCGGAATGTTCCCGCTATGTTTACCTCATCAGGAATGACATTGGTAGCTCCCAATCCTTCAATTTTACCAAAGGTTAATACAGAGGGGAATTTGGGATTTTTATTGCGAGAAATGATTTGTTGCATCGCCACAATGATATGCGATGCGATGACAATTGGATCAATGCACGCATCCGGCATGGCTCCATGACCACCTTTTCCAATGACTTTGATATATAATTCATCTGTACTTGCCATGTACATTCCTTCCCGAAACCCGATTTTCCCAACCGGAACGTTAGTCGCTACATGTTGGCCAAAAATACTCGCCGGCTTCGGATTTTCTAACACACCTTCTTTGATCATAATACTCGCCCCACCTGGTGCTTTCTCTTCTGCCGGTTGGAAAATAAGTTTCACCGTACCTTCAAACGAATCTTTGATGGAATTTAAAATATAGGCGGTCCCCAACAAGGAAGCCGTATGTACATCATGGCCACAGGCATGCATGACACCTGGATTTTGAGATTTATAGGGCACGTCATTGGTCTCCCATATAGGCAACGCATCCATATCTGCACGTAACGCAACCACCCTACTTTCCGGCTTGTTTCCTTGAATTAATGCAACAAGCCCCGTATTGGCTAATGGAGAACTATCGATGCCCATTAGTTTGAGTTGCTTTTGGACATATGCCTGCGTTTCGAACTCTTGAAAAGATAATTCTGGGTGCTGGTGAATGTGGTGCCGATGGGCAACAGTTTCAGCCGTGTATGCAGCCGCTAGAGATTTGATCTTTTCGATAAGTGAAGGCATCTGAATTCGATTATTTTGTCAAAAATACAAAATGTGGACCAAAACGCCCTAAATACGCGACTGAGCTGCTGAATTATTTTATGTCAAGTCCTTGTCAATCAGGTTATTATTTTTTTTAACTTTAAAGCATGTGCTAGCAAATACCAAAATTTTCTCACCATGAGTCAAAAAGTATTAGTCCTTAATCAAGATTACAGTGCCCTAACTATTTGCTCCATGCCCAAGGCTTTTTTGTTAGTCTATCTAAATAAAGCCGAATTGATAGCCGAATCCACATCGGAAAAACTCCATTCCATCCACCAAACTTTTCCTTATCCTTCGGTGATCCGACTCAATCGATACGTATATTTTCCGTACAAGGGAGTGGTGTTAAGCCGACAAAACATCTTCAAGCGTGACGGGAATCAATGTCAATATTGTGGGTCAAGAGACCATTTGACTTTAGATCATGTTATTCCCAAATCGCGCCAGGGACGCACCTCGTGGGACAATTTGATTACAGCATGCAAATATTGTAACTCTAAAAAAGGACACATGACTCCGGAAGAAGCAGGAATGCGTTTATTACGCCAGCCATTCAAGCCATCTTTTGTTATGTTTTTGCGAAATTTTTCCGGAATTTTGAATCAACAATGGCTCCCCTTTGTAGGATCTAAGACTGAACCCATTTATTAATGTTAAAAATCTCGTTTATTGGTGCTGGTCACGTGGCTTGGCATCTATCGCAAGCCTTAGAAAACGCCGGGCACAGTGTTCAAGAAGTATTTAGTCGGAACCCAGCTAAAGCCAAAGATGTCGTATCTTACCTATATAATGCTCAAGTACAAGAGCATTTAGATTTTTCAGAATCTACCTCAACGGTATTTTTCCTTTGTATTCCGGAATCAGCTTATGGTCTAGTTTTGCCTGAGCTTCTCTTACCAAAATATGCAACTTTAATTTTGGTGGCAGGAACAACTTCGTTGCCTGAGGCCATGATTCAATATGACCCCCTACGGGAAAGTACCAATCAATTAGGTGTGTTTTTCCCAGTTCAACATCTTCAGGCCGAACGTAAAATAAATTTAAGTCACACGCCTATCTGTATTGAGGTTTTAGTGGAAGAGACAGAAGCACTTTTGGTTCATTTGGCCAAAGACATCTCGGATTCACTTTACTTGGTCAATGGAGAAGAGCGGAAACGCATTCATTTAGCGATGCTGATGGCGGGTGTTTTTACCCAACAATTATGGCTGCAGGCTCAATCACTTTTGGAATCCATTGAATTAGACAAGCAATTAATACAAGGATTATTGCAGAATTACGTGCAAGCGTTTTTTGCTGATCAAGTATTAGCCTCGAATCAAGAATCTGCTAAAATGCAGGACACCCGAATAAGTTTAGATCATCAATCTCTACTGGAAAAGCCTGAAATGCGTGAAATTTATCGAAATATGGTGGAACTAGTTCGTCAAAAATCTATTTAATCAACGCGCGATCCATTTTTTGAATAACCTGTATTTTGCTAAATCCGATCAACACTATTTGATTTTCTTTGGTCGGATAAATATAAAACAAGCTGTCCCCCGCGACATTTTTCTGTATGCTTGCTGGAACTTCTTGTTTTAAAGATAGGCTGTAGTCGATCGCATCTAAAATCTCTAGTAACTTTTGGTCTTTTAATTGCGCCCGTAGCGATTTGGCATCTCCTTGAAGAAAACGAACCGCATAGGCAGATCTAAATGCAGTATCTTGCGGATTTTGCTGGATTTTTTGCCCCCATACATCAACTTGGTTTACAATTTCCTGTGGAAGAACGCGTTTAACTTGGCGTGCTTTCAACTCTTTGGCGGCAGCCGTCGTGTCAATTCGGGTTGAAAAATCACATTGCACAAACAGGAATAGCGCTATTAAAAAGTAGATGTTTTTCATGTTGAAAAAAGGGAAAGCACAAAGGTATTCATTAATTGGTTATCTTTGCGCAGATTTTTAACCCCACAGAAGACATGCTGGAGCAGCTAGAAGCCATCCGAGAGAGATTCCTTGAAGTAGAACAACAGATTGCCATGCCGGAGGTTGTTTCCGATTTAAAGAAATTTAAAACGTTAAGTAAGGAGTACAAAGACCTTCAAAAAATAGTTGATCAATACATCACTTACCAAAATTTATTGAAGTCCATCGACGAGGCTAAGTCGGTGATTGCTACCGAAAAGGACGAGGATTTTCGTGATATGGCGAAAGCTGAATTAGAAGAATTGGTTCCTCAAGAGAAAGAGATGCAGGAGGTGTTGAAGGAATTATTAATTCCACGTGATCCGAACGATTCAAAAGATTGTATTCTGGAAATCCGCGGTGGTACGGGTGGAGACGAAGCTTCTATTTTTGCTGGAGACTTATTTCGTATGTATCAACGATTTGCTGAAAAGCAAGGTTGGACGTTCCAAATCATGGATTTCACCGACGGTACTGCTGGAGGTTATAAAGAAATCATTATCTCCGTTCAAGGAGAAGATGTATATGCCAAATTGAAGTTTGAATCTGGTGTTCACCGGGTGCAACGCGTACCAGCAACAGAATCAGCTGGTCGTATTCACACGTCGGCAGCGACAGTTGCTGTCATGCCAGAGGCTGATGAGGTTGATGTGCAAATCAACATGAATGATATTCGTAAAGATACATTCTGTTCTTCAGGAGCAGGTGGGCAATCAGTAAATACAACTTATTCTGCCGTGCGTGTGACTCACATTCCTTCCGGATTAGTGGTTCAATGTCAAGATGAGCGTTCACAAATAAAGAATTTTGATAAAGCGATGACGGTATTACGTTCACGTCTATATGAAATTGAATTAGCCAAACGCAACGCTGAGATTGCCGGTAGTCGGAAATCGATGGTTGGCTCTGGCGACCGATCAGATAAAATCAGAACTTACAATTACCCGCAAGGCCGTGTGACAGATCACCGAATTGGTTTGACGGTTTACAACTTACCTACTGTGATGGATGGTGAAATTGCCGAATTCATCGAGCAATTGCGTATCGCTGAAAATGCGGAAAGATTGACGGAAGGCGCGGTATAAATAGGGTAGAGACGCGATACTTCGCGTCTCATTATAAGAATATTAGACGCGAAGTATCGCGTCTCAACATCTAAGCCTTTTCCAATTTAAACTCAAACGTTGTTCCCTTATTTTCGGCCGAATGAACGGCAATTTTCCCATTATGGGCCTGGACAATGTGCTTTACAATCGAAAGTCCCAATCCGGTACCACCTAAATTTTTAGCACGACTTTTATCAATTCGATAGAAACGCTCAAAAATTCGATGTAAATGTTCATTCGCTATTCCGGGACCATTATCGATGACTGAAATTTGAAAAGCCTTCTTTTTTTCTACTAGTTCAACGATTACTTTGCCATTTTCATTGCCATATTTTATGGCATTCACGACTAAATTCAAGATGACTTGAGAAATGCGCATCATGTCAGCTTTAACATAAATGGGGCCGTCTGGTGCGTCCAACTTCAGTGTGATGCCACGTTTCCGAGCTTTCGCTTCCACTTGATCGAATATTTCCTCAACAAGCGCACGTAAGTTCATTTTCTTTTTGTCAATTTTAATTGCGCCTGTTTCAATTTGAGAAACGGTCAATAAATCTTGGACTAAATTATCAAGACCGTCTAAACTTTTTGCCGCCTTTTCAAGGAATTTAGACCGAATTTCCACGTCCTCGTCCGGGTTGTCCAATAAGGTGTGCACAAATCCTTGAGCTGCGAAAATCGGCGTTTTTAGTTCGTGCGACACATCAGCTAAGAACTCCTGTCTGTATTTTGCCGCTTTTTTAAGTTCGAATACCTCATCCTCTTTGGAGGTCACATAGGTGTTTAACTCCTTTTTCAAGAGCTCGATTGGATTTGTCTTTTCCACCAATTGCTTACGTGGAGTAATCGAAAAATCTTTCTTTTTGATTTGCTTGATCCGGTCATATAATTGATTGACCTCCTGGAAAACTAAGTAATCGAGTGCAAAATAGATTAGGATTGAACCAAAGATAAAGCAACTAATAAAGCTGATGACTAAAATCGTCAAGTCACTTGAAGGCAAAAATGATATAAATGCCGTGGTAACACCTGATATGAAAAAAGATAAAACGACTGAAAGATATCTAGGCTGTAGCATGTCTAAATTTACAAATAAATTTTAAAATGTTGTACCTTTGCGCTTTGAAAAGAACTTATGGAATTAAATCTGCTTACGGCAATCTCTCCCGTTGATGGTCGTTACCGTCGCCAAACCCAATCACTCGCACCTTATTTTTCCGAGTTTGGGTTAATCCAATACCGTGTTCGTGTCGAAATTGAATATTTCATCGCCTTGTGTGAAATTCCATTAGCTCCATTAGCGGGCTTCCCCAAGGAACATTTCAATGCTTTACGTGCGATGTATACTCATTTCACAGAAGCTGATGCGCAATGGATTAAGGAGACCGAAAAAGTAACGAATCACGACGTTAAGGCAGTTGAGTATTTCATTAAAGATCGGATGTTAGCCCTTCCAGGTGATTTAACGCCCTATGTTGAGTTTATTCACTTTGGTCTAACTTCTCAAGATATTAATAATACGGCTATACCACTATCCATTGCGGAGGCTCATAAGCAAGTTATACTTCCTGCCTATCAAGCAGTTGTTGCTATTTTAGATGCCTATGCGACAGAGTGGAAAGAGATACCTTTGTTGGCTCACACCCATGGTCAGCCGGCTTCACCAACACGTTTGGGAAAAGAAATAAAGGTGTTTGTAGAGCGTTTAAATCGTCAATTGGAATTATTGGCGCACGTGCCTTTCACTGGGAAATTCGGTGGCGCAACGGGTAATTTCAACGCGCATCAAGTATCTTTTCCAGAAATAAATTGGCCGGAATTTGCGGCAAAATTGCATGCGAATTTAGGAATCACTCGCTCGAAATACACAACGCAAATTGAGCATTACGATAATTTAGCTGCCTATTTTGATGGTTTGAAGCGTTTGGATACGATCTTGATTGATTTGTCACGTGATATTTGGCAGTACATTTCCATGGGTTACTTCAAACAAAAAATTAAAGCAGGAGAAATCGGTTCATCCGCAATGCCTCATAAAGTCAACCCTATTGATTTCGAAAATGCGGAAGGGAACTTGGCCATGGCCAATGCCTTCTTCGAATTCTTAGCAGCTAAATTGCCAATCTCGCGTTTACAGCGCGATTTGACAGATTCTACCGTGCTTCGTAATGTAGGTACGCCTTTGGCACATGTGGTTATTTCATTGAATTCATTGCAACGTGGTTTAGGTAAGTTGGAATTGAACAACAGCAAAATCCAACAAGATTTAGAAGACAACTGGGTGGTGATTGCGGAGGCGATTCAAACGGTCTTGCGTCGTGAAGCGTTCCCTAAACCATATGAGGCATTGAAGGATTTAACCCGTCATCACGGGAAAATCGATCAAACAGTTTTCCATAATTTCATTGATGGATTAGCCGTTTCGGATGCAATAAAAGCAGAATTGAAATTAATTAGCCCCTTTAACTTCGTTGGCCGCGACGAAAATTAAATCACTGATTACTGTCCACTGATAACTGATTACTGACTATGAACCACCGCCTGATGCACATCGCCCTAGTGGTCGCCGATTATGACGAAGCGATCGCTTGGTATACCGAAAAACTGGGATTCACATTAGTGGAGGATACAACCTTAAGTGATGTGAAACGCTGGGTTTTAGTGCAGCCATCGGGTGAAGGATCATGTCAGTTATTATTGGCCAAAGCCGCCACCGAAGAGCAGAAATCTCGCGTGGGAAACCAAACAGGTGGTCGTGTGTTTTTATTTTTGCACACCGATGATTTTGAAAAAGACCATCAAAACTTAATCAAACACAACATCAAAATTGTTCGCGGTCCGGTGGTTGAAGAATATGGTAAAGTGCTCGTATTCGAGGATTTATATGGAAATTTGTGGGATTTAATTGGCTAAAATTTTGAATTAAGAGATTTCAGTTTACATTTGCATCAAATTAAAACGAAAATGACAAAAGCAGCATACAACAAAAACTGGTGGCAAGGCTAATATATCCTTGAACAGTTTTGCTGTGTGTACATGATATGTTTACGAAAGGCTTGCTGTTCACAGTAAGCCTTTTTTAATTTTGTCCCTAGAAAACATGTCTACAATACAAATCCGAACTGCTAGAAAAACCCTGTTGGCCGACACCCTCACGCCAATCGGCATTTTCATGAAGATTCGTAAAAACTTCAAGAATTCTGTGATCCTGGAATCAGCTGATTACCATGGACGTGAACACGGATTTTCTCATATAGCCTTTGATCCCGTTGCTTCATTTGAACTAACAGATTCTAAGGTAACGCAAAAATTTCCCGACGGTTCCACCGAAGAATTTTCATTGGAAAACCGCCGAGACGCCATTCAAGCACTTAAAGCTTTTGCGGACCGATTTGGCTTTCAAAAAGAAAAAGGTGATTCGCCCATGGCGAATGGATTATTTGGCCATATTTCATATGATGCGGTAACCTATTTTGAGGACATCGAAATACAAGCAAAAAATTCAGAGACTGAAATTCCATCGATACGTTATTATGTTTACCGTTACGTCGTTGCGGTCAATCATTTTAACAATCAAATGTCGATTTACGCACATAGCTACGATGGGTCGGAACCTTCCTTTGAAACGATTACCTATTTATTAAATATGCCACATTACGATTCGGAGCGATTCGAATTAGTGGGAGAGGAATCGAGTAATCTTACGGATCCACAAGTAAAAGAAATCGTGGAAACATGCATCAAACATTGTTTGCGCGGAGATGTCTTTCAAATAGTACCTTCGCGCCGATTTGCTCAAGGATTTAAGGGGGATGATTTTCAAGTGTATAGAGCCTTGCGCTCCGTTAATCCTTCGCCCTATTTGTTTTATTTTGATTACGAACAATATCGGATTCTAGGGGCATCGCCAGAAAAACAAATTAAAATCGAAGGCGATATTGCGGAAATACACCCCATCGCAGGAACATTTAGACGCTCCGGAGATGATGCGCGTGATGCCGAATTAGCACAAGAACTTTTAGCAGATCCTAAAGAAACAGCTGAGCATGTCATGTTGGTTGATTTAGCACGTAATGATTTGAGCCGCAGTGCGGACCAAGTCAAAGTAGAAACCTTCAAGGAAGTACAGTTTTTCTCTCATGTTATTCACCTGGTTTCGAAAGTGACAGGTCGTTTGCAACAAGGTGTAAACCCGTTGCAATTAGTGGCCGATACCTTTCCAGCAGGAACTTTAAGTGGCGCACCTAAGCATAATGCCATGACGATTATCAATCGTTTGGAGCCAACAAACCGTGCCATCTACGGTGGAGCGATCGGTTTTATGGATTTCCAAGGAAATTTTAATCATGCGATTGCGATTCGTACATTCTTAAGTAAAGGAAACACCTTGTATTTCCAAGCGGGGATGGGTGTCGTTGCCAAGTCTGTCGTAGCCAGTGAAATGCAAGAGATACATAATAAATTAGCAGCTTTGCGTCGTGCATTGGAAGTTGCTTCAACCTTAGCCTAAGCAGATATGAAGAACGTTTTGGTACTCGATAATTATGATTCCTTTGTGTATAATTTGGTTTACCTATTGAAGGAATTAGGCGCGAACGTAGATGTGTTTCGCAATGATAAAATCTCATTAGAGGAGGTTGGTAAATACGATCAAATACTTTTGTCGCCAGGACCTGGTATTCCTTCGGAAGCGGGAATTATGATGGATTTGTTGAAAGAGTATAAGTCAACTAAAAAGATATTAGGCGTATGTCTTGGTCATCAAGCCATCGGAGAGGCATTCGGTTCGGAATTACAAAATATGGGCGAAGTGTTACATGGAGTAACCACGGAGTGCCAGGTACTCGACCCTACAGAACGCCTGTTTTTGGATATTCCTGCTCGTTTTGAGGTATGTCGCTATCATTCTTGGACCGTTATACCTGAGTCGATGCCAACGGATTTAAAGATGACTGCCCAGGATGATAAGGGGTATGTGTTAGCAGAGGCGCATCAAAAATATGATGTGCGTGGGGTGCAATTTCACCCGGAGGCGTATTTGACGCAACATGGATTACAAATGATTAAAAATTGGATGAAATAAATATGAAAAAGGTTCTAGAGAGAAGAGTGATTGGAGAGGCGTTGTCAGAACAAGAGGCGCATGAGGTGATGTTACAAATTGGTAATGGCGGGATTAATCCAAGCCAAATTGCCGCATTTTTGTCATCCTATTGGTACCATCCGATACAAGTACAAGAATTAAAGGGATTCGTCTCAGCGATGCTTGAACTTGCGGTGACTATTGATTTATCAGAGTTTGATGCGATGGATGTTTGTGGAACTGGTGGCGACGGGAAAGATACGTTTAATATCAGTACAACGTCTTCGTTTATTATTGCTGGCGCTGGTCAAAAAATTGCCAAACATGGCAATCATGGAGTGTCTTCTTCGGTAGGTTCTTCCACCGTTTTGGAGTTCCTTGGATTGAAATTTAATAATGATCCTAAAATTTTGAAACGTAAATTGGAGACCTCAGGTATGTGTTTTTTGCACGCACCTTTATTTCATCCAGCCATGCGTTTTGTGGGTCCTATTCGGAAGGAATTGGGCATGAAGACATTTTTTAATTTACTTGGGCCGTTGTTAAATCCGGCGAATGTCAACAAGCAATTGACGGGTGTTTATTCACCGGAGGTATTTGATTTGTATGCTGGTTATTTTAAAGATAGCGGCCGTAAATATGGCATTGTTTACGCAGAGGATGGATACGATGAGATTTCGTTGACCTCAAATTTTCGTTTGGAAACAAGTGCAGGGCGCCAGGTTTATGCACCTTCTGATTTAGGATGTGAATATGTCCAACAATCTGAGTTGTTTGGAGGGGCGAATGTGGAAGAGTCCGCTGATATGTTGTATAAGATTTTGCAACGAGAGGGGACGCCAGCACAGACAAATGCAGTATTAGCGAATGCGGGTGCCGCGCTTTGGGTGGCAGAAAAGGCTCCGTCATTAGCGGATGGATTTTTGATGGCCAAAGAGTCACTGGAAAGCGGTAAAGCTTTTCAATCATTTAAGAAGTTTATTATGGATTAAGACGCAGCGTGTCGCGGCGTAACGATATAATTATGAGCATTTTAGACCAAATCATTGCCACGAAACAGACAGAAGTTGCCGCTGCGAAAGCGCGCGTTTCCGTCTCTGCCCTTGAAAAGCAAGGCTATTTTGCCCGAGCTTGTCATTCTTTGGCCATGTCTTTGGTTCAGCCGGCATCTACTGGAATCATTGCGGAATTCAAGCGTAAGTCGCCTTCAAAAGGGATCATCAATGATTCCATGGGGGTAGATGAAGTGACGAGTGGATATGTAAAGGCTGGCGCAGCCTGCTTATCGGTGCTGACAGATACGCCTTATTTTGGAGGGACCTATGCCGACTTTGATTTAGCTCGTCGCACAAATCCGAATACGCCTATTTTGCGTAAGGACTTTATGGTAGATGAGTATCAAATCATTGAGGCCAAATCGATGGGTGCAGATGTAGTTTTATTGATTGCCGCTGCATTAAGTCCGGAGGAAATTAAAACCTTAGGGACGTTAGCGCGTTCATTGGGTATGGAAACCTTATTGGAAGTTCATGACCAAGAAGAATTGGATCGTTCCTTAGGGGATTATATTTCTGTGGTAGGGGTAAATAACCGAAACCTTAAGAATTTTTCAGAGCAAAATGTGGAGGCCTCGAAGTTCCTAGCGGATAAGATTCCAGCGCAATTTGTTAAGGTTTCGGAAAGTTGCATTTCGGGTCCAGAGATAATTAAGGAATTGAAAGGATTTGGATATCGTGGATTTTTGATCGGAGAGAGTTTTATGAAGACGAGCAATCCGGGACAAGCATTGACCGATTTTTTAAAGCAATAGACATGAAGTGGAAGGTTTGCGGCATGCGGGATTTGAATAATATCGAGGCAATTGCCGCTTGCGAACCTGATTTCATGGGCTTTATATGGGTGTCGAAATCTCCTCGATATGTGGGTGCAGATTTTGTGATTCCAAGTTTGCCAGCCAAGACTAAGGCAGTTGGTGTTTTTGTAAATGAACCTACCTCAAGTATCCTTTCCTTATCAAAAAAGGCCGGATTTCAGGTTGTGCAATTGCATGGAGATGAAGGGCAGGATGTAATAGAAGCTTTGCAAGGAGCGGGATTAATTGTGATTAAAGCCATAAGTGTTGCGGTAGAGGAGGATTTATTCGGCTTGAATTTAAAGCCTGATTATTATTTGTTTGACACAAAAAAAGGCTCACAAATAGGTGGAACGGGTGAGCGATTTGATTGGTCTATTTTGAAGGCTTATTCATTGGACATTCCCTATTTTTTAGCGGGAGGTTTAGATGAGGCGAGCATATTTGAAGCGAAACAATTGCCAGGGCTTTATGCCTTGGATTTCAATAGTAAATTAGAGTCAAGCCCAGGTTTAAAGGATTTGACTAAGGTGAAGGAAATAATGAAAAACATATGAGCAAGTCATTTCAAGTAGATGAGCGCGGGTATTACGGGGATTTTGGCGGAGCCTTTATTCCAGAAATGTTATACCCCAATGTGGAAGAGTTGCGAAGCCGGTATTTAGATATTATGGCGGAGCCTGCTTTCCAACAAGAATTTCACGATTTGTTGAAGGATTTTGTTGGCCGACCAACCCCCTTATTCAAGGCGAAAAGGTTATCTGCAAAGTATAACACAAACATCTACCTCAAACGAGAAGATTTATGTCATACCGGCGCACACAAGGTGAACAATACGATTGGTCAGATTTTGGTGGCGAAGCGTTTGGGTAAAAATAAGATTGTGGCGGAGACGGGTGCTGGCCAACACGGTGTTGCGACCGCAACAGTTTGTGCCTTAATGGGCATGGAATGTATCGTGTATATGGGGGCGATTGATATTGAGCGTCAAGCACCGAATGTAGCGCGTATGCGCATGCTTGGAGCGAAGGTTGTTGCGGCGGAATCGGGCTCAAAAACGTTGAAAGATGCTACGAACGAAGCGATGCGTCACTGGATTAACAATCCAGTAGATACGCATTATATTATTGGTTCTGTGGTAGGACCACACCCTTATCCGGATATGGTGGCCAGGTTTCAGTCGGTGATTTCTGAAGAAATCCGTAGCCAATTGCAGGAGAAAGAGGGTCGTGATTATCCAGATTATGTGATTGCCTGCGTAGGCGGCGGTTCGAATGCAGCCGGAGCGTTTTACCATTTCTTAGATGAACCTCGGACGCAATTAATTGCTGCGGAGGCTGCAGGAAAAGGGGTTAATTCGGGTCATTCGGCGGCTACTACCTTTTTAGGAAAGCCAGGTGTTCTTCACGGGAGCAAAAGTTTGTTGATGCAAACAGAAGATGGTCAAGTGATCGAGCCCTATTCGATTTCGGCAGGATTGGATTATCCGGGTATTGGACCGATGCATGCAAATTTATCTACAACGGGGCGTGCTCGGTTTTTTGGTATCACGGATGCGGAGGCATTAGATGCGGCGGTTGAATGTTCTGTTTTAGAGGGGATTATCCCAGCATTGGAGACGGCTCATGCATTGGCTGTTTTTGACAAGTTGCAGGCTAAACCTGATGAGGTGATTGTCGTGAATTTATCGGGCAGGGGAGATAAAGATTTGTCCACGTATCAGCAGCACTTAAAATTGAATGACTAAGATGAATCGGATTACTAAATTATTTGCGGAGGCGACGGAGCCTATTTTAAATGTGTACGCGACAGCGGGTTATCCAAATTTTGGGGATACGATGACAGTTTTGAATGCCTTGCAGGCAGGGGGAGTGGATATCATTGAGATTGGAATGCCGTATTCGGATCCGGTTGCGGATGGCGAAACGATCCAGCAGTCTAATCAAGTATCCTTAGATCAAGGGATGTCGGTGGCTCATTTATTTGAGCAATTAAAAGATATGCGTCAAACGGTCACGGTTCCTGTTTTATTGATGGGTTACATTAACCCGGTTTTGCAATATGGAGTGGAGGCTTTTTGTCAAAAATGTGCGGAAGTGGGGGTTGACGGGTTGATTTTACCCGATTTGCCGATGGCTGAATTTGAGTCGGAATATCAAGCAATTTTCGAGCAATATGGATTATATAATATCTTTTTGATTACACCTCAGACGACAGATGCGCGTATTGCACAGGTGGATGCGATAAGCAAAGGATTCATTTACATGGTTTCTTCGGCGAGTACGACAGGTGCGAAAACGGGTATTTCGAATGATCAGGAAGCGTATTTCAAGCGGATTAATGGGATGAATTTAAAAAATCCACGTTTAATTGGTTTTGGTATTTCAGATCGTGCGAGTTTCGTAAAGGCCTCTAAATCGGCGGCTGGTGCTATTATCGGTAGTGCTTTTGTGAAGTTGTTGGGCCAAGCTCAAGATCTTCACAGTGAGATCGTTGGATTTGTTCAATCGATTAAAGGGAAAAAGTAATTGATTGTTTTTAGAAAGAAATATTTTTTCTATCTTTGCAACCCAATCAGCAATTTTATGTACGAAGTGACCGCTAAGTGCTGATATTACACAAAATAAAAAGTCAGATGAGTGATTTAATTAAATTTGTAGAAGCTGAGAATGCAACGCGTCGTGCAGAGCATCCAGAATTTGCTGCTGGAGACACAGTAAACGTACACGTTAAGATCCGTGAGGGTAACAAGGAGCGTATCCAGGTATTCCAAGGATTGGTAATCCAACGTAAAAATTCAGGTGCTGGTGAGTCTTTCACAGTACGTAAAATTTCAAATGGTATTGGTGTTGAGCGTATCTTCCCAATCTTATCACCAAACATCGATAAAATCGAAGTTATGCGTCGTGGTAAAGTGCGTCGCGCACGTTTATTCTATATGCGTGGTAAGCAAGGAAAAGCGGCTCGCGTTAAAGAGAAGAAAAAATAGGTTTGAGATTTTTTTATATAAAAGAAAGCTGTTCAGAAATGGGCAGCTTTTTTTGTGTTTTTATATTCAGTATGTTTAAGATATGTTTGACTTTTAAACATAGTTTAAACCTATTCAATAATGAAATCAAGTTCCTCGAACCGTCGGAAGTTCCTTCACGACGCGAGTTTATTAAGCGGATTGGCTTTTATGCCATCTGTGAAAGACGTTACCTCTTCATTCGTTCAGGCTGGTCCCGAAAAAATTATCGCGCCTCGATTACGTTTTGGTGTCGTGGGAATCAATCATGGACATATTTATTCCATGGCGAATTCCATCATTCGTGGTGGCGGCGAGTTTGTTTCATATTATGCCAAAGAGCCCGATTTAATCAAAGATTTTGCCAAACGGTACCCACAAGCCAAACTCGTGAAGAGTGAAGCGGAAGTTTTGGAAGATCCGTCAATTAAGTTGGTACTCAGCTCCATCACACCAAACGAGCGTGCACCTCTCGGGATTCGTGTCATGCAGCATGGAAAAGATTACATGGTCGACAAGCCGGGAATTATCAGTTTGGAGCAATTAGCGGAAGTTCGAAAGGTTCAAAAGGAGACTAAGCGTATTTATTCGATTTCATTCAGTGAAAGATTTGAAAATAAGGCGACGGAGTTGGCAAGCCAACTAGTTGCTCAGGGAAAAATAGGGAAGGTCATGCAAACTTTGGGTACGGGTCC
>JACCDQ010238218.1_pt1 | contig 21844 bp, 23 predicted proteins | sample 7446031 | NCBI WGS metagenome assembly JACCDQ01 (sample SAMN15323442, study PRJNA562643) | freshwater metagenome | isolation source: river surface water | place: USA:Blue River Watershed | collected 2017-08-17
AGTCTGATTATCAATAATCGCTGGAAGCCTTGACTGGCAAGGTTTTGGCTTGTTTTACTGCCAAAGCACTAAAAAGCTTACAGTGTAAGCCTTTCAAGCCTTTTCTCAGTTAGACGATACCAGTGCCGTGCTTTTTGCTTCTTCTTAAAATTGAGAAATCGTGATAGTCATTTTCATAAAAGCGAGGTATAAAAAAGGGGATAAAACCAATTTTTTGCAAAACTTGTAGAGACCTTACCCAAATTAAAACCGCAATAAAAAGGAAGAGGTTAAAGTACTCCTCCCTTTTTTTCGGTTATGCCTTATCAATCGCATCCTTGATGTTATTTAAGGCATTTTTAGCGGCATCTTTCAGGTTATCAACCGCATTCATGGCAGAAGCTTCAACTTGTTTAGCTTTTCCTTCTAACTGCATTTCCGTATCCCCTGTTAAGTTACCCAAAGCTTCTTTGGCTTTTCCTTCCAGATTTTTAGCGGTAGCGTTGATTTTTCCTTCGGTACTCATCGCTTGGTCTCCTTTGATTTTAGATAGAGTATGTCTTAAGTGATCGTCAATATATCATTAAATTAGGCTAAAATTTTACTGATGAACACAGCATTGATTTTTCGTCCCAGTGACGCGGAAGTTGTGAAGGTTAGTCGTAATGACATTGATTTGTCTAAGTTTCTTTGCACTAATCTTCATCAATTCATGCTTTCCCGAAAGGGCGATGGATTGAGCCGGTCAAAGTGGGAATTTAGGAGATACAAAAACTATGGGGGCCGTTTCCAATTTTATCTCGCTCTTTTTGAGTGTTTTCCTGTCTGAATTTTAGCCTTTTTCAGCAAGTTCTACAAAGAAGTAAAAATCATTGAGCCTGAAATTACCTTCAAAGAAATGAACCAGAGCCTTGTAACATTATGGACGAAAGGTGGGGGTTAAAGCTATCTTCAAATGATAGACTAAAAATCCAATCACACTGACTAATACCAAAGATAAAATCCTCAGAGGAATCACTTCTACCCCAAGTAAAAAAGGAAAATAACTAAACAACGAAACTAACGTAATGGCCACCGGCACAAAGAAATACTGGGGGAAGTAAAACCCATAAATTAGAGAAATTAGGTCTGCTGGAAAAAAGTAGCGATCGTGCATTTTGGGCAAAAAATAGGGCATTAAAAGCACTGATAACGTAGCCAATAAAATGATCAAATCAGAGTTTATCTTGGCTCGACTTTGACCCACAAAAATTATGAACATGATTAACACAGCGATCGCCAAAATGATCCCCAAAGGAGTAATGAGCGAATAATAATCATTGGGAATCCATTGATAAAGATTGGGAGCATTGAGGGTTAATTTTTTAAAAGTATTCGCCTGATTAAAATAAATCAGCAATAAGTCGGGTAAAGGTCTGCCCAATAGCAATGCGGGAAAAATGGCTAACAGATAAACCGTTGGAATCCAACAGAAGATTAGCGGGGAAAGGTATTTTTTAAAAATTAAGATAACCAATAACGGCAATAAAAATAATGCTTGTTGTTTAAAACCGACGGCGATACCAAAGGCAATTAAAGCAAAATTTTCCTGTTGACGACACAAATAATATAAACAAGCCATTAATCCAGTCGTATAAATGACATCACACTGTCCCCAATAGGAACCATTTAAAATTAATGTCGGTGCAAACAATAGCGTAAAAAAAGCCGTTTTCGGAAGGGTTGTTTGGGAAAATTTCAACTTAACCAGTTGATAGGCAAAATAGGCGCAGAGCAACTCAAAGGGAAACGTAATTAGCTTAATCCCAACAACCTTTGGCAGTTCCCCAAAAATAGTAACAATAATTGCCAGGAAATAGAGATAGGGCGGGGTATAGTTACTAAAATTATCTTTAATGGCGAAAAATCCCCCCTGATTTTGCAAATGATTATACCAAGGTTCTAAGAAATAAACATAATCATTGGTTTGATGGTGGAGTAAGCTCCCACGAATCATAACCGCCAACAATAACAGATAACCATCGGCATAAAAAAAGGGATTGGAGAGCCGGCGTTGGATGCTTCCCCAAAGATTCGGAATCAAACTGAAGGGTTTCAAACGAACCTCCTTGACTACATTCTTATCTCTTCATCACCATCCACCAAGGCGATCGCCCCTTTAACCTGACAAAAGTTAACCCATTCCCTGGATGCTCATTTATTGATTGGCTCCTTCAGATGAAATTGAGATAACCAAAAGGCGATCATCCCTAGACTAATCACACTTAAACCGGCGATCGCCCCTAATAATTCCTGACGTAAAATCACAATTAAAGACCCGGAAATCAGGGCCATCACTGCCAAAATAAAACTAAAAATCAAACTCAAACGTTGATATTGTAGGTATTGCCGTCCTAATTGCTGTTGTTGGTCTAATAACTGGAGAGGGAGAGGATCTTCCGTTATATCTAAGGAGATTGCCCTCCTCTCCAAACTTTCTTGTACAGATTCATCGTTGAGCATCAAATTTCATTCTTACTCAGGTGAATTTAGGGAGATAAAACCTAAGCTTCCTTCGCTAGAGCTTGAACTGCCTGGGTTGGATCTAACTTTAAGATTAAAACCCCTAACGGCGGTAAACATAAATCCAAGGAATAGGGTTGACCATGGAAAGACCAGTCCTCCGACCACTTGCCCCCCAAATTCCCCAAATTACTCCCACCGTATTTGCGGGCATCACTGTTAAATAACTCCGTATAGAAACCCGCAACCGGAACCCCGATCCGATAATGACTATGGGGCTGGGGCGTAAAATTACAGACCGTAATCACAAATTCACTGTTATCCGCCGAGCGACGTAGGAATGACACCACACTATGACGGGTATCCGTACAATCAATCCATTGAAAACCGTCTTCTTGGAAATCCTTGGTATAAAGGGCGGGTTCACTACGATACAGCGCATTTAATTCTTTAAAAAAGAGCTTTAACCGTTGATGGAGTTCATACTGTAATAAATGCCATTCCAAATCCGCCCAAACATTCCATTCACTCCACTGGCCAAACTCCATACTCATAAACAGGGTTTTCTTGCCAGGATGGGTGAACATATAGGTAAATAACGCCCGCACGTTAGCGAATTTCTGCCACTCATCCCCAGGCATTTTGCCTAACATATTGCTCTTACCATGCACCACCTCATCGTGGGACAGAGCCAGCATATAGTTTTCGCTGTGGTGATACCACATACTAAAGGTGACATTATTTTGATGGAATTGGCGGAACCAGGGATCCATCCCGAAATAGTCCAGCATATCGTGCATCCAGCCCATATTCCACTTGAGATTAAACCCTAAGCCGCCTACATAGGTCGGCCAGGAAACCATCGGCCAGGAAGTGGATTCCTCGGCAATGGATAAGACTCCGGGATAGTAACCAAAGAGCAGGCTGTTAACTTGACGCAAAAAGTCCGCCGCTTCCAAGTTTTCCCGACCGCCGTACTGATTAGCGACCCATTCTCCCGCTTTCCGGCAGTAGTCTAAATAGAGCATGGAAGCCACCGCATCCACCCGAATCCCATCAATGTGGTATTTATCAAACCAGAAGAGGGCGTTGGCCACCAGGAAATTCCGGACTTCATTGCGGCCATAGTTAAAAATCAAAGTTCCCCATTCCTTGTGTTCACCTTTGCGGGGGTCTTCGTGTTCGTAGAGATGGGTTCCATCAAAAAAGGCTAATCCGTGACCGTCCTTGGGAAAGTGACCGGGTACCCAGTCCACAATCACCCCAATGCCGTTTAAGTGACATTGATCCACAAAATACATAAAGTCTTCGGGACTGCCGTAACGAGACGTTGGGGCAAAATACCCCGTGACCTGATACCCCCAGGAACCATCAAAGGGATGTTCAGCAACGGGTAACATTTCGATATGCGTAAAGCCTAATTCTTTGACGTAGGGAATCAGTTTATCTACTAATTCACAGTAAGTTAAAAACCGCGCTCCCGTATTCCATTCGGATACTTCTACGCCTTCGCCTTCACCAGCCAGATAGCGAGCAGGTTCTACGGCAGAAGTATGTAACCAGGAACCCAGGTGGAGTTCATAGACCGAGACAGGTTTACTGAGGGGATCACTGTTGCGTCGTTGCTCTAACCAGTCTTGATCATGCCATTGGTAATGATCTAAATCGGCGACAATGGAGGCAGTTTTGGGGCGTACTTCCTGTTGGAAACCGTAGGGGTCGGATTTTTCGTAGATATGACCGTCCCAATTTTTGACTTCGTATTTATATTTTGCACCAAATTCTAAGTTGGGAATAAAGAGTTCCCAAACCATGTTGTTATTTTTTCGCATCTGGTGGAGACGGCCATCCCAGTTATTGAAATCTCCCAGGACGGAGACATTACGGGCGTTGGGGGCCCAAACCGCAAAATACACCCCTGTAATCCCATCAATTTCCGTTTTGTGTGCCCCTAGTTTTTCGTAAATGCGATGATGATTCCCTTCCCCAAATAGTTGTAGGTCAAAGTCGGTTAATTTCGGCGATCGAAAGGCGTAGGGATCATAGATGACTCGCTCATGGTCGCCTTCCTTGAGCCTCAACTGATAGTTGGCTAACTCTGGGGTTTCAATGACGCATTCAAAGAAGTGGGGATGATGTACCGAAACCATGGGAAATTCCTGGCGTTCGGAGGGGATTAGCACTGTAGCCGCCTGAGCCGTCGGCAAGTAGGCCCTAACCACCCATTTTTTGACGGTGCCGTTTTCTTCGAGGGGATGATTCCCTAATAGTTCAAACGGATTGTGATGGAGGTTATAGACAATTTGATTAACTTGATCGGGGCTAAGGGTGCTGGTCATTGGTGCTATGTTAAACGGTTAAAAGATAAAGGTATTTCTGGGGAAAGGGAAGTTCCCCCGCTAAAGTTACCTATACTTTACACACTTTTCTGAATTTTCTAACCAGTTGGCGATTTTTGCTGTGCTTTGAGAAGGGTCGGTCAGGGTAACTCGACGGAGGTGGGTTTGGCAATGTGAGGGAGTCCCCATCCTAACTTTTCTCGCAGGATCTGGAAAAATTCAGGGGATTGCAAACGAATAAATTGGGCAGAGTAGGGGGATTTTTCTAAATGTACCCGGTCTTCGGGAAGGACGTAGCAACCACCGTTACCATCTACGACCATAATCATGCGGTTGGGGGTGGCGGGAAAGACGTTGACGGGTTCGCTGTCGGAAAAAACGAGGGCGCGGGAGGCTAGGGAGTGGGGACAGATGGGGGCGAGTTGCAAAACCGGGACATCGGGGGTAACGACGGGGCCACCGGCACTGAGGGAATAGGCGGTGGAACCGGTGGGGGTGGAGATAATAATGCCATCGGCGGCAATGTCAACGGGGGCGTGTTGGCCAATCTGAATTTCAAAGTGGCACATACTGGTTAGGGGTTCCCGATGTAAGACCATTTCGTTGAGGGAGAGGGCTTCCCACAGCAGGGTATTTTCTCGAAAGAGTCGCACGGTTAACATGGAACGGCTTTCGATTTGATAGTTACCGGCTAAAACCTGGGCGATCGCCTGGTCTAACTGAGCCAGATAGAGTTCGGTTAAGAACCCCATGTGGCCCGTATTGACCGTCAGGAGAGGGATACCCAGGGGAGCAAGTTGGCGAAAAGCGGATAGAACGGTGCCATCTCCCCCTAATACCAGACCAAAGGCCATTTCTGAGGTAAAACGGGCCGGGGTTAAATGTTCAATCCGGGTATGACAAATGGGGCGATCGGGTTGGGAATAGCCCAGTAAGCCTCCCGATCCCGTCGCTAAAATGACTTCATGGCCCAGGGACTGTAAATGGTGTTGGATTTCCTGGGTAACTTTACAGGCAGTAGGTTTGTTATCGTTATAGATAATGCCGATTTGGGGCACAGTAAACTAATCCTAAATGAAGTTAAAGACAGAATTTTAGACAAAAAAACCTTTTTTCTTCTTCTTGCCCTGGGACGTTTTGTTTTTCTCATAGTCGAGTTCTTTGAGTTTTTTCAAAATCCGTCCGAAATATTCCTGTAGATAGGATTCTAAGGTGGTTGTTTCCTGGGGATCAAGGCCAAAGCAGGGATAAACTGCGGTCATGTTGGTGGTGAGGGGTTGACCACTGGCGAGCACTTCGGCAAAAGCTAGACGGTCAGAAACGTTGTACGTCCACTGGAAACAACGGGTTAGTCCGCGCATGAATCGCAACATACCGAGGGGAACCTTGGAAATTTTGGCTTCTTGACCGGATAGTTTTTCGCACAGTTGAATAATTTCTTCCCCTGTCCAGGCCCGGTTTCCTACGACAGGAAAGGTTTGATGGGCAGTTTCGGGATGGGTGAGGGCGGCCACAGCAAATTTGGCTACGTCGAGGGTATCCATATAGGCGATCGGGGTGCTTTCTCCCGTCATCCAGACGGCTTGGTTATCTAAAATCGGCATGGCGTATTGACCGATTAGCCCCTGCATAAATCCACTGGTTTGCAAGATGGTGTAGTTTAATCCAGATTCTTGCAAAAATGCTTCGCTACAAGCCTTAATGTCCATCAAAGGGACTTGGGGATAATTCGCGGCTCCTAAAATCGAGAAGAAGATAAATCGTTGGATAGGAGATGGAGATCGCTGGGCCGCCTGGATCAGATTCACTTGCCCTTGCCAATCTACCTGCTTAATGGAGAGGGAATCCGTGGCTCTGGCGGTGGCCGCATCAATGATCGCCTCTATCCCCGTTAAAGCGGTGGTGAGGGTGGCCGGTTTACAGAGATCCCCCGGCACTAATTCGGCTCCCCATTCCTTAAGAAAGGTTGCCCTTCTCAGATTTCTGACTAAACAGCGGACGGTGTGCCCCTCATCCAAAGCACGACGGACAACTTGTCGCCCCAAGGTTCCCGTGCCACCAACTACCAAGACTTGCATTTAAGTTTTGTAACATTTTTTAACGTTTACACCATCATAGCAGAAGCGAGTTGTAAAGCGTTTCTCCCCAGAGAGATTCTGTCATCCCCCTCAAACCCTTACCGAGTCTAAGGTTTAGGGACCATCTTTCCCCGGAAAACGCTTTCGCTTCCGATAGGCCGTTAATTCGTGTTCAGGCTTGGGTTAACTGTAAAACCGGGTCGGTGGGTTCGCGGGTAAAACAGGTCATATCACTGAAATAGCGTAATTCCACCTGTTGGATCTGTAAAAATTGTGGGTCATTGACGAGCCATTGATCATTGACCTGACTCAGTTTTTCTAAAACCGTTTCTCCCTCGACCAGATCCGGCACTTGATCAAAATAACCGAGGCTGATGTGGGCCGTAAAATGATATTGCTGTTCAACGCCTAGGCCCATTAACCCCTGATTTTGGTACAGCGATCGCCGTAATTCGACAATGGGGGGATAATCCGCTTCGCCTTTGGGAGCTAGGGCCACCGCCACCGCCCTGGGAAACACCAGGAGACCTAACACTTGCCATTGCAGACAGCCGGATTCACTCCAAACCGGTTGATACCCCTGAAAACTTTGCTGAATAAGCTGTTTTAAATCCGTTGCAAACTGAGGATTTTCGGCGATCGCATCTTGATAGGCCCCATCCCAAATCAAATCCGCGAGGGTGAGGTGAAAACTAGTGGGAGGTAACGCACAGAAGGCCGTCCCAAAAATCTCCTGAAGGGTCTGCTGTACCGGTACTAACTGCTCATAGAGAGCCTGATTGAGGGGGTCTTCCGGTCCGGGCGGGGTAACAATGCTATAACCAGGGAAAGGAGCCGGTCGGCCTTGGTGATACTTAGGAGAAGGCTGGAGATTCAGTAATTGATTACGATGCGTCTCCGGTAACGTTAGACGAGCTACCCGATTCACATAGCTTTGATACGTATCGTCCAAACTAAAACCCTCCTACAACAGACAAAAAATGACTTTTTCCCTAGTTTACTGGGTTTTGGAGATCGTCAACACATCTCCCAAGGCTTAAGGGTGATCTGTGAGTTTCCCCAGTCTCCAAGTCTCCCCTATTCCCTACTCACATCCTCCCTCATCGCCTGGGCGAGAGCTTCCCCCACCTGCCGGCAGTAGTAACCATAACTGGGAGAATTACGAAAAGCGGTACTGCGGGGCTGTGGTTCATCAATCACAATCTCTGCACTAATGCGGCCCGGTTTGGCGGCCATGACCACCACGCGCTGGGAAAGGTAAACCGCTTCATAGAGATTATGGGTGACAAAGAGGATTGTCCATTGGTGTTGGCTCCAAAGGCTTAATAAATCGTTATTTAATTTGGTGCGCGTAATATCGTCTAAGGCTCCAAAGGGTTCATCCATCAATAGGATTTGCGGATTGGTGATTAATGCCCTGGCGATCGAAACCCGCATTTTCATCCCCCCCGATAATTGACGCGGATAGGCCAATTTAAACGCACCTAATCCCACATTTTCTAGGGCTGAGAGGGTGGCTAATTCGGCTTTTTTGCGCTGAAGTCCCGCCAGTTTCAGGGGTAATTGCACATTGTCCTTGACCGTTGCCCAGGGCATGAGGGCCGGTTCCTGAAAGACGAAGGCTAGTTTGGGTAAATAGGCGGATTCTCCCAGGGTTAAAGTGCCGCCACTCAGGGGAATCAAACCGGCGATCGCCCTTAACAAGGTACTTTTGCCACAGCCGGACGGGCCGACTAAACTGACAAATTCCGAAGGTTTGACCTGTAAATGGATATTTTCTAGGGCGATGACCCCGTTCTCAAAAATTTTACGCCCCTGGGTAATCATAATCATAATTTTTTAGAGAGATGGGCTTCCTGCGGGTTGGGGATTTTGATAGTAACTGGGGCCTTGATTAATAAACTCCAGATTGTAGGCCTGACGATAATCTAAATCTTTTGGGAAAATGCCGACATCGCGTAACCGTTCATAGGTTGCTTGCCAACGGCGATCGCTCATGGCTCCAATACCCAGGGTTTTGGCTTCACCGCCCAGAATAATCTTTTCATTTTTTAAAGTAGTTAATCCATAATCAATTAGCTCCTGGGGCATTTCGGGATTCGCCTCCCGGATCGCCTGATTACCCAGTTGGGGATTCTCTAAATACTGATACCAACCCTTAATAGAAGCCTCGACAAATCGTTTGACTAAATCCGGCTGTTTTTCTAGGCGATCGCGGGTGGTGTCAATGGTGAAAGAGTATTGATCATAACCCGCTTCCGTTAACCGGAGAACGACCGGTTTAAATCCTCCCTGTTTGGCAATGAGATAGGGTTCCGAAGTTAATAGTCCCTGTTGAGCCGAATTTTTATCCACTAAAAAAGGACTGATATTAAAGTTATAGGGTCGCTGTTGATCATCGGTAAAACCATATTTTTTCTTGAGGAGCGGCCAATAGGTAATATTCGCTGAAGCACTAACAAAAATCGGTTTACCCTTTAAATCCGCCAAAGACTCAACCCCAACATCCGGATGGGCTAAAAGGATCTGAATATCTTCTTGAAAAATAGAAGCCAGGGAAACCTTCGGCACTCCCTGTTGAACACATTTGAGGGAATCAATCGCCGTACCAATGGCAAACGTGACGATCCCCCCCATTAACAACTGATTCATATTGGTTTGGGGAGGGGTCGCATCAATGGTGACATCTAACCCATAATCCTGATAAATTCCCTGGGCCTTGGCCTGATAAAATCCTCCGTACTCAGCTTCCGCTTTCCAACCCAGACCTAATTTTACGGGTTCGAGATCCTTGGCGGTTGGCGGTGGGGATTGGGGGGGCTGACGACAGGCGGAGAGAATACCACTGCCTAGCAATAGAGAACTCCATTGCAGAAAACGGCGACGTTGCCAGGGAGAAGAAGGGAAAGTCACAGGCGATCGAGAAAAAGGATTAAGAAGAAGATACTTTAGTTTAGACTCAATGGCATTCTACGCCATATATAGTGATTTAGCCGTTAATATTAACGCTATCTATAGTGTATTTTTTAGACTATTGTTTAATTAGGTCTCAAGTCTAAGGGGGGAAAAGCCAAAATCAAGAAGTGAAATCAATGCACTCCTTCGCCCAGACTCTATCATGGGCCATGGAAAATGCCGGACTTGAAATAACCTCTATGATTTTTGACTGTGAAGCGGCCTATCTGCATATCCCTTTTTGCCGGCGACGCTGTTTTTACTGTGATTTTCCCATTACGGTGGTGGGCAATGCCGATCTCCATCAGTCAAATTGGGTAGAAAATTATGTCAATACTCTTTGTTTAGAAATTCAAGCAACACCTCGTCAGGGTCAACGGTTAACCAGTATTTTTTTTGGTGGTGGTACTCCCTCCCTTCTACCGGTGCAAAATTTAGCGCAAATTCTCACGAGTTTAGACCACCAATTTGGCATTGATGCTCAAGCAGAAATATCCCTGGAAATTGATCCGGCAACCTTTACTTTTTCCCAATTACAAGCCTATCAATTCCTGGGAGTCAATCGGTTAAGTTTAGGAGTCCAAGCTTTTCAAGATGATTTACTACAAAAATGCGGACGGTTTCATCGGGAAAAAGATATTGAGCAGGCGATCGCCTGGATTCACCAACTAGGGTTTAAAAATTGGAGTTTAGACTTAATTTCTGGTTTACCGGAGCAAACCCTAGACCATTGGCAAGCTTCCCTAGCACAGGCCATTGATTGTCAGCCGAGTCATCTTTCCTGTTACGATTTGGTGTTGGAACCGGTTACAGTATTTGGCAAACAATTGGTAGCAGGAGAAAAACCTCTGCCAGGAGATGAGCAAACAGCCCAGATGTATCGGTTAGCCTCTCAGCTTTTGCGCCAGGCGGGTTATGATCACTACGAAATTTCCAACTATGGGCGATCGGGTTATCAATGTTTACATAATCGGGTGTATTGGGAAAATCGCTCTTATTATGGTTTTGGTTTAGGAGCCGCTAGTTATACCCAGGGGGTGCGTTTTACCCGTCCTCGGACTCGTCAAAGTTATACGGATTGGGTCACAAATTATCGGCGATCGCCGGGAGAAATTTTAGGAGAGCCGGTCTCAGCGATTGATCATTTACTGGAAAGTTTAATGTTAGGATTACGGTTACGAGAAGGGGTCATTCTAGAAACTTTACCGAGGATGAATGCCCATTGGTTAACTCAAATTTTAGCCATTCTTCAGCCATTTGTTCATCAAGGTTGGGTTAATCAGCAACCGGTTAACTACCCGCAGGAACCTCACGTCATACACACCCAAATTCACTTAACTGATCCCGATGGTTTTTTATTTTCTAATCAGGTTTTAACGGCGATCTTTACCGAATTAGAAGATACTCTCTAGCCTCTCTTTGAAGGAGAAAAAACCCAACAATTAACAGTCGTAAGCTGTCGTGCATTTAAGCCGAGTCTTATTCCAACTTCCCCAGGAAGAACGACAAATTTTAGAAGAACTGTTAAATCCCGCTTAAACTTTGCCCATTTCATAAAACCAGTTAACCGCATCCTGAAGCGCACCAAAAACTGAAGATTGAGGTAAATCTAGTTCTTGAACCGCTTTATCGGCATTGTAATACATTAATTGAGCGGACATTCTCACTCCATCGAGGGGGACACTAGGCGTTTTACCGAACGGAGCCAGTAATGTTTCATCTACCCAAGCAACGGCCAACGGCAACCACAGGGGAATAGTCTGTTTGGGGGCGACTAACCCGGTAATTTCAGCTAATTGTTCTAAGATTTCCTTGAGAGTGAGATTTTGATTGCCTAAGATATAGCGATCGCCGCTTTTCCCCTTTTGCCAGGCTAGAAGATGACCGGCGGCCACATCCCGTACATCAATGAGATTCAGACCCGTATTCACATAGGCGGGCATTTGACGACGCAAAAACCGTAAAATCAGATCCCCCGTTGGCGTGGGCTTGATGTCCCAGGGGCCAATGGGAGTACTCGGATTCACAATCACAATATCCTGACCCTGTTGTGCCGCTTTAACGGCTTCCTGTTCTGCCCAATATTTCGACTGTTTATAGGCTCCAATTAATTTTTCGACCGGGCTTTGATAGGTTTCATCGGCGGGTTGACCATCACTCCGTACCCCGATCGCCGCGACGGAACTGGTATAAACGGTACGTTCAATGCCGGATTGTTTGGCACAGGCTAAAATATGACGAGTACCGAGAACATTACTTTGGTATAGTTGCTCACGCTCGGTTTGCCAGAGGGAATAATGGGCCGCCACATGAAATAACCCCTGACACCCCCGCATTTTTTCGGCTAAATGGGGATCATTCAGGTCGCCTTCAACCCATTCAATGGGTAGATCTTGCAAATTATTTTTGGGACTTTGGGGACGCGCTAAGGCTTTCACGCCATAACCTTGATGTAATAGATGACGGATGAGGTTAGCCCCAACAAAACCCGTTCCCCCCGTCACAAAAAAACACGCTTTCCCCATAGTTAACCGTTGATGAGCCGATAAGCATTCCCAAAACCAAGGCGATCGCCTCCTTATTCCTCCGGCGGTTTATCTCGACGAACTCCCCGCACAATCCGGGATAACTCCGACTTCTCATCCACTGTAATCCGGGTGGGTGAACCACTAATAATACGCTCATAATTGCGGAAAGAATCCCGAATATCCGCCCCATCGTGACTGATGGTATATTCCCGGATACCCTTATCGTGCCAAGACCCCCGCATTTTAAAGACGTTAATGGCCCGCGACATTTCCCCTCGAATTTCCACATACTGCAACATAATAATTGTGTCCGTAATCGTAGAAATATGGGACTCCGTAATCGAATGGGCCCCCATAAATTGATCCGTCGTATTGGTGAAAAAGCCTGTAATTTCTTCTTGTTTGGCGTAACCAGTCACCCCAATCACAAATTGCCGAAAGGCATTATTGGTAACGCCCCGGGCCATAGCGGACAGAGAATCAATAGCAATCCGAGACGGCTTAAACTCCGAAATCTCGGACTTAATCATCTGTAAATGATCCTCCAAACCGGCCGATTCGGGATAGGTACAGAGCAATTTTAATAACCCCTTCTGCTCCATTTCTTCAAAATCAATCCCCCAGGAAAACGCATTACGGGATAACTGGGCGCGAGATTCTTCGTAGGCAAATAAAATCGCCCTTTCCCCCTGACGGCATCCTTCCTGTAAAAATTTACTCACTAATAGGGTTTTACCGGTTCCTGTCGCTCCCGTCGCCAAAATAATCGAATCCTTAAAGAAACCCCCACCGCACATTTCATCCAAGGTTTTCACCCCCGAAGAAATCCGCACATTCGACGATCGCTGAGTTAATCGCATAGCACCAAGGGGAAAGATATTAATACCATCGTGGGTAATCGTGAAGGGATATTCCCCTTTCATGTGGGTTGTACCGCGTAATTTGAGAATTTCCACCGTTCTTCTGCGGCGTTCCCCTTCCAACACATTGCGTAAAATTACCACATTATCCGACACAAATTCCTCCACCCCGAACCGGGCGATCGGCCCATATTCTTCGATGCGTTCTGTGGTCATAATCGAGGTGACTTTCAGTTGCTTTAAACGAGCCACCAACCGAAAAATTTCCCGCCGTACCGCCGAAGCCGCCTCATATTGTTGAAAAACCGCCGTGACCGAATCAATGGAAACTAAGCGAGCATCGTATTTCCGCACCGCGTATTGAATGCGCTCAATTAATGCCGAGAGGTCAAAACTGCCCACCACCTCCTGTCCTTCCGGATCGGGAGACGCATCGAGAATAAATAATTTCCCTTCATCAATTAATTGTTGTAAATCCCAGCCAAAACTATAGGCATTTTGAATAATATCCGAGGGTGATTCTTCAAAGGTAATAAACAAACCAGGATAGTCAAAATGATGAATCCCATGGTAGAGAAATTGCACCGCTAAAAGGGTTTTTCCTGTCCCCGATGTGCCACTGACCAAAGTTGTCCGCCCAACCGGTAAACCACCATGGGTAATCTCGTCAAATCCTTCTATTAATGTCCGAATTTTTTGTACTCCAGCACGGGGATTTTTGCCCATGTTCGGGACTTCTTGTCGTTGATTCATTATCGTATTTTTTAAAAAATTAGCTAAAATTGACTTGGGTTAAGTCCATCAAAATTGAAATAGCAGACACAAATCATCATTCCCTCAAAGAATAGGGCATCCCCCAGGGTTAGCTAAATGTCATTCTCTCTTTCGCGAATTTCGTCGTACAAGAGATCCAAGCCAATTAATACCCTTTCCCGATCCGAGAGATCACCAATAATTTTACGGACGGGGGGCGGTAACACCTTCGCCAGAGTCGGTGTCGCTAAAATCTTATCCTCTTCGGCAAGCTGGGGATTTTTAAGGACATCAATCACCTTAAGCGCATAGACACCTTTAAATTCTTGTTCTAAGATGGTTTTTAGAGTCTTTAGGGCCCTTACTGAGTTGGGAGTATTTCCCGCCACGTAGAGCTTGAGAACATAGGTTTTTTTGAAATTACTCATTGTCGGGAAGGGCGATCGCTGAAGAAAGATTAAAAAGAGAGAAGTTGACAAGGGACAGGATATCAGAATACCGCAAGTTAGTCCGTAAGTTAGTCCGTTGGATAGTAAATATCCGGGGGGATGTCTTCCCTAGGAATCGAACGACGATACATCTCTCCTAAATGGGCGAGAATATCAATTAAAACCAAACGGTAATCCAATAAAATTTCTTCACTGCGGCCTTCTAGCTTTAGTTGTTGAGAAAATTCATCCATTAATTCCATGTGAATTTCGAGGATTTGGGAAACGGAAACATCGGCAAAAAACAGCTGATTTACAAACTGATCAATCATTTGGTTCGCATCTACATCACGATTATTGCTGAAATAATAAAGAATAATTTCCTGATAATCCAGCAACATTTGTTCCCGAAATGCCTTTCTTTCGGAGGAGTCTAAATTACGATAAAAGTATTGGGGATTTCGTTTGTAATACACACCCAGGTAGCCTAGCCTTTCTTTGAGTTTATCAGCCAGACGACGTTGTTGCAGGAGGAGAAAGCTCTGTTGAGCATCCTGATTCCGCGGCGATTTGGCTTGGGGGGAGGAATAGTCCGGTAAGGTACAGCCTGGCCCTAAATTCAAATAGTGGGTGATCGCCTTGTCAACTACCGCTGGCAAATTGGGCCAATCCTTTTCGCTTAAGATAATTTCCGCGTTGTGGTAAATCACCGTTGGATTGTCACTGCGATACCCCGGTAATAGCGAAGTCTCTTCCTCTGTTTGCAACAAAATTACCGGCAACAAACAACCCTGCTCATACAATTCATTAAAAAAAGGTAGAACATGATTGTGATAAGCAATGACGAGACAATCAATTTGTTCCCGATGTTTTTCAATAAATTGGGCCAGTTCCTCTAGGGAATGCACATAGGTCAAACGATAACGCTCGCCTATCAAGAAGCTACTGAGTTTCTCGGCGATCGATTCTGTAACAAAGAGACAGAGAGAAAGAGGCGATTGCAAAGCGTTCTCAACAGGGTAAAAAAAGCGGAGGGGATTCTTCCCAGCCCAGAATTTGACCAGAGCCATTCCCTACTAATGAAATTAGCATATCCTCGCCAGAGAAGACTAGGGGAATTTCAACGACAAAAATCCTACGGAGCGGCATTTTTCTGAGGGAGTGCTGACAATACTGAAGAGGTTATCCCTCTGCCGCCTTCGCATTATAAACATTCATCGTCTGTTCTAGCCCCATTTTCAAGCTATATTCGATCGCCTCTACCGCTAAATTCAAACTACTCAATACTAATGGCTGTTCTGTTGCCGTAAAACGCCCCAAGACATGGGCGATCGTCGCTTCTTTATCCTGGGATTTGCCAATCCCTAAACGCAACCGGGGAAAAGCCTGACCATGAAGATGACTAATAATAGACTTCATGCCATTGTGTCCCCCTGCCGATCCCGATAGTCGTAGCCGGAGCCGTCCCAAGGGAAGATCCATATCGTCATAGACCACCAAAAGGTTATCCGGCTGGATTTTATACCAGTCCATCACCGCCCTGACTGCCTGACCCGACCGATTCATATAGGTAGTGGGTTTCAATAAGCCAACCTTTTGTCCCCGTACCATCCCTTCAGTAAAGTAGCCATGGAAACGACGATGCTCTTGCCAGGAACAATGCCAGGTAGAAGCCAGAGCATCCATCACCGCAAAACCAATATTGTGACGGGTTTGGTCATACTTCGGTTCGGGATTGCCTAGCCCCACCACCAGACGAGGAAGATGAACAATGGTTTCTGTTCCCATATTTATTCGGCCAGTTGGAATTGAGTCTCCAGATAGACCCTAGCACAGGCGCGATAGTGGGGAGAGGTTTGCCCCCCATAACTCCCTTCGTTTTGTAGCAGAAAAAGGGAGAGGGAAGCCGCAAAGACCCGATCTAAATCCCAGTTCGGATGTTTTTCCATATATTTTGTTAGGGATTGGTGTAAATCTTCGGGAATTTCTGCAAAAATGCTGACGGATGTGTCCATAGCTACCTCAGATAAAAGAAGAGATTGCCCCACACTCTTTTGCTCTTGAACCCGATGGGGAAGGGACGCTGTTTGGAATACGCGCTCATTATTTTTAGCGAGAAGTGACGGAGCTTGTCAACTCATCGAAAAATGAAGAAATCTGCACGGCTCGATTTTACGCAACGAAAGAATAAGCCTTTCAGCCCTGTTTTTGTTATACTTCTTAACAATAACTCCGTATTCTCTCAGGATACGAGGCGATCGCGGCATATTCCCCAAAAAAAAGATGACCTAGCTCTGTACTCTACTATCCCTAGAGGGAATTCCCGGAAAATCTCCCCTACCCCTAGTAACCCAGGAACCAACGTCCGGAAAAAAATTGGGGAAAACCTGGGGAAAACCAGAAAAAAAATCACCACGCCTCGTGAGTCCCTGGGGAAAAAGTGGGGAGGTGACGGAAAAACTCGGACAAAAAATAAGAATTACAAACTTTAGCGAATATGTAACAATTTATGGAGAAATTGTCCATTCTCATCGGTCAAAAGTTATGGCGGCTACAATTAAAAAAGGTGCTTTAGTTCGAGTGCTACGGGAAGCCCTAGAAAATAGTCTCGAAGCCCAGGCCAGCGATCGCCGTTTGCCGAGCTATCTTTTTGACAGTAAAGGAGAAGTCCTCGACCTCAAGGAAGACTATGCCCTGGTGCGCTTCTACGTTCCGACCCCTAGCGTTTGGTTGCGGGTTGACCAACTGGAACTAGCCCCTTAATCCTTATTGGGTTGGTATTTTATGAGTCCCCTAGTCCCTTCCATGGGTTGTCAAGCCGCTCAGGTTTCCGTCGTCGGCGCCGGAAATGTGGGTCGTACCCTAGCCCAACGCATTGCCCAAAAGGATTTAGCCAATGTGGTGTTATTAGACATCGTGGAGGGACTGCCCCAGGGAATCGCCCTAGACCTCATGGCCGCTCAGGGGGTGGAAGAACGGGATTGCAAAATCCTGGGGAGTAACCATTACGAAGCCACCGCCGGTTCCGAGATTGTGGTGATTACCGCCGGGTTAGCCCGCAAACCGGGGATGAGTCGAGATGATCTCCTGCACGTCAACGCCAAAATTGTGGTCGAGGCGGCCCAAAACGCGCTCCACTATTCCCCGGAAGCCTTTTTTATTGTGATTACCAATCCCCTGGATGTCATGACCTATCTGGTCTGGAAAGCCACGGGGCTACCGAGTCAACGGGTGATGGGGATGGCCGGGGTCTTAGACTCTTCCCGTTTACAGACCTTTATTGCCATGCACCTAGGGGTTTGCCCGGCCGATGTGAGTGCCATGGTCTTAGGGGGCCACGGCGATTTGATGTTACCCTTGCCGCGTTACTGTACGGTACGGGGGGTTCCCATTACTGAACTGATGGATGCAGTGACCATTGACCAGTTAGTGGAACGGACTCGTAATGGGGGAGCGGAAATTGTCAAGCTATTACAAACGGGGGGAGCTTACTATGCCCCGGCGGCTTCGGCCTGTGTCATGGTGGAATCTATTTTGCGGAATCAATCGCGTCTTTTGCCGGCGGCGACCTATCTCCAGGGGGAATACGGGTTACAGGATGTGTTTATTGGGGTTCCCTGTCGTTTGGGATGTCGGGGGGTGGAAACGATTTTAGAGGTGAAGTTAACCCCGGCAGAAACGGAAGCGTTACATCTTTCGGCCCAATCTGTGCGAAAAAATGTGGATCTGGCATTGGAGAAGTTAGGGTTGAGTTAAAACAAAAGCAGGCTATGATAAGGCTCAGATTTGCCTAACCATCGTCCCGTTCCAAAACTATGACCCAGGACTCCTTACCGACCCTTATTATTGGTGCAGGGTTTACGGGATTATTTGCGGCCTTGCATCTGCGCCATCAGCGTTATCCCTCGGAAATTATCCTGATTGATCCCCAGGAGCGATTTGTCTTTAAGCCGATGCTCTATGAGTTGTTAACGGAGGAGTTGCCAGAGGATGTGGTGTGTCCTCGTTACGTAGAGTTATTACAGGGGAGTGATATTACCTGGCTTCAGGCACGGGTTGAGCAGGTGGATTTAAAACAGAAGCAAGTACAGTTAGCAGAGGGAAAAAGTTATCACTACCAGAACCTGGTTCTCGCGGTGGGGTCAGTGCAGGGATATTTAGGAACACCAGGGGCGGCCGACCATAGTTTTGCCTTTCGATCGCGGGAAGAAGCCATCGGTTTACGGGAGCATTTAAAAAATTGTTTGACCCAAGCCCTCAAGACGGAAGATCCCCAGGAAAAACAAGCTCTGTTAACGGTGGCGATCGTGGGGGGCGGGCCGTCGGGGGTGGAAATGGCGGCCACATTGGGGGATCTCTTGCCCAGTTGGTATGCAGAGATGGGCGGTAAAATTCGGGATTTAAAACTGGTCTTGTTTAATCATGCTCGACAAATTTTAGCGGGGGATGCCAATGCTCATCTCCAACAGGATGCTCTGCAGGCTCTACAACAACGCACGATTCCCATTGAGTTAAAACTGGGAACGGGGGTGAAATCCGTCACGGGCGATCGCCTCACCTATCAAACCGGTCAAGAAGATGTCGCCAGTTTAGCGACCCAGACCACCATTTGGACGGCAGGAACCGCCTTAAATCCGTTGATAGAAGCCCTTAAGGAACAAATCTCGCCCGAAAATTTAGCGAAACACGGTCAATTAGTCGTCTCCCCCACCCTCCAACTGCCTGATTTTCCGGAGGTTTTTGCCGCCGGGGACTGTGTGCAAGTCCAGGGTCAAAATCAGCCCGCCCTCGCCCAGGTGGCCTATCAACAGGGAGCGACTATTGCCCATAATTTGATCGCCCTCAGCCAAGGCAAACCATTACAAATTTCTAACGCTCGTCTCCGGGGAACTCTGATGAAGTTAGGGTTACATAACGGCGTAGCTAATCTTTTTGATAAGGTGCAAATTCCCGGACAAGCGGGGGATTTACTTCGCAATGCCACCTATCTGGAAATGTTGCCCACACCGCTCCATAATTTCCAAGCCACTGTGGAATGGCTACGGCAAGAAACCATAGACCGCTATCACCATCCCCAACCGCTGTCCAGCGAACAAATAAAGTTATTGCCCCTTTCTCCCCAGGAACGTCAGCATTACCAGCAAGTCAAAGTTTTGGCGATGTTTGTTCCCCTGCTTTTGGCGATCGCCACCTGGATCGGTTTTCAGACCCCGCCCAACGAACGATTTCCCACGCCCAACCATCCTACCCGTCCCGCCCGATAGTCCATGTTTGCCCTCAATAACCAAAACTTGCCCTACCCCGACACAATGCACCCGGTCATTGTGCATTTTGTCATTGCCATGGTCTTATTTGCCTACGTTTGTGACGTAACCGGTTATCTCACCCGTAACCCCCGCCTCTTAGAAGTCAGTTGGTGGAATTTATTAGTCGCATCCGTCGCCATTTTCTTTGCCGTCATTGTCGGACAATTAGAAGCCGGTTTAGCCTTAGCCTATCCCGCCGCCCAAACAGCCTTAAATTGGCACACCGTTAACGGTTGGTCATTATCTGCTCTATTAGTGGGATTAACGGCCTGGCGGTCTGTCCTGCGGATTCAGAACCCCTTAAAATTACCCGTCGCCTTTTTAGGAGCCTCCACCGTTATTCTTTGTTTAGTGTTTTTACAAATTTTTCTAGGTTGTCTAATTGATTGGGTGTTTGGTCTCCATAGTTTACCCGTTGTACAAGCTACCAAAGCAGGATTAATTCAATGAATCCCAGCCTAATCGAGCAATTAAAACAAATCGGTTTAGATCTGGGGATTAATGGTCTGCCCTACCGTTTCCCCCTTCATCCCAACCTAGTCCATTTAAGTCTCGGTCTATTTATCATTGCCATCACCTTTGACTTTGCCGGTACCTTATTTTTTCTGGACAAACCTATCCTAAAATTTCTCGGTATTCCTGCCAGCCGTCAACACTTTTATGATGTCGGTTGGTACAATGCTGTCGCCGGTTCGGTCGTAAGTTTTTTCACCGTTGCCGCCGGTTTTTTTGAAATCCTGTTAGCCGATCCGGATCTCAAACTCCTGAGCGACTGGGGACTAGGAGCCGGCCCAACGATGATCTTGCATGGAGTAGGCGGAATCTTATTACTAATTATGATGGTAGGAATGACAATTTGGCGGGGGTATCAACGCTTTGTCTGGCGTAGCGAAGAAGAATCTCAAGTATCCTGGTCTTACCTGGGTGTTGGTTTATTTCTGTTTTTGTATATGTTTCTCCATGGTACCCTCGGCGCACAACTCGGCGCAGAATTTGGCGTTCATAACACCGCCGCTCAATTATTACGATTAGGGGAAAATCCCAATCAAGTTTTACGATAGATGGGCCATTATCAAAATAGTCACTGATCGCTCTTCACAAATAACAAGACCGCGATCGCCCTATCTAAATGCTTCAATTTGCTCTAGATAAACATTAACTAGCTTGTGATTGACAATTAATTCTTCAATGTGTGGCCAAACCTGAGTTAATAGCTGATGAAATTCACGTTTTCGCATATTCCCAAAGCGAATATGAACGACTTTAGGCGGGTTGGAATCTAGCATTAGTCGATCAGAGAAATCTACATCTTTAGTGATAATGACTAGATTTTTTTCCTTAGCGTATTGCCAAATTTCTGTATCGCTGAGGCTTTTGCCTAAAGTTGAAACATGAATAATCGGTAATGACGGAGTAAAATGTATTTTAGAAGGTAGATTTTCATCCAATAAAAATCCGTTCATGCGACTTTCCGGATTTCATAATGATTGGCCATTAATTTTGTAGCAAATTGGAGACAGGCATAAATATCTGCTCTGGAGAGGGAAGGATATTCTTCTAGAATTTCTTCAATAGAATCTCCTGCCGCCAAAAATTCCATAACGGTTTGTACGGAAATTCTTGTACCAGTGATAATTGGTTTTCCATTACAGATATTTGGATCAATTATGATAGTATTTTTCATTTTTTCTTGGTTTTTCTTTGAAAATAATGGAAATAATTAAAAAGTGTGTTTGATCAAAGAAATTTATATTGATAATAGCAGATGATCGCATTTTTAAAAATAACAAGATCGCCATTTCCCACTACAAAAAACAAGACTGCAATCACATTTTTAAAGTGTGTCTCGATATTCTTAAAGTATGGCTAAAATATCGGCTAGTTGGTTTCTGTGGAGGTTGTTGGGGTTAAGTTGGAATCGGATGATTGCAGTACGGTATCGAGTTTCGATTCGAGTTCGGCGAGTTTCTCGTTCTGTTTTTGTAAGTCAGACAAGCCCCCGTAGGATTTGATCCAATGTAACAAGGCTGAAAGTAAGCCCCGCGAAGAGGAGTCCGAACCATTGGGGGATGATGATTGGGTCGTTTCCGAGTTGGATTGAGTCATAGTTGAGGAT
>JACCDQ011523602.1_pt1 | contig 21839 bp, 22 predicted proteins | sample 7446031 | NCBI WGS metagenome assembly JACCDQ01 (sample SAMN15323442, study PRJNA562643) | freshwater metagenome | isolation source: river surface water | place: USA:Blue River Watershed | collected 2017-08-17
AGCGTAAAGTAAATCAAAATGCCAGCAATGATAAACGAGGCAATAAACGAAATAAACAAAACATTGGCATTTGCTTCGGGCAAAAACGATAAAAAAGCTGTTGTAAAAGTGGCAATGACAAAACCCAATACGGTAGCTAAAAGTCGGGGATTTAAGAGCATATTGATGGAAATAAATGATTGTGCAAAGCCTCTAATATTTTGAAAAATCGTTGTTTGTAAACCTGCTGCGGTATTTACAACCAAGTCAATTGGGGCAATAGCTACTTATGAAAGCTCAAAAATTCAAGTTTTTTTTCAAACTATCTTGCTTTGTTGTGTTAAATCTGAAAAACAGCTCATAAAAACTTTGTACTTTTGCGTTTTGAAAGCAAAATTATGGAACTGAATCAATTAACAGCTATTTCCCCAATTGACGGGCGTTATCGTAAGCAAGTAGAAAGCCTTGCTCCTTATTTTTCAGAGTTTGGGCTCATCAAATACCGTGTTCGTATCGAAATCGAATATTTTATTGCTCTTTGCCAAATTCCATTACCGCAATTGGCTGGCGTTAGTGCCGACCTCTTTCCTGCTTTAAGAAACATCTATCTTAATTTTTCGGAAGCCGATGCTCTTTGGATTAAAGACACCGAAAAAGTGACCAATCACGATGTAAAAGCTGTAGAATATTTTATTAAACATAAATTAGCCGATTTTGGTATTGCCGATTCTTTAGAATTTATCCACTTCGGACTTACTTCGCAAGATGTAAACAACACCGCCATTCCGCTTTCGTTGAAAGAAGCCATGGACGAAGTACTCGTGCCAAAATTGCAAGAAACCATTGCCAAAATCAACGACTTAGCAACGCTTTGGCAAGACATTCCGTTGTTGGCACATACGCACGGGCAACCTGCTTCGCCTACTCGTTTGGGCAAAGAGTTTAAGGTATTTGTAGAACGCCTCGAACGCCAAATGGACTTGTTGGCAACCATCCCCTACAGTGCTAAATTTGGCGGTGCAACGGGCAATTTTAACGCACACAATATCGCTTATCCTGCTACCAATTGGGTAAGCTTTGGCAATAGCTTTGTGGCTTCTTTGGGTTTGAACAGAAGTAAATATACTACGCAAATTGAGCATTATGACAACCTGGCGGCTTTATTAGATAATTTGAAACGCTTAAACAACATTATCTTAGACCTCGACAGAGATATGTGGACATACATTTCGATGGGTTATTTCAAGCAAAAAATCAAAGCGGGAGAAGTGGGTTCGTCGGCGATGCCACACAAAGTAAATCCTATTGATTTTGAAAACTCAGAAGGAAACGTGGGCGTAGCCAATGCTTTGTACGAATATTTAGCAGCCAAATTGCCTGTTTCTCGTTTACAAAGAGATTTGACCGACTCAACGGTATTGCGTAATTTGGGCGTGCCATTGGCTCACCAACTGATTGCCCTAACGGCATTGTTGCGTGGCTTGAATAAGTTGGAACTGAACCAAGCCGCCATCGAAGCCGATTTAGAAGACAACTGGGCCGTTGTTGCTGAGGCTATCCAAACGGTGTTGCGTCGGGAGGCATATCCACAACCTTATGAAGCCCTTAAAGCCTTGACACGCAAAAACGAGAAAATTACGGCTACGACCATCGCCGAGTTTATCGAAACCCTCGACGTAAACGATGCCATCAAAGCCGAATTGAAGGTCATAACGCCATTCAATTATTTGGGTGTAATGGAGTAAGCTTTTCTTGATATACGTTCAGATGATTTCTAAGGAAAAGACGCATTCTTCAAAAATTATTCTGTAATATTTTTTGAAAAACAAAATTTCCCTTTAAGTTTGCAGACAAATAAACAACAATGAAACAATCTATCAAAAATACTGCGTGGTGGTGGCAACTGACAATTCTCGGTTGAGCAGTATCACTATGTATTTTCGGTATAAATATATTTCACGAAAAGGCTTACTGTTCAACCAGTAAGCCTTTTTTGTTATCATCGACTTAACCCAACGCACAAAACTTAGCTTTTTAAAACGATATGAATTTTCAAGTAACAACCATTCAAAAGAAAAAATTAGCGGATACCATTACGCCTGTGGGCGTGTTTCTGAAGCTTCGCAATAAGTTTAAGAATACGGTCATTCTCGAAAGTGCCGATTATCATGGAAAAGAGCATGGTTACAGCCACATTGCCTGCGACCCAATCGCAAGCTTTATCCTCGACAACGATGTGGTAACGCAAAACTTTCCAGACGGTACAACCGAACAATTTACGTTAGGCAAACGCAAAGATGCCGTGCAAGCCCTGATGCAATTTGCCCAACGCTTTGAATGGGAACGCCAACCCGATTACGCCCCTATGGCAAACGGGATGTTTGGACACATCAGTTACGATGCCGTAGAATATTTTGAAGATATTGAGATTCAAGAAAAAAATAGCAATACCGAGATTCCACAAATTATTTATTATGTGTATCGCTACGTGATTGCCATTAATCATTTCAAAGATGAGCTATCGTTGTATTGTCATCATTTTGCCAACGAAACCAACACCACAGGCAGCATCGAAACCCTAGAAATGCTTTTGGATTTACCGCATTATAATACCAAACCATTTAAAGTAACAGGAGCGGAGCAAACCAATTTTACCGACGACGAAATGCGTCAGGTTATCCAAACTTGTATCCAGCATTGTTTGAGAGGCGACGTATTTCAGATTGTTCCTTCTCGCCGCTTTAGTCGGACGTATGAAGGCGACGATTTTCAGGTATATAGGGCGTTGCGTTCTATCAATCCATCGCCTTATATGTTTTATTTCGACTACGAAAAATATCATATTTTTGGTGCTTCGCCCGAAAAGCAAATACAAATCAAAAATGGTTTGGCCGAAATACACCCCATTGCAGGCACATTCAGACGCACAGGCGACGACGAAAAAGATGCCGAATTGGCTCGCCAATTGCACGCCGACCCCAAAGAATCTGCCGAGCACGTTATGCTTGTCGATTTGGCAAGAAACGACTTATCAAGAAGCTCGGATGTGGTCAAGGTAGAAACTTTCAAAGAAGTACAATTCTTTTCGCACGTAATTCACTTGGTATCGAAAGTTACGGGAAAAATGAGTACAGGCGTAAATCCTCTCCAATTGGTAGCCGATACCTTTCCTGCTGGCACGTTGTCGGGTTCGCCCAAGCATAATGCCATGAGCATCATCAACCGCCTCGAAAATGCCAACCGCCATATTTATGGAGGAGCTATCGGTTACATGGATTTTAAAGGCAACTTTAACCACGCCATTGCCATCAGAACATTTTTGAGCAAAAACAATACCTTGTTTTACCAGGCTGGTATGGGCGTTGTGGCAAAATCGGTGATTGAGAGCGAAATGCAAGAAGTACACAACAAGCTGGCGGCTTTGCGTAAAGCCTTAGAAATGGCTGAAAATGTGTAATTTGTATAGTGAATTTCAAAAAATTAGAACGACTTAACCCCTGCTGAATTTTCTTTATTTTCAGCGTTTTTTACGACCATGAAAATCCTCGTTTTAGATAATTACGACTCTTTTGTTTATAATTTAGTGTATATTTTAAAAGATTTAGGTCAAGATGTTGACGTTTTTAGAAATGATAAAATTGCTTTGGAAGAAGTAAAAAAATACGACAAAATCTTGCTTTCGCCAGGGCCGGGCATTCCCGAAGAAGCAGGCATTTTGTTAGATGTTATCAAAGAATACGCCGCTACCAAGAGTATTTTTGGCGTATGTTTGGGGCATCAAGCCATTGGCGAAGCCTTCGGGGCAAAGCTCCACAACATGGGCGAAGTGCTGCATGGCGTAACCACCAAATGTATCATTACGCAACCCAACGAAGTCCTTTTCAAAGGTGTACCTACCGAAGTAGAAGTATGCCGTTATCATTCGTGGACGGTCGTACCAGAAACCATGCCCCAAGAACTCATCGTAACTGCCATAGACGAAAAAGGCTTTGTGATGGCCGAAGCCCACACCCAATACGATGTGCGAGGCGTGCAGTTTCACCCAGAAGCGTATTTAACACAATATGGGGTGAAAATGGTTGAAAACTGGGTGAAATCGTAAGTATATTTTGTAATTTTACACTGTCGCTAAACTCAATTTATGACGGCAATTATGCCGTACAACATTCGATGAAATATTTTCTCAATAAAAAACTCGCTGGAACTCCTCTTTCTAAAACAGAAGCCCTAGAAGCCCTAACCAAAATTGGGAAAGGAGAAGTAAACGCTTCTCTTATCTCAGCTTTTTTAACAACCTACATGGTTTATCCTGTAACCCCCGACGAGCTAGAAGGCTTTAGAGATGCTATGATGGATTTAGCCATAACGGTCGATTTGTCGGCCTACGACCCCATGGATGTATGTGGCACCGGTGGCGATGGAAAAGACACCTTTAATGTATCAACGACCGCCTCTTTTGTGGTGGCTGGTACAGGACAAGCAGTAGCCAAACATGGCAATCATGGCGTATCGTCGTCGGTGGGGTCATCTACTGTTTTAGAATACTTTGGCGTAAGGTTTTCTAATGATGAAAGTTATTTGAGAAAAAAAATAGAGCAAGCTGGCATCTGCTTTCTTCATGCCCCACTCTTTCATCCTGCCATGCGTTTTGTGGGGCCTATCCGAAAAGAATTGGGCATGAAAACCTTCTTCAATATGCTTGGCCCTATCTTGAACCCAGCGAATGTCAATAAGCAAATTACAGGTGTGTATGACGAAGAAGTGTTTAAATTATACAGTGCCATTTTCCAGAAAAGTAAAAAACAATTTGGCGTTTTATACGGTTTAGATGGCTATGACGAGATTTCGTTGACGAGCAGTTTTATTCTCAATACAAGCCGTGCCATCGAAACCATTTCGCCCAAACAAATGGGCTTGTCGGCACATAAGCCAGAAGATTTATACGGAGGGCATTCTTTAGAGGCATCGGCTCGCATTATGACTTCTATCTTAGAAAATAAAGCAACCAAAGCGCAAAAAGAGGTAGTGATTGCCAATGCTGCCACAGCCTTGTATGCCATCGACGACAAACTGAGCATTACAGATGCTGTAGCCAAAGCTCAAGAGTCGCTCGAAAGCGGCAGAGCCTTGAATGCGTTTATTAAGTTTATTGCCAACTAAGCACAAATTAGTGAGTTAGTGGTTGAGTGAATGAGTGAGTTTATTTTAGGAATTTACAAATTGTTTCAATAAATAAAAAATATAAACTCCTGAAAATAAAATACTTATATTAAAAATCAGTCAATCACTAATTCAATCAATCACAATTAAAAAGATGACCATACTCGATACAATTATAGCACAAAAAGCTTTAGAAGTAGAAGCACGCAAGGCACGGGTTTCGCTGGAAGCATTGACCAAACAAGGGTATTTTGCCAAAACGACCAACTCACTTAAATTGAGTTTGTCGAATCCAGCTTCTTCGGGCATTATTTCGGAGTTTAAAAGAAAGTCGCCATCCAAAGGCATTATCAACGACCAAGTGACGGTTGCTGATGTAACCACAGGTTACGTGGCGGCTGGGGCGGCGTGTTTGTCGGTACTCACCGACGAGCCTTTTTTTGGAGGAACCGACCAAGATTTATTAGAAGCACGCAAGGCAAATCCGACCATTCCGATTCTTAGAAAAGACTTTATCATCGACCCCTATCAAATATTTGAAGCCAAGGCATTGGGGGCGGATGTCATTTTGCTCATTGCCGCCAATCTTACGCCTACACAAGTGTATGAATTGGGCAAAGTAGTAAAATCGTTGGGCATGGAAACCCTTTTAGAAGTACATGACCAAGAAGAACTCGACCGCAGTTTGTGCGAATACATCGACGTAGTAGGCGTAAACAACCGAAACCTAAAGAATTTTGCCGAACAGAACGTCAATGCTTCGTTGGCGTTGGCCGATAAAATACCAGCCCATTTATTGAAAATTTCGGAAAGCTGTATTTCAAAACCCGAAACCATTCAACAATTGAAAAGCGTAGGCTATCAGGGCTTTTTGATTGGCGAAAATTTCATGAAAACGCCTAATCCTGGCGAAGCTTTGCAGCAATTTATTGCCCAAATAGATGCCCTAGCCTTTGCATAGAAAAGTGCAAGTAGTTGCCTAATTATCAGGTTTTTTCAGTATTTTTGCTATTTACAAAATACTTACCCTAACACGAACGCCGATACCATGAGACTAAAAATCTGCGGAATGCGAGATGCCGAGAACATTCGCCAATTGTTAGCTTTACAGCCTGACTACATGGGTTTTATTTTTTATGAAAAGTCAAAACGCTTTGTAGGTACAGCATTAGATGAAGAGTTGCTCCGAAGTTTTCCTAAGTCGGTACGAAAAGTAGGTGTTTTTGTGAATGCTACGCAATCCTATATTCTGGAAATGGTCAAAAAATACCAACTAGATTATGTGCAGCTACACGGCGAAGAACTCCCCGATTTTTGTAAAAACCTGCGTTTTAAAGGAATAAACATTATCAAAGCTTTTAGTATAGACCAAAATTTTTACTTAGGAAAACTCAATAATTATAAGCCTTACTGCGATTTCTTTTTGTTCGATACCAAAGGCGAACAAGCTGGAGGCAACGGCATTGCATTTGATTGGTCGATATTGAACCGCTACGACAACGAAAAGCCTTTCTTTTTGGCAGGAGGTATTAGCCTCGACAATGCGGCGAGTGTATTGGAGTTGAAGCATTTGAAAATTCATGCCATTGATGTAAACAGTAAATTTGAGTTATCGCCCGCCTTGAAAGACATCGACAAACTCGCTGCGTTGATTAAAATTCTCAAACCCGAAGCGGTAGAACTCTGAACAAGTATATGACAACAGCAACACAACAATACCACGTTAACGAAAAAGGGTATTACGGACAGTTTGGTGGGGCTTTTATCCCCGAAATGCTTTATCCTAATGTAGAAGAATTACGCAACACGTATCTTAGCATTATCGGTGAGCCTACTTTTCAGCAAGAATTTCAAGCTTTGTTGAAAGACTACGTAGGTCGTCCTACGCCTTTGTTTTTAGCCGAACGTCTTTCTGAAAAATACCAAACCACCATTTACCTGAAACGAGAAGATTTGTGCCATACAGGAGCACATAAGGTAAATAACACCATCGGGCAAGCCTTATTGGCAAAGCGTTTGGGCAAGCGTAAAATTGTAGCCGAAACAGGTGCTGGGCAACATGGCGTAGCCACCGCAACGGTTTGTGCGTTGATGGGCTTAGAATGTATTGTGTATATGGGCGAAATCGACATCGAGCGACAAGCCCCCAACGTAGCACGCATGAAAATGCTCGGTGCAGAAGTACGTGCCGCTACGAGTGGTTCTAAAACCCTCAAAGATGCCACCAACGATGCCATGCGTCACTGGATTAATAACCCCGTTGATACGCATTATATTATTGGCTCGGTAGTGGGACCACACCCTTATCCCGATATGGTAGCCCGTTTTCAGTCGATTATTTCGGAAGAAATTAAATGGCAATTGCAAGAAAAAATCGGCAAAACCAATCCTGATTATGTGATTGCTTGCGTAGGAGGGGGGTCCAATGCGGCTGGGGCGTTTTATCACTTTTTAGATGAGCCTCAAACACGCATCGTTGCCGCCGAAGCAGGAGGACATGGCATTTATTCGGGATTGTCGGCCGCTACTACATTTTTAGGAAAACCAGGTGTTTTGCATGGTAGCAGAAGTATTTTGATGCAAACCGAAGACGGACAAGTAGTTGAGCCGCATTCGATTTCGGCAGGTTTAGATTATCCGGGCATTGGGCCAATGCACGCACATTTGTTCGATACCAAACGAGCCGATTTCTATGCCATCACCGACGAAGAAGCCTTACAATCAGCCTTTGAACTCTCTAAACTCGAAGGCATTATTCCAGCCCTAGAATCATCGCACGCTTTGGCGGTGTTGAAATACCTTGGAGCTACGGCTAACGAAACGGTTGTTATCAATTTATCAGGAAGAGGCGACAAAGATTTGGCTACTTATATGAAACATTTGTAGGAAATAAGTAGTAGTGCAAAATTGCAAATTATTAATTAGTGTTTTGATTTTCAAAAACTTACATTCTTTTTAAATCTAACTTAATTTTGCACTACTACTTAAACATGAATTATGTTTTTCATTTTCGGTAACTTGTATTTTTTTAAGGATTTGCAAATCAAAACTTCAAGCTTAAAACTCAACACTCCTACTTATCTAAAATCGTATATACAAATTGGCTTGTAAGATATTTTCTTCGTCAAACTCAACCAATGAAGCTCGCTGCCTGTAGTTGTAAATATAGCCTATTTCCGAACTAAGGTGAGGCGTAAAATTATGCTGTAAGCCTAGATAGCTTTGATTTTGGCTAAAGGTATTGGCAGGTACATTAGGCGGAAAATTGTAGAGTATTTCGTTATGTACCAATAACATATTTTTGGCATTGAAGTTATAACGCCCCTGTATCCTGAAACGAATACGCCCTTGCTCGTCGCCCCAAGTATTGTTATCTCGTTTGAAAAAGCGGTATTCATAACCTCCTCGCAGGCGTAAACTCCATTTTTTACTCAAAGGATGATTCCACTCGGCAAAAAACGAAGGGCGAATTTCCCAGCGGTCGGGTCGGTTAAAATCACTCATCTTAGCGTACAAAGCATTGTTGCGAACTAGCCAATTCATGAGGCTGTAGTTCCAGTTTTTTGCCCGATAAATAAAATTCAAACGATAGCCAGTAGCTAAGGGCATGGCCATCGGATTGGACTTATCGGAGCGAAAGTCGCTTTGTCTTCGCCAGATGTATTCGGCTGCGATGTCGAATTTAGAAGTAATTTTTTTTTGTACCGAAAACCTAGTCCATAAGGTAAGATGTTCATAATGTTGGGCTTGCGACAAAAAAGAAACAGCCAAACACAACAAACACACATAAATCGTTCGTCTCATTTAATCAAGTAGTATGAAAAATATATGTTCTAAAAATAGTATTATTCTTAGAATGCAAAAATACTTGATAATAAGTTATTTATGAAATTACTCGTGTTTTTTTGTTTTTTTATACTTCACTCCCGAAAACAAATGAATGAATAAGATACGGGCAATTCTAAAATTGAACGGAACAAATACAATAGAAAAACCCACAACAGGAATGATATAGCCCATTGGTTCGGGGTCGCCAAAGAAACGATAAATCACGAAGCCCCCCACCAGCATAATGCCTACCGTAAGGGCATAACTGATGTACATTGCCCCATAGAAAAAGCCCGGTTCACGCTCATAACGCAACTCGCAATGCGGACAGTGCTTGTGCATTTCATCAAATTTAGTGATATTCCACCACCGATGCGTAAATAAATCGCCTTCGTGGCATTGAGGGCATTTGCCTGCTAAGACAGCTTCTAGTCTATTTCTTTCTTTCATGGAGTAAAATGGAGTGAATTGTGAATTATTAGTTAATATATTTATTATCAAACATTTACACCCTTTTTAGTTGTTAAATTTAACTGCAATACTGCATTGATACATCATCCGTAACTTATGGTTTTTTAGGAAAATTGCCTGATAATTTGTTCTAATTGATGCACTGGTACTACACCCGATTGCCGCCAAACAGGTTGTTGGTCTTTAAACAAAATGAGGGTTGGCACGCCACTGATACGCCATTGTTGGGCTACTGCTGGGGCTTTGTCCACATCAATTTTTACAATTTTTATTTTTTCGCCCAAGCGAGATTTAAGCTCTTGTAAAATGGGCGACATCGTTTTGCAAGGGCCGCACCAAGTGGCAAAAAAATCTACTAAAACAGGCGTTTCAGCCTGAATAATGGTATTAAATGAATTGCTCATGACTTTTGAATGGCTAAGTTATATGAAAATATGAAATTTCTTTCATATATAACGATAAAAAATAATTCAAGGTTCAGTTTTTGGGCTTTTTGGAGGGGACGACAGATTATTTTTCATTGAAAAGTCTATTTATCCAGTGTACAAAATAAGTACAATATTCGTTTTCGGTCGTAAGATATTTTTTTGTAATAGCCAAGCCCATAGGAGTTCCAGGGTCTTCCTGTAAAGCGAGCCAATTATGTATTTTGGCTTTTGATTGATGAATAGGCTTGTAGTTGACCATACCTTTTTGCTCTAATTCATTCAAAAATTGCCCTATTTTTAACCATAGGGGGTCGCCTTGGGGAATGAGTTGGCTCACAAAATCTTCCAACATTCCATTATTTTCGTTGTTGGGCATAATCCAAACGCCAAATTTAACTCTTCCATTATCAATAACAAACCCTCCTGTTGGTATAGAATCAGGTATGGGTAAGTCTGAGGGAAGTTTATCTCTTACAGCTTTCCATCGCTCGCCAATAGCCCAATCAGCATCTAATACAATCCCAAGCGTTTTTATACCCGACTGCTTCAAACGAATTGGTAACTGAGCAATGAGATTATCAATACCATTGGCATCATAAACATCAAAACTCTGCTTTACCTGCAATTTTGCACATATTGCCCAAATTACGTGTTGGTCATCATTTCCTTCAACGAGTAATTTTTGGGTGAACTTTTCCTTAATTTGCATCGTCAACGTGTTTCAATATGTAAGCTGTTAGCAAGTTTTAATTCTTCGGCATCAAAGATTACTTCTTTGAGTTGCTCATTCTCGTAGTCTAAGCGGATAAGTTTGCCTTGTATGGTACACTTGATGTCTTTATTTAAAGCGTTTTCAAATCCACTGATACAATCTTCGCTATGGGTTGTTGCAAAAATTTGGATATTTAGTTTTTCGGCTAAAAAGAATAGGATGTTCCATAAACTATTTTGTACAGAATAGTGAAGGCCATTCTCAAACTCATCAATCAATACATAGCCATCGGCACAGTTGACCACCGCTAGAATGATGGTCAAAATATGATTGATGCCATCGCCCATGCTCTTGAGTGGATAAATAGACGATTTCCCCTGCAATTTTACAACAGCCTTTCTACTACGACTCGAAGCATCTTCAACAAAGGCTAGTCGTTCTATTTGAGGCTCTATAATCTTGAGAGCATCAATCACATATACCTCTTTATCGGTCAATGTGATGTTATCGAATAGTTTTCCGTTGGTGTCTTTATCAATATTTCTTGTACTGATATACTGCATCTTGCTTTCGTTTGCCGAACGCCTGTGGGGAAACCGAGTTAATAACCTTTCTCCCTCCAAAGGAATCAAAAACATATTGCCTAACACCTTTATCTCGAAACCCAACTGCACATCAGACAAGCCAGTGTCTTCATTTTCAGTACTTTGTATTTTTTTTCTTCTGGTATGAACCACACCGTCTGCGTCGTTTAGGCTATCGGATATATATTTCGCAAAACCCAAAGAAACAGTCTTTACATTTCCCAATGCGTTGTTGGCACTAATCGTAATGTATTTTGACTCTTGAAAGGACACTTCTCTATCTGAAAATAAAGAAGCGAGGAGCTTGGTATTGGTTTCTGTGCTATTATTAACGAAGGTATCGGCAATATATTCGCCTCTTTCGCTGAGTATTTGGCTCAAAACGAGAGGGTCAGCGTGGCTAATCAGTAGAGCAATCGCTTCTAAAACAGATGATTTACCTGTGTTATTTTTGCCGATAATCAGGTTGATTTGACCAAGAGTTGCTAACTCCAAGTATTTCAAATTCCTATAATTCTTTATACTTATCGACTCTATCATCTTGGAAAAATATAAAAATTTGGTGACTATATTTTAGGTCAAAATATTTACATCGCTACACTACAAAAATAACCTTATTTTTTATCCTCACAAATGGATAGAGCATTGAGCTAAAAATTACAATGACAGTTTTCTATGCAAGCCAATAAATTCGTGACATCTCGCTCTTTGAGGGAGTAAAATACGTTTAGCCCGTCTTTCTCCGAGCGTAAAATGCCCTTGAGCTTCATGTTGATTAAATGATGAGAAAGCAAGGATTGTTCGCATCCCAATATTTCGCCTATTTCATTGACCGATAGCTTGTCGTGTTGTGCCAACAAATCTATCACCGCCAAACGGGTCGGATGTGCCACCGTTTTGAGAATAAAAGCGGCTTTCTCTAGTTTTTCTTTGTTAATCTGATACCCTGCTACCATGTTTGTTAGACTACTTATTGTGATGTTATAGGAAAAAGATATGCCATAGCACTAAAATTCAACCAATTGATTTACAAGTGCTTTTCAATAAAAAAACGCAATATATATCGAAAATGCCACTCAATATGATTTTACAATACGTTTACTATTAGTTTATACAAAAATATGAAACTTTATTCATATAGCAAGCCGAAGAGAAAATTTATCTTAAAATCTATAGAATTTATATACATAAGATGTATTGCTTGGGCTATATGGTGATTTCACTTGTAGAATTCTGTTATGAGAAATCCGACATCCGATACAATAACGGCAAGCAAACGATAAAAGTACTACCTACGCCAACGGTGCTTTGGCAATAAACTTTGCCTTGGAGTTTTTCACATAGTTCTTGTACAATCGAAAGTCCCAGTCCTGTCGATGATTCGTTGGCGGTGGGTTTGGGGCTTAGTTTTTGGAATTTCCCAAAAAGCAAGGTTTGTTCTTCGGCAGGAATACCTGGCCCTTGGTCATGGACGAGGATAGCAATTTGGGAAGGTTCTTCTTGCAATTGTACCGATACTTCGGAGGCTGGAAATGAAAATTTGATAGCATTCGACACCAAGTTTTCTACGATTTCAAGCACATAATCGGGGTCGGTTTGGATGCTTACATCGGCCGATTCGCTCGCAAAGTGCAAGCGGATGTTTTTTCGAGCAGCAATTTCTTCAAAGCGACTCAGCGTAGTGGTCAGGATTTCGACAATATTACAAGCCTTTATTTCAGGAATGCCCCTTTCGAGTCGGGTGAGGTTAAGCATATTTTTTATCAAGGCATTCATGCGTTCGCTGGTGCTTACGAGGTCGTCAATCCATCTTTTTTGGCTTTCGGTGAGGTTTTGCGAGGTCTTTTTAAATTTCCCTGCAATTAACTTGATGGTTGTCAGTGGGTTTTGCAAATCGTGCGAGGCAATGCCAATAAAACGATTTTTTTCTTGGTTGCGTTGAAACAACTGCTCGTTGAGTTGGTTGAGTTCTTGGTTTTTGTCTAGCAGTTCTTTTTCTAATCTTTTTCTATCCGAAATATCAATGATGACCGAATGCGTGGTCACAAAATTGCCTTGTTCGTCATAAATAGCATTAGAATTGAGTAGAATAGGAATAATGCGACCATCTTTGGCAACAACCAAAAACTCGGCGTTGCGGATACTGCCTGTTTGTTTGTAGGCTCGAAATAGCATTTCGGCCGTGGGTTGGTATTCGGGAATCACCAAGTCGATGAAGCGTTTTTTACCGATAAGTTCATCGGCAGTATAGCCCAACAGCCGCAAAGCGGTGTCGTTGATTTTGACATAATAGCCCTTGGCATCGAGCGAATGGTAGCCGTTCGGAGCATTGTTATAGAAAGCTGCAATAAAAGCTTGATAGTCGGCGGACGAAGCATTGGAAGTTTGATTTGCTCCCAAAAAATTAATTAATTCTTTCAAAATATCAATACTTGGGTTGAGTAGGTTAAATACGTTGGTTTCTGAATGTCTTGTTTTGTATAACGTAATTTTGGGTAAATATTTGCCAAATTTAAAACAAAAAAGCAGTTCCGAATGTCAGAACTGCTTTCTTTTTTAACCTCTAAACCTACAAGTATGAAGTAAATCTACCACTTGATGTCACAAAGTTGCAGAAGAATGCCGACTTTAAACCTGACCACATTCAACATAAATCCATGATAGTCGTCAAGAAATTAACGTGAGGCTCTTATCAAATTTGTAAAAAAGTGTCCTATTTTTATAAGTTTTTATGTACAAGCGTTCATCTTTGTAGTGCAGCGTATAGGCGCTACAATGGGCATTACTTCACTTCATCAGCCTTATTAATCATACATACCTCGCAAGCATTAAACCATTTTAACAACCATATATTTCTAATATATTGTAAAAAACTATGCTTAACCAATCATTCAACGAAGCCATACTCGACGCAATTCTTACACATTTGGGTTTGTTCATTTGTGTATATGATTGCCAGGAAGCAGAAATTGTACTCATCAATCAAACGGGACTAACAACATTTTTGGTCAAAGATTTGGCGGAATTTAAAGAGAAATATGGGCATGAAATCCGTAAAACGCCCCTTTCTGTCGAAGCCGAAGCAGCTATGATGCAGACCATCGACGAGCAGGGATATTGGTCGGAAGAAATGGAATGCCAGTTGCACAACGGGCAATGCTTTTGGGCTTTGCTCAATATCAATACGTTTGTGCATCAAGAAAAAAAATACTTGGTTTCACGCATTGTCAATTTGTCGAAATTGCTACAATTTGAAGCCGAACAAGGCATTACAGGACGGCCTTATTTCAAAAAACAAATCGACCACGTCATTGCCCATCGCACGGCGGCCTTGCTCGATACCCTCACACAACTCGAAAAATCGAAGCACGAATTGGCAGAGGCACTCAACAAAGAACACCGCTTAAACACCCTCCGAACGCAGTTTTTGACCTTCGCTTCGCACGAGTTCAGAACGCCACTGGGTATCATTGCTTCGTCGGCTCATTTGTTGAGCAAGTACAACAAAATGGGCAATACCGTCAAGCAAGAAGAACACATAGAAACGATTTTGACCAATGTAAAAAAACTGACAGCCTTGCTCGAAGAATCGCTCAGTATTGGTACATTGCAAGTGAAAAACGACGAGCGACCGTTGAATTTTTATCTATCGAAAATTATGCAAGAAATGAACAACACCTTGCCCGAATAAAACAGATACCTTAGCAAAGGACAGCCATAGCCCATGCAAAAAATTTTACTTATCGAAGACGACGAACAACTCAGAAGAAATACTGCCGAAATACTAGAATTGTCGGCTTACGAAGTATTGACCGCCGAGAATGGCAAAATTGGGGTCGAAAAAGCCTTAGCAAACAAGCCCGATTTGGTCATTTGCGACATTATGATGCCCATTTTAGACGGCTACGGCGTGTTGAAAGTGTTTAGTAAAAATCCATCGTTGAGTCCCATCCCTGTGATTTTGCTTACGGCAAAATCGGAGCGTAGCGATATTCGGAAAGGCATGGAATTGGGTGCCGACGATTATTTGACCAAGCCCTTCGATGAGCTAGAATTGCTTTCGGCCATCGAAACACGCTTACACAAATCAACGTTGTTTGTACCGCAAGCCTCCACTCCTCCAACCCATTGGCAAACAGGACTTGAAAGTTTGTTAGACCCTAAAAAAGGACATATTTTTAAGAAAAAAGCCATTCTTTATACCGAAGGTGACGATGCCACTCGGCTTTATTACATCAAACAGGGCAAAGTAAAAGCGGTTCGCCAAAACAATGAAGGCAAAGAATTTATCACGGGTTTGTTCCAAACAGGCGACTGGCTGGGCTATACAGCATTGTTGCAACAGGTAGATTACCAAGAAACCATTGTGGTGTTGGAGGAAAGCCATATTTTGCACGTACCCAAAGAAGCGTTTATGGGCATGATAGAGCAAAACGCTACCGTTGCCAGCAGTTTGTTGGCCATGCTTGCCAAACAAATCCTAAACAAAGAACAACAATTGTTGGGCTTGGCTTACAACTCACTTCGCAAGCGAGTAGCCGATGCCCTGGTATTATATGCCTACAGTGTGCCTACGCACGACAGCCAACAGCCCATTACCGTACAAATTTCACGAGAAGATTTGGCAAGCATGGCAGGCACCGCCACCGAGTCGTTGATTAGAACCCTCTCCGATTTTCGGCAAGAAGGGCTTGTTGATATTATACAAGGCAAGGTGGTGATTCCTCAAATTGAAAAAATCATTTCTTTGAAATATTAGGCACAAAAGGCTCTATGCTAACTTCCTACATTCTTCTCAACGCTTATCCTTCTATCGCCTTCTTAGAAGCAAATACAGGTCAAATCCTTGCAAAATATTCCCAATAAATGCTTAACTTTAGAAGCTTTAAAATAAAACTTTTCAAATAAAGTTTTGGCTTTGTCGTTGAAAACAAAAAGAAGTGTATAATTGTACCAAACTGGTACAATACATATATTTGTGTAGGAATCACTTGAGCAACTACAGCAATGGAGCAAAGAGAGCGTAATAATAAGTATTAGTGCAAAATTATGAATTATGTTTTTTATGTTCAGCAACGTATAATTTTATTTAATCAAAATAAAACACAAGTAACTGAAAATCAAAATATTGTATTCACAACTCAGCACTCGTAATTCAGCACTCATACTTAGTTGCCCCAAGTATCACTTCGTAGCATCCATTAATCAACATTTATTAAACAAAACGAATTCATTACCATTAAAATCCCCAATTAAACAATGAACAGAAGAGACGCACTCTCAAAAGTTGCCTTATTGCTAGGAGGTACGCTCACAGGGCCTACGCTTTTGGCGATGAGTCAAGCGGCTGAAGCGAAAAGTACGCTAACTTTGGGCGAAACCTTTGCTTTGAATGAAACGCACCGCAAAATTGTAGCCGAAGTAGCCGAGCATATTATTCCTAAAACGTCAACGCCTGGGGCAAAAGACGCAGGTGTACCTGCTTTCATCGAAATGATGCTCAACGATTGTTACAAAAAACCAGAGCATAACAGCTTTGTGTTGGGTTTGGTAGATTTAGAAAAGAAAAACTTTTTAGCCCAAAACCACGATGCCCAAGTAGCCATACTCAAGCAAGTAGAAGCCGATACCAAAGAGCTACTCAAAGCTTATAATATTAAGCAAGTAAAAGTAGGCGACAACGTGGACAAAGAAAGCATGGACGGCAAATTGGGTGTTCCATTTTGGCGTTTGATGAAAGAACTGACGTTGTTAGGCTATTACACTTCTGAACAAGGCATCAAAGCGTCGTTTGTATATGAACCTGTACCGGGCAAATTTGTACTAACAAAATTGAAACCAGGACAAAAAGCTTACCAGTACTAAGCTGCTGTAAGGTAAGTTTGGATAAAACAATAACATTTTTTAAACGAAAACAATGAATCTTAATATAGATGCTATCAAAAACCAGACATTCGATGCTATCGTCATCGGTTCTGGTATTTCGGGCGGTTGGGCTGCCAAAGAATTAACAGAAAAAGGACTTCGTGTAGCGGTATTGGAGCGTGGCCGTGAAATCAAACACATCGAAGGCTACGAAACTACCTTGAAAGACCCTTGGGAATTTGCTCACCGTGGTCGTGTGACCAATATGGCTGCCGAAGAATATTGGGCAGGTATGCGTACTGGCTATACGCCTGGCGAAGAACACCGCTATTTGTTTGAAAATGATAAACAAAACCCTTATATCGAGAAAAAAGGGGGCTTCGACTGGATTCGTGCCTACCACACAGGCGGTAAGTCGTTGTTGTGGGGTCGTCAGTCGTATCGTTTAAATAAAAGCGATTTTGAAGCCAACCTCAAAGAAGGCGTAGGTGTCGATTGGCCTATCCGTTATGAAGACTTAGCTCCTTGGTACACGTATGTAGAAAAATTTGCAGGTATCTCTGGACAAGCCGAAGGCTTAGATGTATTGCCAGATAGCCATTTCTTACCTGCTATGGCGATGACAGCCCCCGAAACGCATTTCAAAAATGCAGTGAAAAGCAAATTGGGTCGCCCTGTGACTATCGGTCGTGTGGCTCATTTGACAAAACCGGGACCACAACATACGGCTGTAGGTCGTGCGTCGTGCCAGTACCGCAACAAATGTATGCGTGGCTGTCCGTATGGGGGGTATTTTAGCTCACTTTCGGCTACCTTGCCAGCAGCAGCTCGCACAGGTCGCTTAACGATGGTACACAATGCGATTGTATCTGAAATTATTTTCGACGAACAATCACAAAAAGCCAAAGGTGTAAGAGTAATCGACCAAAACACGTTGGCGGTAAAAGAATATTACGCCAAAATCATCTTTGTCAATGCGGGGGCTATTCCTTCGGCATCTATTTTGATGAACTCTAAATCCAATCGTTTCCCGAATGGCTTGGGTAACGACAGCGACCAATTGGGCCGTAACATCATGGACCACCACTTAGGCGTAGGTGCAAGTGCTAGTGTAGAAGGCTTCAAAGATGATTACTTCTTTGGCAACCGTCCGAATGGCTTGTACATTCCTCGTTTCCGTAACTGGGGCAAAGACAAGCGTGACTACCTTCGTGGCTTTGGCTACCAAGGCGGTGCAAGCCGTGCTGGTTGGGGCCGTGGTGTTGGCATGGATGGCTTCGGGGCAAGTTTCAAAGAAGAATTGACACAACCAGGCAATTGGTCGATTGGTTTTGGTGGTTTTGGTGAAATTTTACCAAACGAACACAACCGCTTTACCCTAAGCGACCAAAAAGACAAATGGGGCTTGCCTGTGTTGTCGTTTGAAGCTGAATTTGGAACCAACGAATTGAAAATGCGTGAAGATATGATGAACGACGCTGCCGAAATGCTCGAAGCGGCTGGTTTCAAAAATATCAGCACTTACAATAGCCAAACAACACACATTGGTTTGGGTATCCACGAGATGGGTACAGCACGCATGGGCCGTGACCCTAAAACGTCGGTATTGAACAAAAACAACCAAGTTCATGCGGTGAAAAATGTATTTATGACCGACGGTGCAGCCATGGTTTCGGCTTCTTGCGTAAACCCATCGCTTACTTATATGGCACTTACGGCACGTGCAGCCAATTTTGCTGTAAACGAATTGAAAAAAAGAAACTTGTAAGCATATTTTTTTCGTAGTAAAATCCCGCAAATGTATCTTGTGGGATTTTTTTATGCCTAAAATTAATTTTAAAATATTTTAACAAATACCTGCAACATTGGTCAACAAACCTGTGTCATTACCTTGAAATTCAGCGAAGCACATAGCCCAACTGACCTTTAAATCTCTCAATAATCGTTTGGAACAAACGCTGTACATAGACAGACATTTGCATTTGGTTGAAGCTTGCCGCAGAGGCGAGCGGAAAGCCCAATATGAATTGTATCGACTTTATGCAAAGGCGATGCTCAACGTTGCTGTGCGCATTCTCAACCACGTGGGCGAGGCCGAAGATGTGTTGCAGGAAGCGTTTTTAGATGCTTTTACCAAAATCCATGAGTTTAAGCAAACGAGTACTTTTGGGGCTTGGCTCAAGCAAATTGTGATAAACAGGGCTTTGAACCAACTGAGGCAACGCAAAGCCGTTTTACTAGACATAGAAGCAATAGAAGAAGATTTTGAAGATGAATATTACGATGAAGAAGAAATACAGTGGGAAATAGGAAAAGTACAACAAGCCATGGAAATGCTCCCCGATGGCTTCAGAACGGTATTAAGTTTGTACCTTTTTGAAGGATACGACCACGAGGAAATTGCCGATATACTTGGCGTTGCCGAGTCAACTTCTCGCACGCAATACATTCGAGCCAAGAAGCGATTGTTGGAATTGATAAAAAATAGTAAGTACGAGCTATGAATGATGGTCTTAGTCGATAATCAATTCGCTAAAAATCAACATGTTTAGCAGTTAAACAACCATCCGAACAAAACAACGGAGAAGTTTATTTTTATTAGTAAAATTTATGACAGATTTATCGAAAAAACCTTCAAATCGTTTAGAACGTTTTGTAAGAGACAATCGGGAGGTTTTTGATATGCACGAGCCTTCCGATGATTTGTGGTTGAAAATTGTAACCCAATTGCCTACCACAAGCAACGAAATGCCCCCAAAAGAAGACATTATACATACAAAGGTAATAAGTTACCGTCCGCCTTGGCAACGGTACTGGCGTTATGCGGCTGCCGTATTGGTGTTTGTGGGCTTAGGGTGGTGCTATCTGAGTGTACAAACAATGGACGAAACTGGCTCAATTGTGCGTACTGTTTCACCTCAATATAGTAAGCAAATGGTGCATTATACCGATTTGATTGAAACGAAAAGAGAAGAAATTAAACAAATGGCCAACGAAGAGCCTGATTTGTACAAGAATTTTGCACAAGAATTGATACAGTTGGAGTACGATTACAAAAGCTTACAAGCCGAATTACCCCAAACCCCCAACCAAGAAGAACTCATCCGTGCCATGATGCAAAATTTACAAGTACAACTTGATATTTTGAACCAACAGTTGTCTATTATTCAAAAATTAAACGAAGCAAAACAAAACCATGGAAAAAGTATGCAAAGTATTTAGTTGGGCGATTGCTTGGTTTATGCTGGGCATGATGCCTCTGTTAGCCCAAAAGCCAAAAGAATGCCAGCAAACTTCGCAGGTACTTACGTGTGTGGTGCCAACACCCAAAACCCAAGCATTACCCAACGAAATAGTTGAGCCTGCTACGACCGAAGCCGACCCCATTGATTTGAGTGGCTTGGTCGAAAAAAATAAGCGTATTATCAAAGTTTTTAAAGTGGAAGGAAACGAACAACTTCAAGTTTTCAACCAACACGGCGAAATCAAGGTAAACCTTTGGAAACGCCATGAAATTAAGATAGAAATCAATATACAGGGCTTTGCCAGTACCGAAGAAAAAGCCTTGGCGTACATCGACGAAGTGAAAATTGCCGAGCAACGAGTAGGTAATAAAATCATGCTCAAAACAGAAATTACACCCGAAAATACTTCTAATAAATGGTGGGGCAACTGGTCTTGGGCCGACAAAAGCGATGTTACCAATAACAAACAGTGCATTACGGTCGATTACGAAGTATTTATGCCCAATAATATGCCTTTGTTGGTATCAAACAAATATGGCAATATCTCTATTGTAGAGTTTTCAGCCCCTTTGATTGTGCATACAACTTATGGTAATTTTACCTGCGACAAACTTAGTGGCAATGATAAAGAGATTCAGGTTCAGTACGGAAAAGCCGCTATCCGACAAGTGGATGAAGCTTCGCTGAGAGTGGCGTATTCAGACCTCAACGTGGACAAAGCCAATGTGTTGAAGCTCAAAAATAATTTTGGCACAATCAATCTCGACCAAGTAAATCAGTTAGAAGGTAACATTCAGTATTCTACAGGAAAGATTGGGGTCATCAGAGAAAATGCCAATCTGAACCTGAGCTATTCCGATTTGATAGAGCTGCAAGAATTACCCAAAACGCTCAAGTCACTCACGATTTTATCGAACTTTACAGCCGTAAAACTGCCCGTTAGTACTACGTGTAACCTTAATTTCGATATTACGGTCAATAATGCTCATTTTAAGTATCCAACCAATAAAGTGTATTTTACCGTAAATCCCGATGGCAGCAATGCCTACAATCCGTCTAAGACCAATACTGTACAGTCGTTAAAAAATTACAAAGGCCGAACGGGCGATGGTACTGGCACAAAAATAGTGATTCGGTCGAATTATGGTGGCGTGCGTTTTTCCGAAAAAGAATAATCGCATTAAACTTGATAAGTTCTAGTGCTGAATTGCGAATTGTCAATTTTGTATTAGAACTTATGTTTTTTAATTTACAAATCCAAGATACGCATGGTATGCCTTATCAAATGGTGCGGTTATCAACAAGTCATGAGCAGTTATGCCATGCGTGGGGTTTGGCATCGGGTGTTAGTTCTTAAACTTGCAACAGCACGGGGCGGAATTGCCTAGCATGTTCATTACAGATGTAAGTTTTTATTTTCAGATAGGTATATTTATTTGATTTTATAAATAATATAATCTTTTGATTATAAGTATATTATTTCGTGATTCACACCTTGCAATTTTAAATTTACGCTTCTTTCGTCATAGTAAAATAGCGAACATCTACGGGCAATTCGGCAAGCAAT
>JACCDQ011295013.1_pt1 | contig 21837 bp, 30 predicted proteins | sample 7446031 | NCBI WGS metagenome assembly JACCDQ01 (sample SAMN15323442, study PRJNA562643) | freshwater metagenome | isolation source: river surface water | place: USA:Blue River Watershed | collected 2017-08-17
TCAGGTGTTTCAAAAAGCAGCTTGCACGGCGCACTTATCTGGCTTGAGGCTAACTACCTCATTGCAGAGGCTCCTGACGCGATGCGCAATCCTGACTTGCGCAACGGATGCGCTCAATACGGATTGACTGAAAGCGGCATCTCCAACGCGCTGTATATCGAGAGCATGCAAGGGGTAAATGCATGAGCACGATCACTGTAGGGCCGACGCTCAGCAATCCCAACGCTTTTGAAACGGTGCAAGAACTGCGTGATGAATTGCACCGCGCCAACGTCAATTTGCTTGACTCATGCGAGCGGCTGCACAGCCTTGCCATGCAACACAACAGCGTGCTGAATTGGATCGAATTGATCGCTACTCATCACAAATCTGGCAATGCTGATGAGGTGAAAAAGCTCTTAGATGGCGTGATTGCAAGCAACGGTCACTTTGAAAAAAGCGTGCATTAATTTTTAACTGAAAAGGATACGAATATGAGTGAACAAGATATTCCCAAAGGCTATTGGAAAACTGCAAACGGTGCGCTGGTACCGGAGGCAAAGATTAAACCGATTGACAAAGATCGTCACTATGTTGTGCGTGATTTGATTGAAGATGCCAAAGATTTGTCTAGCCGAATTGTTGGCTTCAAGTTGGAGGCCATGCACGCGATTGAAGAATTTGTGCTTCGCTCACTTGCTCAATATGACGTGAAGCATGGTGGCAAGAAAGGCAACATCACCTTGGTGAGTTTTGATGGCCGCTACAAGGTGGTGCGCCAGATGGCTGAAAACATCGTTTTTGATGAGCGCCTGCAAGCAGCCAAATCTTTGATTGACGAATGCATTCACACATGGGCAAAAGGGAGCAACGCCAACATCAAGGTGTTGGTCAATGATGCTTTTCAGGTAGATCGTGAGGGAAAGATCAGCACGGGCCGTGTGCTGGGGCTGCGCCGCCTAGACATTCAGGACGAAACGTGGGCTCGCGCCATGGTGGCCATTGGCGACAGCATGAACGTGGCCAGTACCAAGCCCTATGTCCGCTTTTATGAGCGTGATGACCGCACGGGTGAGTATGTGGCCATTAGCTTGGACGTGGCGGCGTTATGAGTGACAAAGCAAAGATTCTTGAAAAGATCAAGAAGTGCTTGGCGCTGTCATCCTCAAGCAATGAGCATGAGGCGGCAGCGGCTCTGCGCCAAGCTCAAAAGCTGATGGAGTTGCACGGCATTACTGACTTGGATGTGCAGGCATCACAAGCTCAAGAAGAAAAAGCAAAAGCAGGCGCCAAATCCAAGCCATCTTCATGGGAGGACGGTCTTGCAAGTCGTGTCGGCGCACTCTTCAAATGCCGTGTGATTTTTCATCCAAGTTGGAACTGTGGCCATTGGGCGTTTGTGGGGTGCGGTGCATCTCCAGAGCTTGCTCAGTACACGTTCACTGTGCTACTTCGCCAAGTAAAACGTGCGCGTGATACGTACATCAAGTCCAACTTGAAGCGCTGCAAAACAGCCACCAAAACGCGCAGAGCTGATTCGTTCTGCGATGGATGGGTTATCTCTGCATTTGCAGCCATCAATGATTTTGGTCAACCTGACGAAAAAACTGAGCAAGCGATTGAGGCATACATCGACACCAATTACGGTGAAGTGACTTCACTCAAAACGAATGACAGAAACAGCAATAGCAATCGTCTCAGTGACAAATATTCAGACGATTTCTTGGCTGGGCATCGATCTGGTTGTGATGCCCAGTTGAACCGTGGTGTGGGCAGTACCGATCACCACTTGGCGATTGCATAAATTTATTTTTCTGAAGGAGTTTTAAGCATGGGACATAAAAGCTACGAGCAAATTGCAAAGTCGATGTTTGAAGCATTTTTAAAAGAGCGCAAGCGCCTCGGTTCAGCGAGTACTGACTACATCAAATGGGAGTCGCTTACTCGAGATCAGCAATCTGCGTGGGTCGCTGCCGCAAAGCAGGCAGCTGCCGAATTGGCATTGATTCACTAAACAAGTTTTCTCCTAGATCAAGTTGCCTCTTGATCTATTTACCTCCAGCCCACGGGTTGGGGGCTTTTTCAAAGGGTCTGCAAAGGGTCTTTGAAAAGGTTTTAAACAGGAAGCAAACATGAACGATGCACTCGAAACACTTTATGCGCTACGCATCATCTACTGGTGTCGTCAAGACAGGTTGGCACTTCGTCAAATCAATCGTGACATTGACACGCTCAAACATGACATGAAAGGCTTGGTATGAATGAAATTGAAGTCATGTTTTACGCGCTGCTTATTCGTGGCGTGGTTTTGTGCGCAATCACTGCGGGTGTAGTCATCCTTGCGCTCAATAACAAAGATGGATGGGGATGGTTAATTGTGCTGGGAGTCATCTTGGCTATCACCACGTATAGCTACAAGCAAGATGCTCCACTGGAAGAGCCAGCGACGAAGTTGGTTGGTGCACATGATTAAACACAAACTCCAACTTCTCGGCATAGCCAAAACATGGGCCTGCAAAAACTTGCCATGCTGGGATGACCAAATGCATCGCGACCTGCTGCAACGTCACGGCGCTGTTGCCCTGCCAGACACACAAGGCCGTGTGAGCGCACGCAGTATGAACGCGATGCAGCTAGAAGCAGCATTGAGCGACTACGAGCAGCGCGGTTGGTCACGCTTGCATCGTCAGCGCACACATAAGCAAGGCTCTGCAAGCGTGACACGCGTGGTGCCAGAGCGCATTGCCCACTTGGTGCGTCTTTGGGGCCGCGCTGCCGCTGCAGGAAAGGTGCAAAACGGTAGCCGTACAGCGTTGATTCGCTGGTGTGAGCGTCAAACCATGCACAGCGTTCCCAATCTAGACGTATTGACTGTGCCCGAATGTCAACGGTTGACCGAGGCTCTCAAGGGCTGGCTTGGCCGCGCATAAAGCCATGAATAAAAACCGCCGCGCCCGCCAGCCTGTGCATCGCACTGTTGCCAATGCACCTGTGCCTGTGGAATGGCCACAGGCTGACGATGATCTTTTACGTACCCTGCCGCCCGTGCTACGCGCCGTGGTACGGGCGCTTGGGTTTGGGCGTGCGCGTGATTTCTTAGAGCGACGCGGTGGTGCCCCGATATGGGTGCCATCTATCAAGCAAGCAGCCTTTGGCTTGACACCTGATGAGCTAAATCGTCTACGCATCACGCTTGACCCACATCTCAATGAGAGCCGTCGCATCACACTGCCCAAAGTGGACAAACTGTTTTTGAAATACCGTAACGAGCAGATCGCGCGTGAGCGTGGCGAGCGCACCGTGCGGGACATTGCACAAACGCATGCATTGACTACGCGGCAAGTGACAAATATTTTTAGACAAGCCGAGGGTGAGGCTATACGCCCAAAAGATGCTTCTGCAGCAGAATTTGCTCGCCGACAGACCGATTTGTTCAGTTGACACATGGTCGTCATGACTTGCATGGCTCACTAACCCATTTGACAGCCTTCAAACGGCGCATTTAACTCGTGGTCTATACCAACGGGGCGTCTCTATCAAAAAACGGCTTCTAGGCCGTTTCATTCGATCAATGTTTTCACCTCGCGCATCGACGCGAAACATTTCCTGCGTTTATCTACCCGAGTAGAAATTTGACACTACTTCCATCGAACAAAAGATGGAGTCTTCAGGGTGTCAGTAAAGCAAATTCAACAGCAAGGTCAGCAAGTCAAAACTGCCAGCTTGGTTTTTCAGCTCGGTGCGGGCGAATCTGATGCAGCTGATTTGGCTTTCGTGCCTAAAGATGCGCATTTGTTGCCACCTGGGCCTTTTCGTTCCACTGACACGCGCCCTGCTGAATGTGCGGCATGGCAACTCGATGCCGCCATTGCGGCACGAGTGATTGAGCGAGCTGCTGCACAAAAGAATGATTTCTTGGTGGACTACGAGCACCAATCGCTGCGCAGCGCCTACAACGGCCAACCTGTGCCAGCTGCAGGTTGGTTCAAAACTTTTGAGTGGCGTGACGGTTCTGGCCTGTGGGCCACGGGAATCGACTGGACAGCTGAAGGCAAAGAGCGCATTGCCGAAAAAGAGTATCGCTATATCAGCGCTGTTTTTACCTATTTCGCAGATACGGGTGAAGTGCTTGAGATTGTTTCGGTAGCACTCACCAATACACCAGGCATCGACGGGCTTGACCCGCTCACGCAGCGGGCGGCGATGTCGCGCTCGACTTTTTTAACCACCCCATTTACATCGACAAAGGACGACGATATGGACAAAGACCAACAGATTGCGGCACTGACCGCCGAGCGCGATGCGCTCAAGCCGCAGGTAGTGCAAGTAGCGGCGCTCACTGCCGAGCGCGACACCTTGAAAACTCAGGTGACTGCATTGACCGCCGAGCGTGATACCGCGCAGGCTTCGCTTGCCACGCTCAAAGCCGATCAAGAAAAAGCCAAGCATGCTGACGTGTTGGCTGCTGCATTGGCTAGTGGTCGTTTGGCTCCTGCACAAAAAGCATGGGCTGAAAAACAAAGCTTGGCCGCATTGACCGAGTACTTGGATGCAACCGCCCCCTTGGTCAAGCAAGAGCGCCAGGCGGATGGCGGCGATGCTGGTGGTCATGGCCTGAGCGAGGTAGAGCTGGCCACTTGCACGCGTATGGGTGTGAGCCCTGAGGCGTATGTGGCCACCCGTGACGGCAAACCACTTTCAAAAACTGCTTAAACGCAGTTTCATTTTTAACTTCATAAGGACGACACATCTATGTTGACCCAAACACAATTCGACGCGTTGAAAACGACGCTCAAAGCCCGTTTCAATGCAGGCCTTGCACTCAGCCCTGATGAATGGCGCAAGGTGGCAGGCCTCATTACCAGTAGCGACAAGAGCAACACTTATGCATGGCTGACGCAGTTCCCAGCGTTTCGTGAGTGGGTGGGCAGCCGTTTGCACAAAAAATTGGCTGAAAAAGCCTACACCGTCATCAACAAAAAGTTTGAAGCCACCATTGATGTGGAACGTACTGATATTGAAGATAACTCATTTGGTCACTATGGCACTGTGGCCGAAGGACATGGCCAGTCAGCGACTGACCTGAAAAATGATTTGATTTTTCAGGCGCTGGCAGCGGGGTTTTCATCGACGTGTTATGACGATCAATACTTTTTTGACACAGGCCACCCTGTTTATGCTAATGAGGATGGCTCTGGTGTCGTCACACCTGTGAGCAATATGCAAGCAGGTACTGGTGCCCCTTGGATTTTGCTCTGCACCAAACGGGCACCTAAGCCTTTGTATTTGCAAGAGCGCGTTGCAGCCACATTGGAGTCTGTGACTTCGCTCAACAACCAAAACGTGTTTGATCTCGACGTGTATTCGTTCGGTGGCCGTTGGCGTGGCAATGCTGCGTACGGTTTTTGGCAATGCGCATTTGGTAGCAAGGCGGACTTGACCACCGCCAACTTCAACGCAGCCTATGACGCCATGATGAAGTGCAAGGGTGATGGTGGGCGCAAGCTGGGCATCATCCCTGACACCCTGCTGGTCGGCGTGTCTAACCGCGTAGCGGCTGAAAACCTGATCAATACACAAAAACTGCCCAATGGTGCAGACAACCCGCTCTACAAACGTGTTGAGCCGGTTGTAACACCTTGGATGGACTAAGGGGCACATGATGAGCAACACAACCTTATTTGTCCGAATTTGTCAAAAAAATGGCCCAACGCAATTCATGCGTTGCGGTACGATGTTTGGCCGCGCATGGAAACGCTTGGTGGACGTGGACACCGCCACACGTCAGCGCTTAGAAGCTGAGCAAATGTTGGAGGTGGTCACTGAGGAAACAGCAGACTACAACTACGATGATGCAGCTGCCGAATTGAGTGTGCAAGCGACTGAGGCGCAAGCACTAGCAGACGATGCCAAGGCCAACGCAAATGCCGCAGCAGAGCTGAAAGTGCAAGCAGAGAAAGACGCGCAAGCGGCAGCAACTGCTCGCACCGAAGCCGAGCAGTTGCAGCAGCAAGCAGCGGCTGACGCTGAGGCTGCTAATAAAGCTGCTAATAAAGCTGCTGGCAAAGGTAAAGGCCGCTGATGTTTGCCACCCGTCAAGACCTTCTCACGCGCTCTAACGCACGTCGTTTGGCTCAGCTGGCTGTGCCTGCTGATCTGGCGATGGTGCAGCTAGACGTAATGCGAACGGCTTTGATGGGTGGCAGCATCGCAACCGAGCCTGCTGATGTGCAAGCGGCTGTTGTCGAAGCGCTAACCGCAATTGACCATGCGCTGACAGATGCGCACGAGCTAATTGTTGGATACGGTGTGAGTACCACAGCCACATCAGCCACGCTGACGCGCATGTGTTGCACTGTGGCTTTGTATTACCTACAAGGTGCCGAGCGTTTGGACAAAACCGATGGCATGGCTTATGACGGCGTAATCAAACTACTTGATCAGCACAAACGAGGCTTGGTAGATCTCACACCCAGCACAAATACAACTGGAACCCCCTCGACTGACGATAGCGTGGACACGGTTGTGATTGAGTCCGCTCCTGGCCGTTTTGGGGCATCTGCATTCACTACGGATGATGAGGCGCTGTGATGTTGAGTTTGCAGCCAATCATTGATCGTCTCAAATCCAAACCGCAAGTTTGGTCTGGTGATGTGTGGTTTCGTGAGGTGGCAGGTGCCGCTGAATTTGCCAAGCTGGCCTCTGCTGTCAACTTGCCACTGCCTGGCTGCTGGGTAGTACGCGCTGCTGATCCGTCAAAACCAACGGGTGAACGGCTGGACAGCGTGACGGTTGCATTTGATGTGGTGATCGCTATCACCAACATTCGTACTGCCACGGCAGGTGCAACAGACGATGCGTTACTGCTCTATCGCAAAGCGGTGTACCAACAGTTGCGTGGATGGCGTGTAGTTCCTACAGCATCACGCATTGAATTTTCTGGCGGCCAAGTGATTGAGTACACCGATGGTGATTTGTGGTGGCGCGACCGTTACACATTGACCGCTGAGATCGACAACTATTTACCAACCCCGCCAGCATTTAGCGGCGTGCAAAACCCCAACGTCAATACTGGAGAAAACCTATGACCATTTCGTTTAATCAAATTCCAAGCGCACTGCGCTACCCCGGTGCCTATATTGAAGTAGATGGCTCTCAAGCGGGCTTAGGCGGAGACATCCCTGCCGTATTGATTGTGGGTCAAAAGCTCTCTAGCGGCACAGCTGCTGCTGGTGAAATCACATTGGTGAGTAGCGTGGCCGATGCCAAAACGAAAGCAGGTGTTGGCTCAATGCTGGCAAAAATGGTGGAGCGCTATCGTGCTTGCGACAGTGCGCTGGATGTTTACATGCTGCCCTATGCAGACAATCCGGCTGGCGTTGCAGCAACTGGATCTCTGAACATCACGGCTATGCCAACGGCTGATGGCACATTGGCGCTCTACATTGCTGGGGCCTTGGTCAGTGTCGGTGTAACGGCTGGACAGTCTCAAGCTAGTGTGGCCTCGGCAATTGCAGCAGCTATCAATAATGACGTTTCATTGCCAGTCGGTGCAACAGTTGCTGCAGCCGTGGTGACATTGACAGCCAAACACAAAGGCACTTGTGGCAACAACATCGACTTGCGTACAGGCTTGTACGGTGAGGCGATGCCTACAGGCTTGGTAATGGCTGTTTCAGCTATGGCCAGTGGTACGGGCGACCCTGCACCTGGTAACTTAGACACCTTGATTGGGCAGCGTTGGTTTCGCTATGTGGCGCTGGGTATCAATGATGCAGCCACACTTGCCGCGTGGCACGCTGAAAGCCAAGCCCGCTACAAACCACCTGTGCAAGCAGGTTTTCGGGCATTCACAGCTATGCGCGGTGACTACGCTGCAGCAGTGACATACGGTTCCAGCAAAAACTACGAGCACATTGCTACCTTGGCCTTGGGTATTAACCCAACTACAACATGGGAGGCTGCAGCCATGCTGGCAGGAGCTGCCGCACCCAAGCTCTACAACAATCCTGTGGAGAGCTTAGAAGGCACACCACTGGTTGGCATGGTGGCTACAAGCTATTACGACTGGACACAGTCAAATAGTTTACTGTTCAAGGGTATGAGTGTTTTGCAGTACGCCAAAGACGGTAGCTGCACTATCAAGCGCATCATCAGTATGTATCAAACGCGTGCCGATGGCAGCACTGATGATGCCTACCTGGACATCAATGCCGCTGAGGTGATGGAGCGCATTCGCTACGAACAGCGCATGGCTGCCATCAAGCGCTTCACTGGTACGGCCGCTGCTAAAACAAATGAAGGCTACAAGCCAGGGCTGCGTATTACCACTGAAGATGATGTGCGAGCCATGCTGTTGAGTTTGTACCGCAACACCCTCATGCGCGAGTTCGGCTGGGTGCAAGAGTACGACTACTACAAAGACAACTTGGTGGTCGAGCAAGACCCACAAAACCCAAGTCGCTTTAACTATATCGACACACCAGTGCTGCTGAGTCCGTTCTACATCTTGGCTGGCCGTGCGCAGTTTCGTAAAGCTGTCTAAGCAGTTTTAAGCCCGTTTAAACACACTTTAAAGGTACATCAATATGAGCCAAATCACCAACATTGAAACTGTCAGTGTGCCCAGCGTGGGTAAGCTGGCACTGGCGCAAAACCCTGGCACATTTACACCCAGCGGCGTGACTCGTGCACACAAGCCTGGTCGCAAAGCTGAAGATGGCGGCTACACCGAAACCAGTGTGCCCGCCACGGCCGATCTGAATATTCACCTCACGCCTGGCATTGATGTGAGCGCACTCAACAACATCAAAGGTGAAGATGTCACCATTCGCCTGAGCGATGGCACGGTGCATTTGATGTCACGTGCCTGGGCTGAGGGCGTAGTCCCAATTGGCGACGGTGAGAGCAAGCTCAAGCTGATCAGCAACGCAAGCGAGAAGATGTAATGAAACTAGTGCTGAAACACCCCATTGTGGTGAGTGACAAGGTCACCATCAGTGAGTTGAATTTCCGTGAACACACCATTGCTGCGGACTATTTGGCTTTTGATGTGCGCGGTGGCGTGGCTCAACGCATTGCGTTGATCGCAAACATTGCGAGCAGCGAAGATGCTGTGATTAAGCGCATGAATGGCATTGACTACCGACGTGCTGAGGCGATAGTGGACAAGCTCATGGCGGACGATGAGGCTCAAGCGGTCGACAGCGATGCGGATGTGTTGAAGCAAGCTGAAAAAAAATAAAGCGCGTGGTGCGGGCAGTGGCGTTGGTTACAGGTGTTCTTGGACAGCCACTGCCTGTTGTCAAGGCTCTGTCGCTGCGCGAGCTTTATGTATGGGCCACGGTAGCTGCTGTGATGGCGGGTAAAGATTTTTAAAGGGTTTTGACAATGACTGAAAAAGCGTTCACTGGTGGTACTGATCCGTTGGTCGAGGATTTGGGTGATGGGACTCATATCCCCATCGTCAAAGTGCGCGGATCGAATGCATCAAGCTCACAGGCTACAAGTGATGGCCTAACGGAGACACAGCTACTTGCTGCTGGTTTGGCGCTTGACGACAGCATTCAATCTACGAATACCTCTTTGGGTACAGATGGTGCTGCATCGCCACAAATTGCTGGCACTGGTGTGCGTGGATGGCTTCGCGCAATCTATGAGCGTTTGGTTGCAGGCATTGGCGTGACTGGGCCCCTCACTGATGCTCAAATTCGTGCTACGGCATTGCCAGTCTCTCTTGACAGAGATGCTGGTGCTGGTAATGTATCTGCCAAGACTAGCCGAGTCACGCTGGCATCTGATGGTCCAGTAGTTACTGTAATAGGTGCGGTGGCAGATGCATCAGCTGCTGCAGATGGAACAGGTAACTACACCATCATCTCCGCACTCAAGCGTGGGTTGCTGAACTGGTCAACTCTATTGGTGCGTGTCCCTGCTGCCATTACGCCTGGCCTGTTGCCCGTTGATACTTTGGCAACTCCAAGCACGCCTCGAGTGCAAGCTGTAGGTGCTGCTGCAGTGGGCATCGCTCTTACAACAACCTGCCGCCGAATTAGCATGTACGCCACTCAGGGTACTTGGTATTCAATCAACGGCACAGCGATGGTGACCAGCCACTACATTGCCGCTGGCGAGCGCCTAGATTTTGACGTCCCAGCAAACACCACCGTCAGTGTCTTACGTGAAACAACTGATGGCTCAATCCGCATCACGGAGCTTGTGTAATGCGGTCGAGGGCTACACGCCTGAGAGCCACCGGTGGTAATGGTCGGCCTGTATTTTTTGCTGTCGATTACCTCGTGGCTGCTGGTGGTGGCGGCGGCGGTACGAGTAAACCAGGGTTTGCTACTGGTGGCGGCGGTGGAGGTGGCGGTGTGGCAACTGGCGCACTTTCCGTTCTACGCGGATCATCTGTTTCAATCACTGTCGGCGCTGGTGGTGGACAGCGTGTGCAAGGGGGTAACTCAACACTCGGCTCAATCATCGCGGGAGGTGGGGGCTTTGGTGGTCTTTATTCAGACACCGTAGCCTTGCGTGACCGTGGCTCTTCTGGCACAGGCGGAACGGGGATTGCCGCAGGTGGTGGCGGTGGTGGCGCAGCCTTTGATGTGGTGAACGGTAGTGCTGGAGGGTCGGGTACACAGCGCACTGGTGGCAATGGAGCCACAACATCGATCAATGGAATAGGAGGTTCAGGTGGAGGTGCCGGAGGCAACGCTTCATCTTCTGGTGGCGTGTCAACCGTTGGAGTTGGAATCACATCCAGCATCACTGGTGCATCCGTGGCATACGGCACGGGTGGCGCATCTGACGGATATTCTCAGCTGCTTGTCGCAAACACAGGGCGTGGTGGCAACCCAAACGGATACGGCAACCCACAAGCATCCGCTGGTGTCATCGTTGTTTCTTATCCCGACTCGTTACCAGACTTGACTATCAGCGCTGGCCTGACTTTTGACCGACCAACTGTTTCTGGTCGAAAGGTGTACCGCTTCACTGGCGGAACTGGAATAATTACTTTTTAAATGGCTGCTAATGTTCCACGCAACTACGACATTACAGCCTGTATTTCAAACTGATCGGAAGTATTTCCTGCGGTGATGAGCGCACTATAAAAAAATAAGCTCCATGCATCAAAAGTGCATGGAGTTTTTTTATGGGCAGGTTGGATCAATGAGTGGCGCGGATGTAGATGTAGCAGTACGCCTTGGTCTGCAAGACCAAGCTACGCCCGGTATTGATAGGGCTGCACAACGTGCGGCTGCATTTGCTAAAAAAACCACGTCTGAAGTAGAGGCTGGTAATAACCGTCAACGCAGCAGTTACGAAAAAACGAGCTATGCACGTGAAATGCTGGGTGTGCGCAGTGAGCAGCGCATTCAGCGAGAAATTCAACAAACCGAGGCTGCGTATGAGCGGCTGATGCGCATTGGCAAGCTTAGCGCAGCAGAGCAAGCCCGCGCATTTGATGCCACCCGTGCCAGGGTGACAGCTCTGACCAATGAGATGGGTAAGCTGACTAAGGCTCAAGAACAAACAGCTCGTGGTGCAAAAGCTCTGCAAATGGGCGGCATTGTTGCCGCAGGTGGTGCAGCGGTGGCTTATACATTGACATCGCCAATTAATCATGCAATGAGCGTAGATGAGCGTTTGCGTGATTTAGTGAATATGGGCTATCGCGGGCGAGGTGCGGATGCAAAACGTGCAGGCATGACGACTTTACGCGATGCAGTGGATGGTTCAGTTGCTAGCTATGGCGGTAATCGGCAGCATGCAACAGATGCACTTTCTTCGTTGATGGAAAACGGTGTTGCTGTTGACGATGCAGTCAAAACTTTGCCTACGTTGATGAAGTTTGCAACGGCTAGCAGCGCTGACCCAACGCAACTTGCACAAATTGCGATGCGGGCGATGCAAAACTTCAAGATCGATGCAAAAGATATTCCATCAATCTTGAATATGGCGCTGGCGGCAGGTTCTGCCGGCGGGTTTGAGCTTAAGGACATGGCTAAGTGGTTGCCTGAGCAAATGGGTTTGGCGGCTGGTGCAGGTATGAAAGGTAAAAAAGATTTTTCATATCTATTGGCTTTAAATCAAGCAGCAGTCACGACTGCGGGCACCAAAGATGGTGCAGGTAACAACGTGGTGAATTTAATTGGAAAGGTCATGAGCGCTGACACTGCCAATGACGTGAAAAAGCTTGGCATTGACCACTATGCATATTTGCAAAAACAGCGCGAAAAAGGCATGAACCCAATGGAAGCATTCACTGCGCTTGTGGACACCACTGTGGGACGACGTGCAGATTACCAATCCATTAAAAAGAAACTTGAAACTACTAAGGATGAGGGTGAGAGAAAGGAAATGCTGGAAAGCATGGCCACGATTGCCCAAGGCGCCGGAATCGGAAAGCTGATTCAGGATCGACAAGCACTCGGCGCATTGTTGGCATCTCTGCAACAGCGAGGCCTGATAGATAGAGTGCGTAGCGAGGTGGCCGAGAATGACCGCAATGATGGTGGTATTGGGCAAGAGTTCTACGATTTCAAGGCTGAAGGGGGAGCACACAAGGCCAACAAAAGAGCGCAAAACATGGAATCCGCACGTGACCGAGCCATAGGCGATGGAGGCTCAGTTTTAAGCGCTGCGAATGATGCGATTGCATCTATGGCTCAAAAATTTCCAGAGCTAACGGGTGGTGCATCACTAGCCGCAACGGCGCTTGTGGCTGCAGCTGGTGGTGCTGGTGTATTTGCGATGGCTACAGGTGGTGGTGCTGTCGGTGGTGCAATCACACGGACTGCTGGCAAGTATTTGCCCGCAGGAAAAACTCTTCTGAGGGGCGGAGCGCTAGGTGTTGGAGCGATGGTTGGCAGTGCTGGATTGAATGCAGCATTTGGTGATGAGTCTGCAATTAGCCGCTATGGATCTAGCACGCTCAACGGTGCAGCTACAGGTGCATTGATTGGCAGCATCGTGCCAGTTTTGGGTACGGCTATAGGTGCTGCCGTGGGTGGTGGTTTGGGTTTTGGTTGGGAGGGCATAAAAGACATGCTTAAGCCAAGCACCGAGGCACCAAAAATGGCGGCAGATATCAAACTCTCCGTCAGCGATGAACGTGTGCGTGTGACCTCATCAAATGTGACAGCCACTGGCATGACAAGCTCTGTCCAAACTGACACTGGTAACTTGTGGGCTATGCCATGACTGACTGGACAAATCGTCTCAAGCGTGCCAAATGGCGCAAGTTCGAGTTTTTGACCGATAGCCACGACAGTACTCACGGTGAACGCTTGGTGGTGACAGAGCTGCCAGGGGCTGATGAGCCTATTGTTGAAGAGTTGGGTGCCAAGGCAGATAGCTATAAGGTGTCTGCATATTTCATCGGCCCTAATTACGACTTGCAGCGCAACAAGTTCTTGTCACTGTTGCGTGATGGCGGTGCTGACTGGTTGATGCATCCTTGGTTGGGCGAGGTATGGGTACGTGCTCATAACTGGGGTGTGCATGAGAGCACGGACAAGGGCGGCTATTGCGCGGTAAGTGTGGATTTTGTGCCAGGTGGTCAGGCGCCATTTGTACCTACTGTGGATATGGCGGACACCGCTTTTGCTGCGGTGGACAAGATGTCCAAGGCTAGCCCATTCGCATTTTTAAGCATGGCTGCTGCGTCTGTAAATAAGTTTGTTGCACAGGTGCAAGGCAAGCTGGATGTGTTGCGCAATGGGTTGGCCATGGCGCGTATGCCGCTGACGATGGCCACGCAGGTACTTGGCGCCGTGGCAAGCGCCAAGGGATTGGTGAGTGAGGTATTGGCAGTGCCTAATGGCTACGCTGTGATGATGCGAAATTTGTCTAACTCGATTGGTCTATCAGCGACCGATGAACTGAGTGAGACAGCACGAGTGCGTGTCGTGGCGGCCCTATCACGTATTGCGACTGCAACGGCCGTCGAGCAGTATGGAGATGAACCGATTGATGCACTGCGACAAAACTTAGAAGCTGATGCAGTGATGCGCAGCACGCTGTGGGTGGCATCGGCCATGAGCTTGGCTCTGACGGACTACACAAATGCTTCATCTAGAGACACGGTACAGGCGGTAATTTTGGGCACATTGGATGTGCTGATGCCAAAAATGCCAGATGCCCTGTTCTTTGAGGCAGCTAATGCACGTGCATTGTTTGTCAACGCATTGCAAGCACAGGTTCTAGATACAAAAACAGTGTTGGTGGCAACTCCATTACCTGCTGTAGTGCTAGCCTATGAGCATGGGTTGAGCGAGGCAGCGTTGGTAGAGCGCAATGCAGTGCAACACCCTCTTTTTGTGCGTGGGACACTGAATGTCTGAGTCCATCACTTTGGCGTTTGACGGAAAACGCTTTGATGCGTGGCACCGAGTAAGTGTGCGCGAGAGCGTTGATGAACTTTGTTCATCTGTACAACTTGAGAGTGCTGCCACTGCTGGTTCTGGTGGTAATTTGGGGCTGACGGCTAACACGGTAGTGAGTGTGCTGGTTGGCGATTCGCCCTTAGCCACTACGCGTATTGACATGCTGCGCCGTAAGGTGACGGCTACACAGCACAGTATTTCAGTCGAGGCTCGCAGCATTGCCCGTGAGCTGGTGGACTGCCAATACAGTGCCACATTGAGTGGCTTGACATTGGGCGAGATAGCAAAGCGGCTTTGTACGATCTTTAAAGTGCCTTTGGAGGTGCAAGCAAAAACGCAACTGGTGCCTGAGTTTTCGATGCAGTGCGAGCTGCCTGCCAATGCACTGCTAAATGCTGCACGCGCAGCCAATTTGCTGTTGTATCCACTGCCTAGCGGTGGATTGGTGTTGACAGAGCCCACTAAGGATGCCGCGGTGGCCACGCTACTGTACGGCCGAGATATCGTGAGCTACGACGTAGTTGACGAACACCGTTTGCGTTTTAGCGAGTACGTAGTGAAGAGTTTTGACTATGTGAGTGACCGAGCGCTTAAAGGTAGCGCTAAGGATGATGCGCTCACGTTTTTTCGGCCAATGCATATCGTGGCTGACCGACATGGGCATGACTTACAGGGGTGTGACAGTCGCGCACTACTTGAGCGAAACCGTCGCCAAGCGCGTGCCAATCGAATTGAACTGGTGGTACGTGGCTGGGGGCATGCTGCTGACTTGTGGCGTGTGAATACACAGGTGCGCGTGGTGATACCACTAGAGGGCATTGATGAAGTTTTGTTTATTGGTGAGCGCACACTGAGTTTTGATGCACAAGGTGGACGTGAGACACGTATGCAGGTGATGCCACGGGCCGCATTTGTAGGCGAGCCTAAGACGCGTAAAAAACGTTCATCTGGAGTGGGTGCATCTGATGCATTGCGTTCAAGCGGGGGGCGGCGATGAATGGCGCTTGGCATCGACTGCGTTTGATGGTGGCTCAAGGGGTGGCCACATTGGTGGGCGCTGAGTACGTGCAAGTAACTGTTTTGGATGATGAGACTTTGCCCAAGGTACGACGTATAGAGCCTTTTGGCCTTTCTTCACGTCCTAAGCCTGGTGCGCAGGTTTACATGGTGTTTCCATCTGGTGACCGTGCGCATGGACTTGCTTTGGTGATCGGAGACAAACGTTATCAAATGGATTTGACTGAAGGTGAAGTGGCGCTGCATGACGATGCTGGAAATTTTGTAAAGCTCGGCACTGGTGGCGTGGTGACCACAAAAGCTAGCGCCAAGGTGGTGGCTGAGACACCGCTGTTTGAGGTGACTGGCGATGTGCGTATTGGTGGTGGTTTGACTGTCTCCGGTGCCGCTTCATTTGCGGCAACAGTTGATGTGACAGGTGATTTGTCACAGGGCGGAAAGTCTGTGGGCGCTGGACATAAGCACACAAGCACGACACCTGGCACGCCTACAAGTAACGTGAATTAAAGGACGATGCAGATGGCCATGCTTAATTTGGTACGTAAAGAAATAGATGGTCAGCAAGTGTTCGACATCGACTTTTCGGTGAGTGAAGAAAGTTCAGATGCGGCACAAGCTGCCGCTGCAACATTGATTTATGTGGCTCTTTTTACAGACGCACGTGCGTCTGATGATTTGATTGGATCTCGAGTCTTTGATGGTCCTCGAGGCTGGTGGGCTGATCCGCTGGCCGGTAGTGGTTTGTGGCATGTGCGCAGGCAAGCACTCGGCAGCGCGGCGCGTGATGAAGCAGTATCAGAGGTGCAACGTACTTTAGATGCCTATTCGCCAACCATGACGGATGTTGTTGTGCGCGATGTGTCGGACGGAAGTGTTTCCGTGGTGGCTCTTGAGATATCTGGAAAACACAATGGCGATGCGTTTTCAGTTGGCTTGACACTTTGATTTGATTCTTTCCACAAGCCCTGAAACGCACCCAAAAAATGCTTTACACACGACCGTCATTTGCCGATTTACAGACACGCATAGCCACAGATTTGGCGTCTATGCCTGCCTCTTTGCGTGAACCGCTAGCGGCTGCGTGGGCGCGTGCATGTCATGGATTGCATGGGCACTTAGATTGGGCTGTATTGCAAACATCGCCGCTCACTTGTGAGCTTGAGAGGTTGTACGACTATGCGACGCTGTACAACGTAGACAGGCTCATGGCAACAGCTGCAAGCGGTCAGGTAACGGTAACAGGTACTCCGGGCGCTGTACTCTTGGCGGGCACTGTGATGCGAGGCAGTAATGGATTGGATTACAAAGTTGGGGCCGCTGTAACAGTAGGGATAAACAGCACAGTGGATGCCACTGTGCGATGTGAAGCGACTGGCGCATCCACCAACTTGATGTCTGGTCAACAGTTGACATTGACAGCTGCCGTCGCAGGTGTATCCAGTATCGTCACAGTTGGTATTGGTGGTCTGACGGGTGGGGCAGATGATGAGCTGGTGGATGACTGGCGCTCGCGTTTGGTAGATCAATGGCGCACACTGGTGATTGATGGTGCCAGAGGCGGCAAACCTGCTGATTATGTGTATTGGGCCAAAACAGCTCATCCATCTGTCACAGGGGCATTGGTGGACGTCCACGGGCTGGGGGTGGGTTCAGTGGTCGTGCGTCCAATTTGTAACGGTTTGTCTGATAGATTGCCATCGACAGCTGTGATCGATGCCGTGACCAACTATTTATCGGTTGAGGCCCCGTCTGCTGATGTGCGTGTAGTGGCTCCAGTAGCTCATCCAGTGACGATCAGCATTTCTCTTTCTGCAATGTCAAACACTGTGTCTAATCGCCTATCAATCACAGATAGCTTGACTGCCCTGGTGCTTGGCAAGCAATCCAGTAAAGCAGTGATTACTACTGCTGAAGTGGATGCAGCGATTGCAGCCGTGACCGTTAATTACACGCGCGTATCGCCATCGACTGATCTTGTGTGTACGAGCGGTGAGATATTTGTACTTCAATCTATCGTGTGGTCGTGATGCAGTTAGTTCAGTACACAGATAGCGACTATTTAGAGGCATTGCGTGCGCTGCTGCCGCCCGGTGAGGCGTGGCAATGGCCAACTGGCGGTGTTGGTGCATCAATGCTAATGGCAACGGCCCAAGAGCTTGAGCGTGTGGGAGCACAGGTGCAGGGAGTATTTGATCTGTCTATCGAGCGACACAAGATGTTGGCTACTCGCTGGGCAGATGCTGATTATTTGCGTGTAGCGCAAGGTTCACAGGTAATTGATCAGGCAAAGCAGTCAATTTCTCTGTCGCGTGTTTCACCCCTGACCGCTGGCTTCAAATCTGGATCTAAGTGCTGGAGCAGTAGAGCTAAGTTCATTTTGGTTGTGAGCTATGACGCCGCAGTTGTAGGTGCTGATGCTTTGTGGGATGCACTGTTAGCTTTTAAGCAGGCACACATATTTATTTGGTTATTAAATACGGGCACTAGCCCAGGGGGGTGGCGTGTTCAAAATTGATGGTGCAGGTAATGTTTCAGGTGCTTTTGTAGATGAAGACATTTCGATAGGACAGCAGCCAACGTCTGTGACTTCAGAGTGGTTGAATGCAGTGCAATCGGAGTTGGTAGCTCTGATTGAAATGTCAGGTGGCACGTTGTCTAAGAGTGATTCTCAACAGGCAGCAAAATCTTTGATTAATGCAGCACGCATACAAAAGCATAGTGCATACACAACAGCGGGCAGTAGCACCGCATATGTAGTGTCTACGCCTGTGGGTGGGCATGCAATTTATGGGCTGTCTGCTGGATTGCGAATTCGAGTGAATTTTCATACCGATGGCGGATCAAACCCAACGCTTTACACGGTTGGTTCGGCGATTCCTTTTATCAAGCAATATGACAGCACAGGCTCAAAATCTCACCCTGTCATTAAAGCAAATCAGCTTGTAGATTTGGAATATGACGGAACCGACTGGATTATTCTGAATGCATTACCACCCACTGTTTTCTTGCCGGGAATGTCTATGAGGTGGCCATCACCTACGCCGCCCTCTGGCTGGCTTGTTCGCAATGGTGCTGCAATTTCTCGTTCGACTTACGCCGCTTTGTTTGCAGTAATTGGTACAACTTACGGTGCGGGTAATGGCTCAACGACTTTCAACCTACCTGATGACCGAGATCGCATGCAAATTGGTGCAGGCAATCTATATGCCGCCGGTGCTACTGGCGGTAATAAAGATGCGGTCGTTGTGAGCCATAGCCATACGGCTTCTGACTCAGGTCATGCTCACGGTATCGCTTATCAAGGGACACTTGGATTTTCTGGTGGTGGTGGATACGGTGGTACGGCTTTTGGCGGAGGTGTTAATCAGTCTACACAAACTGCCTATGCAAGCATTTCAATCGGAACTACTGGCTCTAGTGCAACAAATGCCAATCTTCCACCTTACCTCGCTGACTACGGAATCATCAAATATTAAGGACTGACATGTCAAAGAGAATTTTTCATTACAGCCGAGATGATGGGCGATATCTTGAGCTTTCTATTGATGTGAATAATGCACTGAATTTCGCACAGCAATCTCCACTTGAACCAGGTGTTTACTTGATTCCAGCATTTGCGACAGACATTGAGCCACCGACTGAAATTGATAAATGGCCAATTTTTAAAGAAGGAGCTTGGACTCTTGTTGATTTCATTACGTCAACTCAGATTTTTGACATCAAAACTGGTGAAGTTGTTGAGCCTGTTTTAGGAAAATCGATCGCTGACTTAGGTACTGACAAGCCAATGCCAGAAGCGGGTGAACATGAAATTGTTTATTTCGAAAATGGCGAGTGGGCAGTTCGACCAGACTGGCGTGGCCATGAGTATTGGTTAGATGATGGAAGTCATCATGTCATCACTGATATTTGTATTGAACCTCCGGCCAACGCCTTAGATGCCATGCCAGTCATCCCGCCTACAGTTGACCAAACGATTCACTCTTTCAAGGTCGCTATTCAGGAAAGTTTGGATACTTTTGCACAAGAGCGTGGCTATGACGGCATTTTGAGCGCCTGTACATACGCGACTTCAACAATTTCAAAATTTCAACAGGAGGGGCAGCGCTGTGTGTCCCTGCGTGATCAAACTTGGGCTACCAGTTATGCGCTCTTAGATGAAGTGATGCAGGGAACAAGGCCAATGCCAGCTTCGATTGATGAAGTACGCAATTTATTACCTGCGCTGACATGGGAGGTTTGAGCATGCTTGAGCAAGCAATATTGGTGACCGCATATCTTTGGATTTTTTATGTGCTGTACGTATTAACGATGGCAGCTTATCGAGCCAAACTGGCGGGCCGTTTAAATGGATTTTCTAAGGCTCTGCTGTATCCATTCGTGATCGTGGCAGCACTTATGGATGTAATCTGCAACATCACGATTGCTGCGCTGATATTTCTGGAATTTCCCAAAGAGTGGCTGGTGACCCAGCGTTTGCAGCGGTATCACACATCTGACAACGGCTGGCGAACATTGATTGCCGCTTACGTGTGTGAAAACCTACTCGACCCGTTTGACCCCACGGGAGACCATTGTTAAAAAAGACAGGGCGAGTGGACTTGATGCGGGAACATCTAGCCCACCCACCTCCGCCGTGAAGTAGCACGGCATCGACCAAGACCCCGCCACCTGTACAGGTAGGGTCATTATCAAAGATGCCGATATGCAAGAAATGAGATGTGGTGCGTGCAGCAAATTGCTGGCACGTGGAATTTTTGAAAGAGTTCAGATCAAGTGCGGTAGGTGCCGCACTTTGAATGATGTGAGGGCCAAGAGTCCCCAACCTGAGCACCATGGAGTGCCTAGTTCGGAAGGGAGCCTACATGGCCAAGAAGAAAAGCCCGCTAGCATGGCTGGGCGGTAAAAGTAAGCTGGCAACTCAAATTATTGAGCGAATGCCTGCCCACACCGCGTATGTTGAGGTTTTTGCAGGTGCCGCATGGGTGCTATTTAGCAAAGAGCCTAGTAAGGTGGAGATCATCAATGACATCAACAGCGAGCTTGTCAATTTTTACCGTGTTGTCAAACATCATCGACCTGCTTTTATTGAGCAGCTTGACGGACAGTTGATTGCCCGTGATGAGTTCAGGCGGTTTTTGTGCACACCACCCGATGTGCTTACTGACATACAACGAGCCGCTCGTTTTTACTATGTGTCCAAGATGTCGTTTGGTGCCCGAGTGTCTAGCCCGTCGTTTGGCGTGGCAGCAACTGGGGCACCAAGGTTGAACCTGACAACACTGGATGCTGATATCGCATCGGCTGAATCCCGCTTGAAACGTGTTTTTGTTGAAAACTTGCCCTACGAGACGGTTTTGACCCGATTTGACAAGTCTGGAACCTTGTTTTACATAGACCCACCTTATTGGGGATGTGAGGGCGACTATGGGCGCAATATCTTTGATCGTGATGATTTTTCTAAGCTGGCCAGCCTATTGGCTAGTTTGAAAGGCAAGTTCATTTTGAGTCTGAATGATGTACCTGGTGTACGGTCCACTTTCGGCCGCTTCAAAATCGAATCGGTGAAAACAACTTACTCGGCAAGCTCTAAGGGTGTCACAGCTGCAAATGAGGTTTTGATCACTAATTTTTAATCGTTACCCTTTAAATGCTTTTCAATGGGCATTTAAAGGGTTTTTGCTGCATTAAATTCGTGTCCTGAATTCAAGCGCGTTTTGTCCTGAATTCAAAGCCGCTTCACTTGCTCAAAAGCTTCGTGACTCAGGCTGCACTGATAATTCAAGAACCCCATGTCTGAAGCACTTCCCCACGCGGTTTCCCGCTTACGTACCACCCGCCTCGCCCGCAGCGTCAAACCCTTTCTAGCCCGTGGCGGACCCAAAGGTGAACGCTGTGCAGGTTGCCGCTTAGTACCCACCCACTGCATCTGCGCCCTGCGCCCCAACGTGCCCACGCAAGCAGGCATGTGTTTGCTCATGGCCGACATCGAGCCTCTCAAGCCAAGCAACACCGGCTGGCTGATTGCCGATGTGGTGGCCGACACCTTTGCATTTGGCTGGGCACGCACCGAAGTTGCACCCGAGCTGCTGACACTCTTGAACGATCCGCAATGGCAGCCCTATGTGGTCTTTCCTGCTGAATTTGCCGATGACGCACGCGTGGTGCATGACGTGACGCATGACACGAACAAGCGCCCGCTTTTCATCTTGCTCGACGGCACTTGGGACGAAGCGCGCAAGATGTTTCGCAAAAGCCCCTACCTGCAAAACTTCCCCGTGCTCAGCCTGCAGCCCGAGCAACTGTCACGCTACAAACTGCGACGTGCACAAAGCGAAGCCCACCTCTGCACCGCCGAAGTGGGCGCAATGTGCTTGGCACTGGCTAATGACACCCAAGCCGCCGAAGCCCTGAACGCTTACTTCGAAGTGTTCACCGAGCACTACCTCAA
>JACCDQ010438489.1_pt1 | contig 21835 bp, 22 predicted proteins | sample 7446031 | NCBI WGS metagenome assembly JACCDQ01 (sample SAMN15323442, study PRJNA562643) | freshwater metagenome | isolation source: river surface water | place: USA:Blue River Watershed | collected 2017-08-17
GTTTTTTCTTTTTTGGCAGAACGTTGTACTAACTTATTACGCATAATTTGTAATAGAAATTTTCCGTAATAGTTTCCGTCCTTTTCTACGACCCGTATGGCATTTTCGATTTCGTCGGGGTCTGCATCTTTCAATAAATATCCACTTGCTCCGAGTTCAATCATGTGTGAAACGAAACGTTCTTCGTCGTGCATGGATACTACGATGATTTTAATCGCAGGATATTTTGCGATTAATTGTTGAGTAGCCTTAATTCCGTCCAAGACTGGCATTTGCAAATCCATCAGGATAATGTCAGGCATTTGGCGTTCAACAGCCTCTATCATTTCTTGTCCGTTACCTGCTTCGTGAATGATTTGAAAATCGGGAATCATGGACAATAACGATACCATTCCACGACGAAAAATGGCATGGTCGTCTGCAATGGCTATTGTTATTTTCTTATTCGTTGTCATTTTGAGGTAATATTTTTGACCTAACGTTCGCTTAGTTATGAGATAGGAACTTTAATCTCAAAACGAGATCCTTTTCCTTTAGCAATATCAAGATTAATGGTTCCATTAATAACGCTCAATCGGCTTTCTATGTTTCGCAAGCCAATACCTCGGTTCGGTTCATTGAGCACTGTTGCATCAAAACCGACTCCATTATCAGATACTTCGACGTTTAATTGATTATTGATTTCCGAAAAAACGACTTTGATTTCGGTTGCTTGTGCATGCTTTAGGGCGTTATTCACCAATTCTTGTACGGTTCGGTAGAGTGATAATTCTACTTGTTGAGCATAACGTCCAATTGGGCTTATTTGTTGCAAACTTACTTGCACTCCTGTATGAGAAGAAACCAGATGAGTGAAGTCTTGGAGTGCCATACTTAGTCCGAAATTATCGAGCGTACTCGGGACGAGTTCTTTGGATAAAGCTCTAACTTTCGTCACGAGGTCATTGACGAGGTTTTGTGTACTTTGTAAGTGTTCTTTGTGCAGGTCGGTGTTGTCAATGGTTCTTTCGAGCATCCCTAAGCTGAGACGTACTGTAGAGAGATGAGCACCTACATCGTCATGCAAATCGCCACCGAGTTGTCTTCTCACCTGTTCTTGGGTTTGAATACTTGCCTCAAGCAATTGCTTACGATGATGTTCGCCTAATTGTTTTACTCTTTGCCTTTGGCTTTGCTGTTTTCGGTAGTACATCACAACAAATACCACGATTGCAGAGATAGGCAAAAGCATGGCTAAGGTAGCTAATACAATAAGTTTGGGATCTATCGCCAAGGTTATTAGGTATATTTTTGTTTTAATAATCGTCCGTAAAAATAATACACTAATGTGACAATACTTACTGAAAGTAGAAACATTATTGTAGTTCCGACTTCGACGACGAGTTTAATGAATTCTGAGTCCTGCTCAACCATAATCCTATTGCTAAAAAAATTCTGAAGACAAATATAAAAAAGTAGTAGATATTCCAGAGAATTGTATAACTCTCTGATTTGCTAAATAGGATATCCTCACTAAAAATAAAAGCAAATAAAACCCCTGAATAGTAGAACAAGGCTCCTGCACTTATCCAAAACCAAGGTTCTTTTAAAATGTTATTGGTTTCTAAGGTTTGAAGCAAACGATAGAAATACATGAATAATATGGCAATCATCAACAAGCTTGCCACGGAGTTAGCTGTAGAGTTGAAGTGATTAAAGTTTTTCCAACTGGAAAAATCAAATGTTAGCAGAAGACAAGCTTCTGCTAACATAAATAAGGTAATGATTGTTTTTTGGATTTTTACTTTTGCAAAATGGTAATACGCATAGGCTAAGATAAAAAACTCAAAAAAGATATGAATATTAGTCAAGAAATGTGAATTTCGGTCTTTCATAGGCACATTGGTTATCTTAAAAAAGTAGTATGCTCCCCACTCTAAGATTTCCATAGACACAACAAAACAAATGCAGTAAAAAACTACTAACAATGGTTTTGTTAATCCATCCCTTTTCCACAGCGTAATACCTATGAAAAAGGGTAAAAGTACAACTATGGAAGACACATAAATTAGCAAATTCGACATAAATTTTAACCTATTATTTTATTCACAACTATCTAACAATTTGGAGGACACGTAGGTCCATCACCAGCCACTTTATTCATTGCTAAACCATCCGTATCTAAAGCTTCTAAAATTACTACTCGATGTCCCTCATCATTTACTCCATGATGAATTTTTAATGAACCAAAGTTAGGATCGTTAACCAATGCCTTTATCACATCGCCATTAAAGGTTTGCGTATGTGTTGACTTTGGTTTGGCGGCTTTATGCTTTTGTGCAAAACCCATTAATCTGTTGTAATCGTCTTCGTGTTCGTCTTTGTTAATTAACTTTCCCATTGTTAAAGTGTGTTTTAAGTAAGTTTATAATTGCTTTTGGTATAAAATTTTGTACAAATTGTTACTCAAAAAGAGGATAGTTTTTTTGAGCTCACGACTTATTTTTATACGTTTTCATAACATTTCAAAGCTACAAAAAAGCTAAACACTTCCAATAAGTAGGGGATAAATCTACGTACAATTACGAATAAAACAGGTATTTCTACGTGTTTATATTGAGGCATTACCTTTGCAAAAGAACCTCTTTTAATCAATACATTCCATTAAAAGTAAATCACCTGTTTGGTAAGTTATCTTCACGAAACCATCTTGAGCAGTTTCGTTGCTACTTCCCGTGCGATAGCCCAGCGTAAGACTTTCCTCTTGTAAATTATAAACCAGCCCCTCCGTCGAAATCCGTGTTACTTCCCCCACAGGAATTAACGAGATAGGCGTTTGGGCAGGATACCACTTTTCGTAGTGATTAGGTAGTCGAAAAATCTTTGAATAATCGTCGAGTAACACAATTTTAAGGGCATCACTATAACGAACCAAATTGGTAATATTGGTCATGGTGTGGTCGGCTCGTCTCCCTGTTGCCCAGATTACATTCACCGCAGGAAAGCCTTTTTCAATTAAATATTCATAGGCTTTATCCAAATCATGTTTATTTTGATCAGGCGTATGAACAATTTCTAAAGGGTACTGCCGTGCTTGAATCGCTTCTAAATCCAGATTTCGGTCAAAGTCGCCCAGAAGAACGTCCACTTTTATGCCTAAATCAAGCACTCTATGAATGGCCGAATCCAATACTACTACAAAAGGCGACCATTCAAGTAGTTGCCCCAGCAATTCTTCCGAACAGGCTTCGCCATTGGCGATAATGAGAGCTGGTTCTTGTTTATCTCTAATGACGTGATGTGATGACATGCTTTTTTGCTTGTTGGTATTCGTCGAAGGTATTGATATTTTGTAGCAACGTAACATCTGAAACTTGCACCATTTCGACTTCCACTTGTTGTAAGACTCTTAATACTGATTTACGTTTGGCTTCGTAGGCATTCATAAAGTGGCTAATCATAGCTGGTTCATAAATGGTAATAAGCGGTTCAACGGAAATCGGCTGGCGGGTATTTTCTTGTTCACTCCACATGGTAAACACCTTTTTTTTATCCTGCTCAATTGCCTTATTTTCAAAGGCGGTTGCCATTTTGGTAGGATTCCGATGCTTGATGAGCTGTTCGATAAGCTCTTGTTTGACAAAAGGCATATCACAAGCAATGACCAACCAAGCAGTATCAGGATACGCTTTCATGGCAGCAATAATGCCGACTAAAGGACTTTTCATATCATCAAAACAATCTTTGATAACAGGCAACGCACTCGTTTGATTTGCATTGATAGACACAAATACTTCCTCACAAAAAGGCTGCAACACCTCATACAGGTAGGTTTCTTGCGTTTTATCGTGATAGGTTAATAAGCGTTTTTCGCTTCCCATGCGAGAGCTTAACCCTCCAGATAGAATTAGTCCATTCAATTTCGGCATCATAGACTTGGATTTTGATTGGCAACATAATCACTTTTCCCACCCGTTTTAGTAATTAAACGAGTTTCTTTAATCACTAAATCGTGCGAAAAAGCCTTGCACATATCGTAAATCGTAAGAGCGGCAATAGATGCTCCTGTGAGTGCTTCCATCTCTACCCCTGTTTTGGCGGTAAGGGAACAGGTACAATCAATAATGATTTCATTACCGATTAATTCAATCTTGAATTTACACGAATCCAAGCCTAAAGGGTGACACAAAGGAATTAATTCAGCGGTTTTTTTAGCCCCCATTGTTCCCGCAATAATGGCGGTTTGAACAACTGAACCTTTCTTTGTGACAATGTCTCCGTCCTGAAACTGAGCAATAATTTCGTCGGTTAGCCAGACGATACTGCGTGCGGTAGCTGTTCTTTTGGTAATTGTTTTTGCAGACACATCTACCATAGAAGGGTTATTGTCTGCATCTATATGCGTAAATGTTGCCATATTGCTTTCTCCTCACAAAAGATTGGTCAATCCATCTTTGCGGTGTAACTTCGTTTAAAATTTATTCGACACAAAGATAAACGATAAAACCATAAGGTCTTTACGAAGAACTCTTAGCACAGGTGAATAAATTCATCCGCTGAGTAACAATGTTGAATTTTGATTGTTAGTTTTTAGATTCCTACTCTTTTTTACTGATACCATGATAACAGCAGAAGAAGCACTAGCCAAAGTGCTCGAACATACCTTAACTAGTCCTAGTATTTCGATAGCCTTAGAAAACGCTGCGGGATACACCCTCGCCGAAGACATTTATGCCGATAGAGACTTCCCTCCTTTTAACCGAGTGGCGATGGACGGGATTGCCTTCTTGTTTGAAAGTTTAGAAAAAGCAAATTCAACCTTTCCGATTGAGGCGATTCAATTTGCAGGAGAAGCCCAAAAGGAAATGCACCACTCGCTGGCTTGTATCGAAGTAATGACGGGAGCGGTTTTGCCTTTGGGTTGTGATACCGTTATTCGATACGAAGATATACGTATTGAAGAAGATAAAGGAGGTAAACTTGCTCGTCTGACCATTCCTGTATCAGACATAAAAAAAGGACAACATATTCACTATCAAGGAATTGACAAACGGGCAAAGGATATTTTACTCAGCAAAGGAATCCGTATTAGTCCCGCAGAAATTGCCGTATTAGCCACGGTCGGCAAAACACAGGTGCTGGTACAAGCCCCTCCTCGTGTAGCGGTGATTTCTACAGGAGACGAATTGGTTGAAGTCAATAAAACACCTTTAGCCCATCAAATTAGAATGTCCAATTCGTATATGCTAGCTTCGGCACTTTTACCGTTGGGCATCCAAGCGAAGCGTTTTCATTTGACCGATGAGCCTAACGTTTTAAGGGAGCAACTACAAGAGATTTTGGCACAACATGACGTTATATTATTAAGTGGGGGCGTTTCGGCAGGGAAAAAAGATTACGTTCCTCAAATTTTGCGAGAATTAGGTGTCCAGCAACTTTTCCACAAAGTAGCTCAAAAGCCTGGGAAGCCTTTTTGGTTTGGTGTAGAAGCAAGTGGAAAGGCCGTTTTTGCGTTACCCGGCAATCCCGTTTCTACGTATTTATGCTTTTGTAAATATGCTCTTCCCTTCATTAGTGGCAAGGTAAGCAAGGAGCAAGTCGTGTTGGATAAAGCCATTAAATTTAATCCTCCGCTTACCTATTTTGTTCCTGCGATGTCTTACTTTAAAGCGGGTATCCACTACGCTAATCCTTTTGAGGGCAGTGGTTCAGGTGATTTTGCCAACCTCACTCAGTGCGATGGCTTTATTGAGTTACCTGCTGATAAGTCCTATTTTGAAGTGGGCGAAGTATTTACGTTTATTCGTTTTAGAAGCTAACTTATCTTAGGGAGAAACCTGTGAGGTTTAGAAAATATTAAATCAATACTGGATAGCTTAGTCAACTTTCAAATAGTTGACTAAACTATGAGACTTACCTCTCTGGAATAACTCCGACAGGGCAAAAAAGCCCCTGTCGGGGTTATCCCAGAGAGATGATACATCGTTCGTCCCGATGGACTTGTATAAAAAAAGAGGGCGGTTTTGTATCAAACAAGACCGCCCTCTTTATCTTAAAACGCTAAAATTAAGCTCCGAAGATACCTTTGATTTTATCGAACAAACCGCCAGCAGCTTGTTTTGCTTCTTCTATTTTCTCTGCTGCTGCTTCTTGCAAATCTTCTAATTTCTCAGCAGCTTCCGCTTTCAATTCTTCTGCTTTTGCAGCTACATCACCACCTGTTAGGTCAGCGATTTTTTCAGAGATAGCTTCTTTTGCATCCTCAAATGTTGCTGTTGCAGCGTCTGCTAATTCTTCTACTTTTGCAGAGGCAGCTTCTGCTAATTCATCTGCTTTAGCAGAAACATCAGTACCTGTAAGTTCTTGGATTTTGGCAGAAGCCGCATCCGCTAAACCTTCAATTTTTTCAGAGGCAGCATTAGCAATATTTTCTAACGGGTTACCTGCTTCTTGTGGAGTTTCTGGGGTATTATTTTCCATGGCAATAAAGGGGTTAAATGGATTGATAAAATTATTCGTGTACTTTTTTATTTTTAAATGAATAAACGATAACGATTAGCCCAAAAATAACAGCGGGAATACTCAACACTTGTCCCATATTGAGGGACATTCCATTTTCAAAACTTGATTGATTTTCTTTTAAGAATTCGTATAAGAAACGAAGCGTAAAAAGAATAACCATAAAAACACCCGTCAGTAATCCTTCTTGTGTGTATTGTTTTTTCTTATTCCAGATAACCATGATGATTAAGAACAAGGCAATACACGAGAGTGATTCATACAACTGAGCAGGATGACGAGGTACTAATTCCATGTAATCATGCCCTAAAGAAGAGTCATTATAAAACTTGAAAGCCCAAGGTAAATTGCTTGGTTTTCCTAAGATTTCGGAGTTCATTAGATTACCAAAACGAATACACGCCCCTCCTATTGCCACAGCGGGGACAATATGGTCAGTAACGTAGAGGTAACTCACATTTTTATATTTTTTAACATATAAATAGAAGGCCGTAAAGAGCCCTATCCCTGCCCCATGACTTGCAAGACCTGCATAAGGCGGTTTTATCATACTTATAAAAAACTTAACAGGGTCTGCAAAAAGGAGTGGATATTCATAAAAAAAGTAGTGCCCTACCCTTGCACCTACCACCGTACCAATCATGGTATAAAGGAGTAGCTGGTCAGCTTCTTCGAGCGAACGGCCTTCTTTTTTGAACATATAAGAAACTACTTGATAGCCTAATAAAAAGGCACTAGCAAACATTAACCCGTACCAACGAATTGGGAATCCACCAATAAGAGGAATGCTTTCTGGAAAAGTAAAAATATCAGGGCTGGTATGCCAGTCGATATACGTTAACATTTAGGATTTGGTTAGTGAATAAAATTAACTACGCTATTTTTCTTTTGAAAAACCTGAAACAGATACAATTTAAGCATTTATTTTCTTTTTTCATAAACTCAAATAAGCTTCTAAACCTCCCTCCAAATTCTTGATATGCGAGAAGCCTCTTTTTTTGAGAATCGTACACGCAATTTTACTTTGTAGCCCTGTATAACACACGACAACCAGTTCTTGACTTTTGTAAGGTTCTAGCAAATCCAAGCGTTCCATTAATTCGTCAAACAGCACACAGATTCCTCCTATTGGGAAGTCCTCAATTTCATCGGTTGTACGAATATCTAGAATGCTAAGTTCTGCTAAGCGGTCTTTGAACTCTTGGGGAGAAATGGTATTTAGCATGATTGTAGCAATATAGAAAGCAATTTGAAAGAGGTCTATTATAGCATAAACCCCAGTAGTATTATGATTTGTTGCTCATCTACTACTGGGGTTTATACTATAATTCGTTGTAAGCTAAAATTCCACCTAGTACGTTACGTACATTCTTGAATCCTTGTGCTTGTAAAAATGCTTGAGCTTTTCCAGAACGAGCACCAGAACGGCAGTGTACAATTACTTCTTGCTCTTTCCAGTCTTCAATTTCTTCCAAACGGTCAGGAAGTTCTCCTAATGGAATTAATAAAGCTCCTAAGTTATCCTCTTCATACTCATATTCTTCTCTTACATCTAAGAAGTTGAATTCTTCGCCTGCATCAAGGCGTGCTTTTAAATCTTGTACTGAAATGTCCATAAACGATACAATGTGTTAATTGGTGAATATAATATTATGCTTTTTTTAATGCGTAATGGCAATTTTACGAACAAAAGAATGTTGTCCATTAGAAAGTCGCAATAGGTAAATGCCCGTATTGAGGCTTTGTAAATTAACTTCTTGACTTCTGGTTTCTTCTTTCCACAGCGTTTTTCCCATAAAATCTAGTACTTCAACAGTTGTTAGCGTGGGGTTGTTCCATTGAATAAGTCCTGATGTTGGATTAGGAGAAAGCACTAACTGAGCATCTAGGTCACTTTCGGTAGCCAAAGGCTGATTAATCACTTTGATTATCTCCACTTTGCCTCCCATCACAGGACGAATCATTAATGAGCCTTTCACGGCCGAATTGGTATCGGTATCAGGTACCCATTCTGACCCAAAACTAAAGAAAGTGGTGTTATAAACTGCCTTTTTCTTGGTCGCATCTAACTGATAATGAACCGTATTTTTGTCTAACCCCACTTTGAGAGGAATATCGTCGCTCAATTGCAAATAGCCAACATAAAACGTATCCGAAACTGCGATAGGCGTTTTTGCCGTTTGTTGCACTCCCTCCGCAATTTGGTAAGTAGCTTCTTTTCGTACATCAAATTCAACAAATCCGTTCATTTTATTTGGATATTGAATAACAACCTGTCGCTGAGAAAGTACTTTCCCCGGCTTTCCTTTGTCATTGTCCCATACCACCACCATGGTGTTTTTGCCCGCTAAATTTTGTAAGGCACGAGCAACTGCCACCCGAATCGCTTGTACTGAATCGACTTTGCCATTATTAATAAATTGAACCGCTACTTTTCCATAACCTTGACTCAGATAAGAAGCAGCCTCTGCTGTTCCATCATCGTAGGCATAATAGTCTTCAAAAACGGTAGTCTTGCTCAAGGTGTCGTTCGCAGTCAACACATTAGGTAGTTTTGTATTAATACCATCGAGTGACAAGTACTGAAACTTCACTTTCAACGAATTCGTTATGCTAGTGGAGAGTGATACTTTAGGTAAAGCCACACGCAACTTTCGTACTTCTACCTTATTTTCAAAGTCATCTAGGGTAATATCCTGAGTAGCCAAGGTTGTGCCCACCTGATTACTTATTTTAAGTTGTACCTTCGGATTGAAACGAGAAGAATAGGTAATTAAATCGGTACTAATACTATCGGCAAAAGCAGTCGTAGGGTTAGCCAACAACTGTTTCATAGGCATTGAGCGATAGCGTTTTAAGAGAGGCGATACCTCTTTTCGTAGGGCGGCATCCGCCAAAACGGTATCTTTCAGGGTTCTTGCCTTGTTAAAATAGACATAATCGATATTCCACGTATCAAACTGTCCTGTTAAACGCCCAAAAGCGACAAATTTAAACTGAAAATTTCCATGTAAGTAATCGGCTATTTTGACAGGGATAAACTGCTGAATAAACTTTGGGTTCGGTGTTTTTCCCTTCTGAGTCCACACGGCATTCCATTGTCCACGGTTATTTAAGAACAATACTTGAAGCGAATCGTTGGGGTCTGGTTGTTCTCCTAAACCTGTATTCTGATAGTAAAAACTCAGGTAAAGGCTATCTCTCAAACTATAAGAAGACAAATCAATAGGCTTACTAATCAAGGAATCTGTACGTCCTTGCATCATCAACGAATCATTTGTTTCTTTTGGAAAAATATAAGGTGAGCCGTTGGCCTGTAAACCATCAAACGATGCCATATTTACCGATGGATGCGTTTGAGAATAGGTATTATTTACCCACACATTCGTTGGAGTTACCCACAGTTTGGCATCAGGCATTCCCTTGTCCACCCCTGCAAAGTCATCAAAAAAAGGTAAGCTTAAGGGAGTATCTGCTATTTTTGCCGCATTGGCAGGCGTAGTTGGCACAGCATAATAGTTCGTTAGAGGAACCGTTTTAAACTGCCCAATCAAGGTGTTTGTAACAACAAAAAAGAGTGGTAAGAGAACTAACCACCCTTTTTTTCCCTTAGCACAAGGGCGGATTGCCCTTGTGTAAGAAGAATTAAAAAATCTTTTTATCATCATGATTATTAATTTTCCGTTGGTGGATTTCCAGCCACCCAAAGGTCAATCATTTCACCTGCGTGTAGTTTATTTCCTTCATCACAAGCAGGAGTTTGACGGATAATCGTTCCTGCTGGTTCGGTTGACTCTGCATCGTAGATGACTGTTCCTTTCTGGAGTCCAGAACCTGAAATTATTATTACTGCTTCGTCATAAGGCTTACCAACCACACATGGCACATCAATTTCTTGATTACCTACACCATTCCCCACAACAAGCGTTACCCTAGAGCCTTTTGCAATTAACGTACCAGCTTCTATTTTCGTATTCTGGTACTTCACTTCTATCACTTCATTTTCACGAATATCGTTTTGGTACTCCAAATTAGGAGCTAACAAACCTGCTATCAACAGTTGCTGTTCGGCACTTCGAACCGACTGGTCTGTTAATTTAGGTAACCTTACCATCGGAGCGGTTTCAGTATTGATGGTTAAGTAAATTTTACGTCCTTGTTTTACCTTTGAATTTTCTAAAGGATATTGTGTTAACACCGTCAAAGGCTTAACCCCTGGTGTGAAAGTACTATCGGTTACTTCAAAGTCAAGATTTCTATCGTTCAACAAATCCTGTGCTTCTTCTAAGGAAAGACCTTTTAAGTTAGGTACAGAAATGGTTTCTCCGTGATTGGTACTCCAAGGAAGGTAAACAAAGAAAAAGCCAAAGAACAAGACTAACATCAAACATACAATGAGGGCTGCATGAACAAATACATCTTTCTTTGAATTAGTAGGAATTTTCATCATTCTGTTATTTTAATCGTAGGGTTTTGCCTGTTTTAGGAGATAACCTACGGAATTTTTTCAATTTTATAAACGGTTTTAACACAATTTCTTCTTGCAACCTGTTTAATAAAACGGGGCTTACGAAAAGACATTACCTTCAATAAGTTGACAGCCAGTTTTATTTTAACAGTGCAATTTACAAGATTAGTTTGTTTTTGGAAAATTGGATGTAGAAAGATTGAAGTCTATCTTTGTTTTGTATGAGCTCTATTGACGACATAATCAACAAAATTGCCCAATTACAGGATTCAGCCGACCGTCGCTTTTTTCCTGAGGGATTGCTTGAATCCTATCGAAGCAATACTTTTTGGCACTACAAACGCCCAGATACCAATGTTTTCTTTACGGCAATTACCGTTTTTACCCTTCAACAATTAAGAGCATTCTTACCTCCAAGTACCCAACACATACTCGATACGATTGTGGAAAAAGCCACCTCAAACTATCCTGCTTTTCAGAATAAAGATGGCTTAGATACTTATAATTTTTTTCAAACGAAACCATCGCAGCATTTCCCTCATGGCAATATCTTACATCGGCTCAAACACTTTCAAATTCCCGATGACATAGATGATACTTCCATGATTTACCTGACTACTCCGCATACACAAGAAGATGCTCTGTGGTTACAACAAAAATTGACCCTACACGCCAACGGTTCTAAAAAGACCATCAAAAATACCTTTCCAGCATATCGTTCCTTGAAAGCGTATTCGACTTGGTTTGGCAAAAATATGTACATCGAGTTCGATGCCTGTGCCCTATCAAATATCCTTTACTGCCTGCTGCATTTTGACCTCACGTTAGATGAGCACGGCGAAGATTCCTTAACGTATCTCCAACAGTGTATACTCAGTAATCAATATTTGGACCAACCGTTTCGGGTGGCTCATCAGTATGCTCGAAGCCCTCTCATTATTTACCACCTAGTTCGCCTAATGACTGCTTTTGAGTTACCACTTTTGGAGCAATGCAAAAGCAAGATGATAAACGATATTCACTTGCTTCTAAGTAAAAATAACTTAGGAATCATGGATACACTCCTACTAGAAACTTCATTATTTCGTTTTCAGGTGGGATATGACTCAAAACTGACAGACGAACAAGTCGTTGCATCAGAAGAAATACGAAATTATCCCTTCTTTATTGCAGGATTTTTGACGGCATACGAAAATCCCGTTCTGTATCGCCTAGCCTCCTCTCCTCTTTTTCACATTCAATGGAGTAGCGAAGCTCATTCATGGGCACTGATTGCCGAGTGGATGGTCTTAAAAGATCAGCCTAATTGAGCCGTCTTGTCATTAAGCGTTTGACAACCTCATACAATACAAGAGGTTGTAGGGTTCGCCAGTTGATAACTTCTAATGTTCCGCCAAAATTAATATAGTAGTCGAGTTTATATTTTGTCCACTCTGCTTGAACAAAATCCCTGAAATTACAGGCAGCAATCCATCCATCTTCAACCTCCTCAAACCATTCGGCATAATAATCGTCTTCATACGAACCATGAAAGTTCAATACATTTTCTCCAATTAAAATAAATTGAGTAATTCCTTCTCGTAATAAATGATCAATGACATTTCGCTTAAACCACATGATGTCGTTGTGCAGGGTATCATTCCATTCGCCAAATAGTTCGATAACCACAAATTGTCGAGTATAGTCGGCGTAAAGAATTTTACAGTAGAGCGTTACCGACTCAAATTCATCCCAAAGTGGGTGAATGTAGTAACCATAAATATCGTGTTCGTAATAGGTCATGTTATACTGACGACCATAAAATGGCGAACGTTGGTCTTTAGAAGCTACATAAAGATTTTCCCAATTGTAGTACGGTTCTATATCTTGCATTGAAAATGAATTGCTATTTTTTTAAAAATTAACTACCTTCAAGGTATGATGAGTTATATTGGCATTTATACGAACGCTACGACTCATGATGAACCGTTCCATTCGCCATTATCCTTAGCCAATACATTCATCCATCACTTAAAGGTACTAGCTTATCTCTAATGAAACAACCTTTTGAAACCCCTCGATTGGTACTTGAACCCATTCAAGAAGCCCACACAGATGAAGTTTTCGACAAGCTTCAGGATACTCGGATGTATGAATACATTCCGAGCACCTCACCTATATCAATAGAGGAATTAAAACAACAGTTTAAGGCATTACAGCAACAGTTTGGGCTTTGGGATGAAGATACGCTACAACTCAATTGGATGATTCGTCTAAAACCTGAAAATAGCTTAATTGGTCGTATAAACATTTGCGTTTATGACAATGCTGATGCGTGGATTAATTTTGAAATTTACCCTGATTTTTGGGGAAATGGATATGCAAGTGAAGCTTGTAAAAAAGCATTAGAAGTCTTAGAAATGCACTTTAAAATAGAATTTATCAAGGCTCGTGTAGATACTCGAAATTTACCAGCTATTACACTTTTGCGTAATTTGCAATTTGTAGTGCTCGAAGAAGAAACAGATGAGCAACAATTTGTTTTTGCCCTAGAAATGAACTAAAAAATAAGGATTGCTAGCCTATTGCCAGCAATCCTTATTTTTTATAATTTAATTGTCATACCAAGATTAAAACCGATTTTATTGGGTTTAACTAACAATAAGGCATTTGCATCGCTTTGAGACATCAAGGCATAACTCCAAGTTGGTTCAATGAAGAAATGCACATTATCGCCAATTTGTCTGCTGATGCCATAGCCAACATTGATAAAACTTGTTAACATTTTGGTATCATTCAAATTAACAGCTCCTTCCAGTCCTAAGGTTAGGTGATGCGTTAGAGCTTGTCCTTTAAGAAGAATATATTGCATATCAGCTTTGGCTCCGACGTAATTGGCTTTTAATTTATATTCTTTGGATACATCGACAAAAGAAACATTTGTCGTCTGATCCGAAGATTGAGAAATGATTGAATCTGTTCTAACTTGATACGAAATCAACTGAGAAGAACTACTAAACGATAAACCTGTACGCAATTTTATTTTTTCAGATAACGTAAATCGTAAGCCTCCTTGTGCATAAATACCCACACGTCCTCCATCATTAACCGTTACACCATGTACATAATTATCATCCGTTTCATTTGGAGTGATTGTATAGTAATTAACGAGTGGCATGGCACTGACGTACAACTCCGCAGGATGTTTCACCTTATAGTAAATTGCAGGTTTGGGGCCTTTAAAACGAATTTTTGTCTTCGCAAAATGACTTACCAATAACTGATAAGGCTTGCTTTGTAGGCTTGTCAATGAACGCTCAATGGCAGTGGCATTCGTATTCGTGTTCAACTCTTGACTAAGCGAGCCGTTTTCTTCTAAAGGTGTTGACGTATTGTCTATAATTTGTTGCTTATTCTCAGTAACTATTTTATCATACGCTCTTTCATTATGAATTACTTGTTGATTCGTTGACTTCTGATGCTGGTTATCCTTCGTTTTCTTCGCAGCAACACCAAGACTACCAGGATGATACGTTAGGTTTTTGGCATGAAAATCATCCTTAAAAGCACTTTCTTTCTGAGTAGCTATCAGCTTTTTAGCAATGTGAGGAGCTGATATACTTTTTCCAACTTGATTGCTAGGCTTGTTTACAGGAACAGTAGCAATGGTAGTCGATTCGCTTATTTTAGAAGAAAATATAGTTGTAGTTATGCTATCAGAAGATAAAAAATATGTTCCAATCAGTAAAGCAAGTATAGCGGCAGCAGCCACTTGCCAATAAACAAACCGCCTGACGGGTGCCACAGGAAGCTCGGGTTCGATACGACTCCAGAGAAAATCTCCCGCATCCGATTCAAAATCGCTGAATCGGTCACGAAAAAACTCATCCATCGAATCGTCTTGTTCGTTATTAAGTGCGTTCATAATTGACAATTCCCATTTGTTTAAGATGTTTTCTTAGTTGTTCCTTCGCCCTAGAAAGCTGCGATTTGGAAGTACTTTCACTAATATTTAGCATATCCGATATTTCATTATGCGAATACCCATCGATGACGTATAAGTTAAAAACCACCCGATAGCCGTCTGGCAACTGCCGGATTACAGCGAGTAGTTCTTCATTAGATAGCGATGCCCAAACGTTCGTATGATCATCATTACTTAGTATTACATTCTCATAATCGGTATTTTGTTGAAATTTCAGATTAGCGTGATAATAATTAATAGCAGTATGGACGACGGTTTTTCGTACCCACGAACCAACCGCTTCTATTTTTTCAAGGGTATGAATATTGTTGAAGATTTTCACGAATGCTTCTTGGTAAATATCCTCCGACTCTTCACGAGTACGGGCATACCTACGGCACACACCCATCAACTTACCTTTATAGAGATTATAAAAGGCTGTTTGGGCTTTGCGGTCGTTACGTTGGCAGGCTCTTACTAACTCCTGTTCGTTGGGCATTCGTATCGCAATTATATTTTTAGATGGAGTGAACAAGAAAGACTTCCCCTAATTGGGAAAGCCTTTACATCAAACCACTTGTAATAATTTCTTTTTCAGCTTGTTAACTTGTTATTCTAATCTTAAAGTTAACACTAAATATTTTTCCTTCTAGGGTTTTGAGTTGATATATAAAATTATCTTCTCTATTTTTTCCTTTATCTTTTGATTCGTTATTAAGCTTGTACACCAATTGCTGTCCATTTACAACGCTTACTGTTCCATATTGTCCTTGCCTTGTTACACTTAGCGACCCCACACGGGTACATTCAGTCATATTCAAGTAATACGGAATACTAACACTTGCTCCTCCTAATAGCGTTGACTCTTTTACCTCCATTACGCCATTATTGACATCGGGCTGGCAAGAAGACTCTTTTAGTCGAATTTTAACGGGCACACTAGGAGAAATAACCCCTTCTTTATTACTAACTGTGTAAGCGAATATGTCTTCGTTTATCTTTTGATTGCTTGGCAATAGCGTCGGAACTAATTTATATTCAATAACATTGCTACTATTTACCTTTATCGTTCCATATTTAGGTTTTATACTCACTTTTAAACTTGTACGATCTACATTATCACAAAGTTTATCATTTTTTAAAACATCTATGTACTGAACTGTTGTGTCTGTGGCATTCATTCCCCAAATATCCGTCAACAAGGTGGTAACACATGGTTTTTTCCCACTTCCTTCTACCTCTAAGCGTACCCCAACGATTCTACAAACGGGTTTAGCTCCAGCCGTACATATTTTATACAAGAAAAAATCCGTGCCATCATACCCAACGGGAGGCGTATAAACAATTCTATTGTTTTTTACATCCAACGAACCTCTAACAGACTTGAATACTACCTGTAAAGAAGTGGAATCCAAAATTGCATTGCAATAGCGGTCGTTTTTTAGCACATCCAAGACAAATGATTGGCTACTTGTACCAACATTATTGATTTCAAAAAAATCAGGTATTGCTCCTGCATTGCAAGGCAAAGCACTGATATCTGTATTAATTTTAATTTTAAACGTATCTAGTCGACTTTTTGATGATTCTGTATTGGTAGTTTTCAACACAAAATAGTCATCTGCTACATTCACCGAAGAATCTGCCTGATAAAGTAGTAAACTCTGAGGAGATAATATCAAGGTCTTCCCTAACTCCCCATTTCTGACAACTGTTAACGAATTAGCTTTCGTTTCCTTCAGAAAGTCTTTAAGGTCAAAAGCGATTGTACTCTTCGGATCACTGTAAAAAACACGATTACTTAACAATTCGCCTGAAATGTCCACGATAGGATTAGGAACAACATCTGATTGAATTCTGTCGCATGATCCTAAAGCTCCTATCAAAAAGACTAGTCCTAGTATTATTGGCAAAAAGCGTTTCATTCTTTATTTTTCGTAAAAAGAAAACCTTAGTTAGTGTTCTCTTTTCTGTTAGACCGAAAACAACCCCAAAAGGTTGCATGGGTTTAAAAATTATTTTTGCTGATACAGAACATTCTTATCAACTTGAGCAGGTAACGGTCCTTTTGTCACTAATTTCAGTGCGGCTAAGTTAGCACCAGCCGAAGCACATACTGCTGGGTCTGCTCCTTCTGTCCATGCAGTCAGGAAGCCTGCCCAGTAGGCATCTCCTGCTCCTGTGGCATCAACTACCTCAAGGGCTTGTACGCCAACTACAATCTGTTGTGTACCTTTTTCGTACGAAATAGTAGAACCTTTTCCTCCTTTGGTAAAGCAAATTAGGTCTGCCCCCATTGCATGAAAATCACGAATTACTTCTTCTTCCGTTACTTCACGTCCGTAGATGCGTTCAGCGTCATCTTCACTCAATTTAACTAAGGCATTATGAGAACAGTAAGCCGAAATGGTTTCCCAAGCTTGCTGGCGATTTGGCCAAATTTGAGGAGCGTAATTTGCATCAAGGCTCACTCTACATCCGAGACTATTAGCACGTTTTGCAGCATCTACTAGCGTACTTTGAGCAGGGTCTTGACTCAACGCAAAGCAGGTCGTATGAAAAATTGCAGACGCTGCCAATAGACTATCTGGAACGTGTTCTGGGTAAATCATTCTATCCGCAGTACGATACGCAATGAAGTCTGGAGTACCCTTTGTTCGAGAAACAACTACGATACTTGTTGGCTGTTCTTCGTTATCTACTACAAAAGTAATATCTATTCCTGTTTTAGCAACCTCTTCTTTCAAAAAAGTGCCTAAACTATCTTTTCCTACCGCAGAAACAAGAGCTACATTTTTTCCTAGGCGAGCCATATTGGCCGCCATATTAGCTGGACTTCCTCCTTGATATTTCTCAAATTGGCTTGCTTGAAGAATACTATCAGACAACTCTGTTCCGATAAAATCCACCAATAGTTCTCCTACAGAGAGTAACGCATATTTTTTCATATTTATAAAAATGGTATTATTATTTATTCTATTAATTCAACGCCTCTTAAAACACAACTCACTAATTAACAAGACATTAACAATCAAAAACATTTCTAAAGTTTTCATAAAACTACTTAGATAGCCATTAGAACTTGTTTAGCCAAACAACTATTGAACTACTTTTTCTTTGAAAAGGATTATGTTTTAATCTTAATTAGTCATTGAAGTTAGGAAATATTTTTGGGATTACATACTTATATCTTGGGCTTTATTACACGTCCAAGCCCATTCCTTTTTTTTGATTTTGTTTGTAAGACGCTACCAAAATTCCGACAAGCCGTTCTGCTGAAAATGTTGCTATATAATGTTTAGCAATTGTTAATAAATTGGAGGTATATTGACGAGTTTCTTTGTTGGGAGGTATATCTCCTCTAAATAAACTCCGACATAAAATTAAATGATAGTTTTCATCTCGTGGGTCATAAATCACCAATGGGTTCATGACGTTGTCTAGCATGTCGAAACAGCATAAAAATACAGGAAAATCAAATACCCCTAAACCATTTAAATCGGGAATCAGATTAGCATCGTAATATCCATAATCCCAAATACTATGTTCAACCCCTGCTGCTGTTAACAACTCCGCTAACTGATTCATATTTACTCTCATACGATTCAGCGGAGTATTACTTACCTCAAACTCTTGCATATCCTTCCATTCGTTTGTGACCAAGTCTAAATACGTCACTCCCGATTTGGCCAAATCTAATTTATAGTCAAATAAAGGATAGCCTGGAGCAAAATAACCTGGGTAAAAATAGGCAAGTCCCTGCTGTTTTGCATACTCTATTTTAAGCAACATCAAGTATTTTCCGAGACTATGCTTCTTGTAATCGGGGTCATAAAAGCAAGAAATCCCCATGGAGGTAGTTTTTCCCAAGTCGAAATACCCAGCGGCTATTAATTTTTGGTCGTCATAGACACACACCTCATACGAATCGAAAATATCTCGGGAACTATCGTTATACAATAAATAAGGCAAAGATGGAGAGGCATCAAAACGAATAGAAGCTCGATACTTCGCAAAGAGTGTTTCTTTTTCGGGAGTGATAGAAGCACGATTGATACGCACTTGAAACTTAGCATTTAACTTCTTTAGTTTCTGCTGTGTTTTGGATAGCTCAAATCCTTCCAAGGCAATACGTAGCCAAATTGCACTATAAAACTGCTCATTGAATCGTAAAAAATTGGTTGTAAAAAGCGACTGCCCCATTCTAAACCAGCCTTTTGCCAAGTAAGCATCAAGCTGTTCAGGAGAAAGTCGTTCAGGATAATGAATATTAGCAAACATGCAACACAGAATTGTTTAAAATTTAATGCAAAGATACCCACAAAAGACGAGGTTTATGGACAAATCAACTTATTCGGATTAGACAAATGTTTTTACATTTTATTAGGCATAAACCTCCTTCCTCTTGTTGCACACCCTTTCTTTCAGAAAGACAATACAAGGCATAATTACGAAAAGATGAGCGTTTTTACACTTAAAAAACCGAAAAATATCCGTATTTTTGAAAGAATAATCATATTTTATGTATAAAAATTAGATACGCTCTTGTTAGACACACATTTTTATCAAAAAAATAGTTTCGAAGCTGTTAAATCATTCGTTTATTACTTCCTCATAGTCGGCATAATGGCATTCTTTTCAGTACCTTTAAGGGCTGAACAAGGCTCTGCATCTGTCCAACACCAAGAGGTAACAATTCGTAAGAATACTCATTCCAACAACACTGCCTCTAGCATTTCTTTAGAACCGATTCATCGTAGGCAAAAAACCATTACCTACATCATTTTAGGAGCATTGGTAATTGTCATTATTTTGGGAGGATTGACGCTACTTTCTCTTCAAGAAAAACAGATTGCCAATGTCGATTTACAGGATAAAAACGATGAAATACTGGAGCAGCGAAACCAGATTCAGGCAATGGCTGAAAAAGCCGAAGAGGCGACACAGGCAAAGCTCAAGTTTTTCACGAACATTTCGCATGAATTCAGAACACCTTTAACCCTCATTTTGGGACCTACAGAAGAATGGCTAGCAAAAACATCGGGGGTTAGTAAAGAACTTCGAAGTGACTTAGCCCTCATTCAAACCAATGCGAATCGTCTGTTGCGTTTGGTCAATCAATTATTAGATTTCCGAAAAATTGAAAGTGGTAGCATGGAATTGAGAGCTACTCAAAACGACTTAGTAAGTTTTGTAACGAGCCTTTCTAAATCGTTTGAACGCCTTGCTCAAAGCAGAAACATTCAATTTGAGTTTTCGAGCAATGTACCTTCCGTGAATAGCTGGTTTGATGTGGACAAACTAGATAAGGTTATTTTCAACCTCCTATCCAATGCCTTTAAGTTCACGCCTGATGGTGGAAAAATAAGCATCCGCATTATCAGCGAAGCCATTGACAACTGCGTTCGTATTATTGTAGAAGATAACGGAAGAGGCATGAATACGATTGACTTAGACCGTATTTTCGACCGCTTTTTTCAGGTAGATAATTTTAATGATGTGGGCAGTGGCTTGGGATTAGCCCTCTCAAAAGAGTTGATTCTCTTGCATAATGGAGACATCAACGTTCAAAGTGAAAAATGGAAAGGTACTCGTTTTGAGGTTTCCTTACCTTATGGAAACGAGCATTTAACACCCCAACAATTAGCACATACGCAGGCAGAACATTTTTTTGTGAGCGAAGAAATGGTACACGAAATTGTTCCTACCAAAAAAATAGAAGAAATCTCGAATGACAAGAAATTTACGCTCTTAATCATTGAGGACAATGCAGAAGTACGTACCTTTTTGCGTTCAAGATTGGAGGAAGACTATGAAGTATTGGAAGAAATTAATGGTAATTTAGGATTGAGTAAGGCTTCTGAGTTAGTGCCCGATTTGATTCTGTGCGATGTGATGTTACCAGGGAAAGATGGCTTTGATATTACCCAAAAACTAAAGTCCGATTTTAGAACTTCGCACATTCCTATTATTTTATTGACCGCCTTGTCGTCGATAGAAAAGCAAATTGAAGGTACACAAATGGGAGCAGATGCGTATTTCTGTAAACCTTTCAATATGGCTTTGTTACGAGAACGTATCAAAACACTTTTGAGAAACAGGCAAATTTTACGAGAACGTTACATCAGCGAAATTGATAAGGTTGTTTATGATGCCAGTGAAAACAAATTGGACAAGAAATTTGTCAATGATTTTGTGGCAATGATGGAAAGCAATTTTCATAATAGCGAGTTCCAAGTAAATGATATGTGTAAAGAAATGGGCGTTTCTAGGGTACAACTCTATCGTAAGGTGAAGGCCTTATTAAATTGCAGTGTGAACGACTATTTACAAGATGTCCGTCTGAAAAAAGCACGCTATTTACTTCGCCAGACGAATGAACCCATTCAAGACATTGCCTTGAAAGTAGGTTTTACCTCGCAGGGATATTTTGCGTCTTCCTTCAAATCGAAGTTTCAGATTACCCCAACCGAATATCGAAATAATATGCCCACGCAAACGGAGGTTTAAGTTATTAGGCTTCAGCAATTAGCAAATATGGATAAAAATATACCCTCTTTAATTAGTTCGAGTCAATTTAAGTTAATTCCACAGATTTTACTCACAGGTTTATTTTTGCTCTGGGGTTGTGCTAGTGGGCTTAATTATTTATTGATGAGCCAGTGTCAACAAGTATTTAGCCTGTCCAATTTTCAGACAAGCTTTGTACAGGCATTCTTTTATTTTGGCTATTTCTCGATGGCCTTACCAGCAGCCTATTTGATGCAACGTTATAGTTTTAAGGCGGGTATTATTTTGGGTTTGTTACTGTCTGGAGTGGGTGCATTTCTGTTCTACCCAGCGGCAGATATTCAAGAATACAGTTTCTTTTTGGTAGTTGTCTTTATCATTGCCAGTGGATTGGCTTTTCTGGAAACAGCCGCTAA
>JACCDQ012154280.1_pt1 | contig 21824 bp, 17 predicted proteins | sample 7446031 | NCBI WGS metagenome assembly JACCDQ01 (sample SAMN15323442, study PRJNA562643) | freshwater metagenome | isolation source: river surface water | place: USA:Blue River Watershed | collected 2017-08-17
ATTTTGTTCTTCGCAAACCTGATATTTCCACCCGAGTGACAGTAGAATCTCAAAACACTCTTGGAAGCAATGGCTTATTCAGCACATTTAATTATATTGGGGGTACAGAAGGTCGTCTGAGTTATACGGCTTATTATCAAAAACGAGTGGGTAAGGGTTGGCGTGACAATAGCAATTTTGATACCGACCATGCCCATCTTGAATTGAGCTATGCTTTGTCGAATAAATTTAAAATAGCTGCCGAAGCAACTTACATGATGACAGCAATTCAACAAGCGGGTGGTTTGACTGACGCTCAGTTTCTGCAAAATCCTCGTCAAAGTTTACGCTCAAGAAATTGGTTCAGTACACCTTGGTTTATTCCAAGTATTCAGGCAGAATATATTATTAGTCCCAAAACCAAACTCAGCCTGAAAGTATTTTCGACAATTGCCGAACGTAATAGTGTCGGAAATGTAAAGTCGATTGCAGAAGTAGATAATTTAAGCTCTTTGCGTCAAGTTGATAGAGATTTTTACACAACTCTTGGTTCTGAACTTCGACTCTTGACAGACTTTAAATTATTGGGAAAACAAAATACTTTAGCAAGTGGGCTAAGAGTTTTTCGTGGGCATATCGACCGAAAACAACTTGGATTGGGTACTGCTGAAACAAACATGACCTTTGTACTTTCCAAAGGGGAGTATCCAAGAAATTTAGACTTTACGAATATTAATCAAGCCACATTTATCGAAAATATTTTTAGATTCAATACAAAAGCCTTGATGACTGCTGGTGCAAGATTTGAAAATATTAGCTCTAGTATGGAAGGACAGTTGAATTTGACCAATGCTAGCCCTCTTTTATTGAATAAAATTACCCGAAATCGTAATTTTGTACTTTTAGGACTCGGTTTTGAGTATCATTTAAGCCCAGAAACAGAAATGTATTCCAATTTCTCACAGGCATATCGTCCCGTGTTAATTTCGGACTTAACCCCTCCTGCTACCACAGACGTGATTGATGCGAACCTAAAAGATGCACGTGGATATAATTTTGATTTAGGGTATCGAGGAAAAATTAAAAATTATTTGAATTTTGATTTAGACTATTTCTATGTGAATTACAACAATCGAATCGGAACTATTACGCAGATAGATGCTGCCAACCAGCGTTATCAATTTCGTACAAATTTAGGACGTTCGGTCAGTCAAGGAATAGAAGCATATTTAGAATTTGACCCGACGACAGCCATTTTCAAAAAATCAAAAGTTGGTTATATTAGCATTTTCGCTTCAGTAGCCTATATCGATGCGACTTATCGTAATTTTAAGACAACATCTGTTGCTAACGGGCAAGTGGTAGAAGGCAACCTCTCAGGAAAACGAGTAGAAAATGCTCCCCGTAAGATTAATCGTTTTGGTATTAATTATAATAAAAAAAGCATATCTGTTACTTGGCAACTAAGCGATATTGGCAAAGCTTATGCAGATGCCTTGAATACGGAAGTTGCCAATGCTGCTGCTACTACGGGCGTGATTCCAGCTTACACCGTACAAGACTTTTCGGTAAGTTTCAAATTTTTGAAACATTATAATCTAAAAGCAGGAGTAAACAATCTGACCGATGAACGTTATTTTACTCGACGTGCAGGAGGCTATCCTGGTCCTGGTGTGATGCCAGCTGATGGCCGAACATTCTATTTCTCTGCTGGCATTAAGTTCTGATTTTCGATAGAAAAGGAGAAATTTTTCTCCTTTTTTTAGAAATATTTATTTATAATTAGTCTAAATAAAAATAAAATAATCATCCTCTTTTTACTTATGAAAAAATTAGTATTACTATTAGTTCACGTTTTGTTTGTAACAGATATATTAGCTCAAACAGGCGAACTCAAAGGAAAAGTAACAGATAGTGAAGGGAAATCTGCTTCATTTGTGTCAGTTCAATTAAAAGAAACAAAAAAAGGAACAACCTCGAGTGAAAATGGAGAATTTTCAATTAGTAATATCAAGGGAGGAAACTATACTTTAATAGCTTCATTTGTAGGCTATAAAACACTCGAGCAAAAAATAAAAATTGAAGAGGGGAAAATGCTAAACCTTTCTTTGGAATTATTTGAAAATGCCGAAATGTTGAAAGAAATTGTAGTATCAGGGACTTATATCGCCAATCGAACGCCAACTCTAGGCAAAGCAAATATCAAACCCCTTGACTTACCCCAAAGTACAGCAGTCGTAAGCAACATGGTCATTGCCGATCAGCAAGCCATACGATTGGGAGATGTTGTGAAAAATGTGAGTGGGGTTTCGCTTACCGAAACCCGTGGGGGAGTTGCCGAAACATTCTCAGCTCGTGGATATAGTGTAGGAATTGCCGGGGCAGGGGGGAGTATTTTTAAGAATGGAACTATTAGCAATACCATGGGTTTTCCTGATGCCAGTACTTTAGAATCTGTTGAGGTCATGAAGGGAAGCTCGGCACTTTTATACGGAAATGTATCTGGTGGTGTAATCATCAATATGATAACCAAAAAGCCCCGTTTTGATTGGGGCGGACAAGCCTCAATGCTTGTGGGAAGTTATCGTCAATACAAGCCGACAGTTGATGTTTATGGACCAATCAGTCAAAAATTAGCGTTTAGAGTAGTGGGTACTTATGAAAATGCCCAAAGTTTTCGTGATGTGGTGAAAACCAATAGAGCTTATGTTACCCCTTCTTTACTCTATAAAATTAATGATAAAACAGATATTTTGCTTCAAGCTGATTATTTGAATAGTGATATCGTCCCAGATGCAGGAGTAGGAACTCCAAATAGTAGAATTACGATTACAGCATTGCCAGAAGCTCCGAGAAACCGTTTTATCAATACCATTTGGGCATATAATAAAACCAAACAAACAGCTGGATTTCTAACCATCAATCATAGATTCAATAATCATTGGAAAATCACAGCAATCGGCTCCTTACAAGACACAAGAGTCAATGGTTTTGGTGTTGGAGTGCCTAACGCAATTATTGCCAATGGTGATTATACTCGAGCTTTGAGTGCCGTTCGTACAAACGAAAAAGACTATACTGCCCAGTTAAATTTGAATGGAAACTTCAAAACAGGAAAAATGAGCCATCAGCTTTTGGTGGGTGTCGATTTTCTTAGAATTGCTGCTGTGAGTCATACGTTTAAATATATTTCTACCGATGGTAAAATAGGAACTGCCTATGACAAAATCAATATATTTGATTTTTCTAAATATACTGCCCGTACAGACATCCCAACGATTGTGGATACAGCAAGAACATTTACACCTCAGAATCGTTATGGAATTTATGTACAAGATTTGATTGGAATCTCTCCTAAATTTAAGGTTTTGGCAGGTTTGAGATACTCTTACCAAACTGCCTTTCAATCTACTATCGTTAATCTTGAAAAAAATATAGAACGTCGAGGAACAACGCCTGATAAATCTGATGGAGCATTTTCTCCAAAATTGGCTTTGATTTATCAACCTTTCCAAACAACCTCCATTTATAGTTCTTATAGCAACAACTTTACTATTAATTCGGGTACTGATGTGAATGGAGATATATTGAAACCATCTATCATCAATCAGTATGAAATTGGTGTAAAAAATGAATTTTGGGATGGGAAATTATCCGCCAATGTAAGTGTGTATAAAATTATCAATAGCAATTTTGCCCAAATGGCACTTGCTGATAAAAACGGAAATCCTAATACGAATACAAACATTAAAGAGCTTTCGGGCGAAACTACCAGCGATGGTTTTGAAGTTGATTTTAATGGAGTTTTGTCGAAAAATTTCTATTTCTTGCTTGGTTATGGCTATAATTTTATGCGATATACCAATACAACAGGAGCAGTTGGAGGTCAAGTGGAGGGCGAACAATTGATTAGAAATCCAAGAAATACCGCCAATGGTTCGGTATTCTATACTTTCGATAAAACGAAGCTAAAAGGCTTAAAATTGGGTATTTCGGCATTTTATACGGGCAAACGTTTTGCTGGAAATCAGAATGTGGTTGGCTTAAATGGCGGTTTAAACAATACAACGGCTGCTTTGAGTTCTTATAATGCACAAATCCCATTGTCTGGTTTTGCCACAACCGATATTTCGGCTGGATATACTTTTGGTAAAATTTCGGTTCTTGCAAAGCTTTCAAATGTTTTGAATACCCTGAACTATGTCGTGCATGACCGTTACAGCATCAATCCGATTGCCCCTCGTCAGTTTGCCGCTACTTTGAGTTATAAATTTTAAAGCTTATTTTTACAAAATTCCATAAAAAAAATTTATTATGTTGACAAAATTAATCATACCTATTCAACTCTTTTTATTAAGTATTGTATGGCTTTTTTCAAATCCGAAAGTGGAAAAATATGAGATGAGCATCTGTAAAAATATCGATAATGATGCGATTGCCAAAGTCACGGCTATTGATTCTGAAAAATCGTATCATTTACCTACAATCACAAAAAACAACAAAGGAGAAGTTGTCTTGTATTGGACTGAAAAAGACGATAAAGGCAGTATTTCTCTCTATTTTTCGTTATCTAAAGATGGAGGAAAGAGCTTTTTGGATAAGCAATTGGTGTATGAGGATGCTGGCTTGGGCAATAGCCGTTTGGCTCGTCCAAAATTATTATTCAAAAAAAATGGAGAAATGGTCGCAGTCTTTTCTTATCGTACCGGAGGAGGATTACCCGCACGTTCTTCTACACCACCTGCACAAGAATCGACGCATCACCTGCCAAGCACTCCACAAGCTCCCGCCGCCCGTCCCAAACGTAGTTCAGAAATCAGATTTACGGTATCGAAAGATGGTGGAAATACTTGGACATCTCCAGTATCGGTAGATTCTGATACCAGCAAACTTACCAGAGGTTTTTTTGATGCAGTTGTATTGGCAAACGATGAAATAGCCATAGCGTATCTAAAAGATGTGAAAGGAAGTTCCAAATTTGAAGAGCGGGATTTACGTTTGGTTATCAGCAAAAATGGTGTTTTTCAGCCCGAAAAATTAATTGACCCTGTGGTTTGTGATTGTTGTAATATTAGCTTAACAGTCGATGAATCTGGAGCATTACACATGGTGTATCGAGATAATAATAATGATATTCGAGATATGTCGCATATTGTCTCAAGAGATAATGGCACAACATTCTCTGTTCCTCAAACAGTATATGCCGATAAATGGGAAATCAAAGGTTGTCCACATGCAGGAGCAAGCACCGCTTCTCTTAAAAATGAACAATATGTTACTTGGTTTTCAGGTACTCAAAATGGTCAGGCGGGTTTTCGTTTGGTCAATACAAGAGGGGAACTCTTGAAAATTTTAGAGACATCTGCCAAAAATGCTTTTATTGCTTCGGATGATAAATCTGTCGTCTGGATTTGGGAACAAACAGCTGCAAATGGAATAAATAGTATTTATTATGCAAAAATTCGTCATGGAGTATTGCTTGAAACAAAAAAACTTGATGATTCTGAAAATGCCCAAAATCCTAGCTGTTTGCCGATGAATGATGCTATTTTAATAAGCTTTGAAAAAGTATCTCCTCATACAAAAAGTCGTCTGCTTACTCGTTTAATTGAATAATTTCTCTGTAATGGATAATTACCATTAAACATTCTTCATCTTACTTAAAGTATTCCCACGAGGCATTGATTTTTTTGCATCAGTACCTTGTGGGAATTACTAATAATCTATTGAAAATAGGCATGGAATAATAGCGGGTTTGTCTATATTGTACAGGCACAAATTTTTTAAAAAGAAATAAAAATTTACTTTATTTTCATTGTTAGGCTTTTGATAAAATTCAAAGAGCAGATTCAAATTCCTGAAAATCAATCGATTATTTCAATTTCTTCTTCCTCGTCCTTCCATTCTAAGTCCTTTGTCATCCCCTCTGCGAGAGCCCTCTGTACTTTCACCTCTTGAATGGCGGTCTTCTCTGTTTTCTATATGTTCATTCCCTCGTTCTGGTTCTTTGGTGTTTCTTTCTCTTTCTCCCAAATGGTTATTACCTCTATTTCTCTCCACATTATATTCGTCCGAGCGTCTATTATTATCAAATCTTTCCATTCCTCTAGGCTCTCTTCTATTGCCAAAGTCTCGGTCATTTCTGGTATTATTCCGTCTATTGTCATCAAACCCACGACGAATTCTATCTTTTGAATCATAATGCTCCCTGCCAAATCTATTACGCTCGTGTCTGTACCAACCATTGTAATTGGGTCGTGGGGAATAGCCAAGCCTGATACTCCCAAAACCACGTCTATCAAATCTATAAAAATCATATCCGCCACCATAAAACCATCGCCCAACACCTTGTCTATTATATCCAAGCACATCAAAACCATAAAAACGCCTGTCCAAATCCGACAATTCCAATCCTAAATTACGATGAAGAGCGACTACTTCTTCCCAAATTTCTTGTTGCTCCCAAGCACTGAATCGGCCATCTTCTTGGTAAGTATATTCTTTTCTTTCTACATTTTCGAGCTGACGATACAAGCGATTTGCTTCATTTTGGGTCAATAATCCTTGGTCAATTCCTTTGCTGATTCTGACACGAATATCCCAATGCCAATCAAAATCATCTTCATAATAATATCTGTCATCGGCATAATTATCGGTATAAGGGCGAGTATCCGCATGGTTTCCATAATCAGAATATTGAGCCTTTACACCGAAAAGAGAAGAAAACCCCAAAACTAACACGATTAGTACCTTTTTCATATTTTCAAGAATTTATAGGTGAATAACGAATAATAGATGCAAAAAACGTATAATAAGACACGATTAGCCTTGTTAAAAATTTGTTAATGCCACATTAAATAAAAAAAGCGGACAGGAAAATCCGTCCGCTTCTACCAAGATTTTGGTTTTTATTTTACTTCGAAGCTACCTTTTCCAATTTTAAATCCTTCAGAATATAATTCTACCGAATATATTCCTTTGATTAGCGAAGTACCTTTGGCAGAGATAAGCTCTACTTTTTGGTCGTTATTCTCAAAAGGAACAGCTTTTCTGAATGTATATCCGATTTCTTTTCCATCAAACTGAGTGACTCCACCTGTTCCGTTTTCAACTACTGCACCAGAAGCATCCAAGACACGCACATAAATATCTTTGTCATTCTGAGCCGCTACTGGATTAGACGGTAGGATGAAAGATACTTTCAATTGGTCGATTTTTGATGCTTTGTATGCACCACCTTCTCTGACTTTTCCTTTGGCAGAAAGAGCCGCCACCTGAACATTGATTGCTTTCATTGCCGACGCTAATGTCACTTGACGTTTTAAGTTTTCGTTTGCCGATACTGTTTTTGTCAAATTGCTTGTCAACTCTTCTTTCTCTGTTTTAAGGTTTGTATTTTCAGCAATTACTTGTTTTTTCTCTGTTTCTAATGTCTCAGTTTTTGCTACCAAAACACCATTTTCTTCTTTCAATTTACGAATGTCTTCATCTTTAGAAGTCAAGAAAGATTCATATTCTTTAATTTTAGCCTCATATTTTTCGATAGAAACATTCAAATCTGACTTCAATTTTTTCTTATCGTTTTCTAATTGAGCCTTCATTTCTTGTAATTCTGTGATATCTCCCCCTAATTGTTGAATTTCAGCAATTTTCTCATCCAATGATTTAGAAATTGAATCTAATTTTACTTGAGTAGAAGATAATTGTTCTACTTTAGAAGATAGAGATTTTTGTAATTCAAAAGTTTCATTTCTTGCTCCCATGAATAAATAAGCCAAAAGGGCTAAAATTCCTAAAAGAACACCGATGATGATTTTTAATGTGGTTTGGCTGTTTGATTGCGAATTTTCCATATTTAGTTAAGATTTATAATTTGATGTTACAAATAAACTACATAGATATTAAAATGAGCTTAAATCAGCTTTAAATCGATATTAAATCAATATGTGAGCAAAACCGAGAGATATTTTGAATGATGTTGATGTTTGATTTGGCAGGATTATTGAATCAAAGTGCCTATTTGAGTTTTAAAAATCATACGAGAGTAAATACTTTTAAGTAAATTAAAGTAAGCCAAAACTATCTTTGGTCATTGATTATTTTTTCAATAACTTGCCACTAAGAATCGGTTAATTCAGAAATATTTGTTTGCAATAGCTTATTGTTTTGAGCGAAAACAAGAGATGCTGATTCACAATTTTTACAAATTAAATTCATTCCAAAACAATCTCTAATATTTAATAGAATCTTGTATGAAAAATATACTGGTTTATTGTGGAGCAAATACCGGAAATAAGCAGATTTATTCGGATACAGCTCACGCTGTTGGGAAATTATTGGCAAAAAATCAGATTAAGTTGGTTTATGGGGGAGGGAGTGTCGGATTGATGGGGGTGGTGGCAGATGCAGTATTGGCGAATGGGGGAGAAGTAATTGGCGTAATTCCACATTTTATTGATAAAATGGAGGTTGGACACCCTAAATTGACAGTCACTCACAGAGTCGCAACCATGCACGAAAGGAAAGCTCTGATGGAAAGCCTTTGCGATGGGATTGTTACTTTGCCGGGGGGATATGGAAGTATGGACGAATTGTTTGAAATCTTAACTTGGGCTCAATTGGGTTTGCATACGAAACCGGTTGGAATTTTGAATATTAATGGTTTTTATGATAATTTGTTAAAGCAACTAGATGTAATGGTAGAGGAAGGTTTTTTGAAACAAGAAAATCGAAATATACTTCTTGTTTCGGACAACATAGAGGATTTGTTGGTAAAAATGAACGATTTTTCACCTGAGTTTCATGAAAAATGGTTGAATAGGTCGGGTATTTAATGTTTAAAAATATGCTTATAAGGTATGTGAGGATGACTTTCCAAGAGGATAAAGTCTCCGATTTTTTACAAATATTTGAGGAATCTAAAGAAAAGATTCGGGCAATGTCGGGTTGTTTTCATTTAGAGCTTCAACAAGACATTCATCATACGAATATTTTGATGACTAAAAGCCATTGGGAATCAGAAAATGCACTGAATGCGTACAGAGATTCGGAATTATTTCGATTGACTTGGGCAAAAACCAAAGCATTGTTTGCTGAAAAACCGATGGCATTTTCGATGCAAGTAGTGTCTAAAACCACGGATAGTATAAGTATTTCTCCTTCAAAATAATACGCATTTGCAATGGTGTGTTCCATCAAAAAATAAAATGCTGCCTTTGTATTTGGCAGCATTTTATTATGACGAATTTACTCACTTTTTTGGGTTTTATTAAACCAAAAATATACTGGAATTCCTAAAGCAACGATACCCAAACCTGGATAGGTAAATTGTGGTTTTTCTTTGACTAATATAAATAATATGGTAGAAGCTAAAAGAACATATAAAGCCGGAAGATATGGGTAGAGTGGAGCCTTGATTGGACGGTTGGCATCAGGCATTTGTTTTCTTAAAATAAATATTCCAACGATGGTCAGAACATAAAATAAAATAACTACTCCCATCAAATAATCTAACAAATCACCATATTTGCCTGTTAGGCATAGGAAAGATGCCCAAAAACATTGCCACCATAAAGCATTTTTTGGTACTCCAGCTTCATTTAATTTACCAAAATTTTTGAAAAATAAACCATCTTTTGCCATCGTATAATATACCCTTGAGCCAGATAAAATTAAACCGTTATTGCAGCCAAAGGTCGAAATCATAATTAGAATAGCTACAACAATCGAAAATCCTTGTCCGCCAATAATCTGAGCAGCAGCGGTTGCTACTCTATCTTCTGAAGCAAATTGGATGCCTCGAGATAGTACATCGGCTCCGTTGGGGTCGCCTTTTAGAGGCAAGATGGTCAAATAAACAACATTCAAAGACAAATAGAGTACCGTAACCAAAATCGTTCCGATAGCCAATCCTTTTGGAATGGTTCTTTCGGGATTAACAACCTCATCACCAGCGAAAGTTAATCCATTCCAAGAATCGCTCGAAAATAATGTACCTACTTGTGTAACGCCTAAAGCTAGAATGATACCAAAAAAGCCAATACCCGTGCTTATCCAAGTGTCGTTTACTTTGCTAGTGGTAGATGCTTCAAATAGATTTGAGAAATTTTGACCAATGACTTCCCCATTAGCCCCTAATAAAAAGCCTAAGATTATCAATAAGGCAATTGCTCCAATTTTTGTGCTACTGAATATATTTTGCACGATTTTTCCTTCTTTTACGCCTCGGGTATTAATAAAGGTTAGCAGCATAATACTCATAATTGCCAATAATCTTTGGCTGGTAAGCTGAAAACCTGAATCTCCGATAGCAAAGAAAATGTGTTTATCGCTGATGAAGTTCGGAAACAACACTCCAGTATATTTAGCAAATGCCACCGCAACTGCCGCAATTGTCCCCGTTTCGATGACCAAGAAAAATGCCCAACCGTAAAGGAATCCGGTGAGTTTCCCGTATGCTTTTTGTAAAAATACATATTGTCCACCAGCTTGCGGAAACAATGCTGTTAGCTCGCCATAACACAAAGCCCCTGTCATGGTCAATAATCCCGCCAATATCCAAGATGCCAATAGCCAGCCAGTAGAGCCTACTTGCCGGGCTACATCGGCACTGACAATAAAAATACCAGAGCCAATCATAGACCCAGAAACGAGCATTACTGCATCAAATAGTCGAATTTCTTTTTTAAAATTTGCCAAAATAGTTTAGGTTTAATGGTTTGAATAATCTTGATTTGGAAGTTGAAGCTTCCAATTATTTTTGTTGATTTTAAACGAAAAATGATGTTTCGAGCAAAACGGTTATTTTGGTGCTAATTTGCTGTTTTTGTACCCATATAGAAAGTAAATAACCAACCCAATCACCATCCATATTAAAAACATTAGCCAATTGGATTCGCCCAACTCAGTCATTAAATACAAATTAGTTAATATTCCAAAAATAGGTAATAGAGAGAAATTGTATTTAAAACTCATAAAAGAAAGCAATAGCCAAACCAGCCAAAATACAGCAATGAGGGGTTTGTCGGCGATATGCGAAGTGATACTATTATCATGATACATAAAAACAATAGCGACAATCATCAAAATACCGCATAAATATTTTGCATTGATGTAGGGGATTTTAAATTTTGCATCTTTACTCATGCCTTTGGTATCCAGATACAATACCCCCGCACAAACCAATATAAAGGCAAAAAATGTACCGACACTTGTCAAATCGACAAAAAAGCTCATTTTGAAAAATAATGAAGGAATGGCAACTAAAAATCCGGTAACAATTGTTGCAAATCCTGGTGTTTTATATTTTGGATGAATTTCCCCAAACTTTTTCCCCAATAATCCATCTCGGCTCATGCTCATCCAGATTCTGGGTTGCCCAAGTTGATACGCCAATAAGGCACTGGTAATGGCAACGACAGCACTGACAGAAATAATGCCAGCAACCGCATCAAAACCAACTTTTGAAAATACGTAAGCCAATGGGTCAGCTACATTTAACTCCGAAAAATTAACCATACCGGTTAATACAAAAGAAATCAATACATACAAAATTGTACAAATAGCCAATGCCCAAAGCATGGCTCGGGGTAAATCTCGTTGGGGATTTTTGGCTTCTTCTGCCGTAGTAGAAATCGAATCGAATCCAATAAAAGCAAAAAATACGGCAGCAACTCCGCTCAAAACCCCTTTCATACCATTAGGTGCAAAGGGAGACCAATTGGCGGGTTTTACGTAGAATGCCCCGGCTACAATCACCAATAATATCACCAATAATTTCAGCCCTACCAAAAAATTACTTGCATTCCGTGATTCTTTGATGCCGATGTAGCAAAGGGATGTAATCAGTGCCGTGATGAGTCCAGCAGGAAGGTTAAATATAATTTTAAAAGCACCTATGCTTGGAGCAATATTGAAAGCGTTTGCTAAATTTTTGATACCATCGCTTACTTCTGAGTTGTTTTGGGCTTGTAGATAAGCTTCGTGGGCAGTTGTATAATCGATGGCTAACCATGTCGGAAAATGAATCCCAAAACCCTCCAACATTGATGTAAAATAACTCGACCATGAGATAGCCACAACCATATTAGAAACAGCATATTCCAAAATCAATGCCCAACCAATAATCCATGCCAGCATTTCACCAAAAGAAACATACGCATAAGTATAGGCACTTCCACTGACCGGCACCATCGATGCAAATTGTGCATAGCTCAATGCTGTAAATACACAGGCAAACGCAACAAAAATAAATAAAATAGCCACCGCTGGTCCTCCATTGAAACTCGCCAATCCGATAGTGCTGAATATGCCTGCTCCAATAATGGCAGCAATCCCTAATAAGGTTAGGTCTCTCACTCCCAAAATTTTGTTCAAAGAATGTCCGCCTTCATTTGCTTCAATTTCTTCTACGGCTTGACGCACATTTTTTCTTCTAAATAAAGAATTACTCATAAATTGTTTTATAATTTAGTATAGGATTAGATAATTTATCAAAACTATTAAAAAAAAATCAAATTTTGATACAGCACTTCTATTTTAGCTGGATTATGTCTAAATATTCATGTAAATCTACTTGTATTTCCTCAAAAATATGTTTTTCGTATTGATTTACTTTGCGAAAATAACCAAAAGCAGCTAGGCTCGAAGTGAATATTTTTGCAAAATATATTGAAAAATATTCTTTTTAATTCAGTTTTATCCTTAAAAATGATACTTTTTTGATAGATAAATATTATTTATTGATTAAATGTTAAAAAAACACTTAAAAAATTTGTCTGAATAATGTTTTTTAATTTCTTTTGTAATCAGAAATTACCTTGTCTATACAAGTTGTATATAAATAGTTTGTTTTTTATTTAGTCATTAAGAATTTGAGTACCCCAATTCATTGGGTTTATTCATCATAGGTTAAAGTATTTTCGTCTTGGAAAGGTATTTGGGCTTCCTAAATACCTTTTTTTTTATTTTGATACAGACACATGAAAACACCACTTTATCGTCAAATTCAAGCAGATTTAAAAGAAAAAATAACCTCCAGCTTGTTTGAGGAAGGAGGCTTGTTGCCTTCTGAAAATGAACTTTGCGAGTCTTATCAAACCACCAGAATGACCATTCGACAGGCACTCAACGAGCTTGTCAAAGAGGGGTATATTACCCGTCATCATGGCAAGGGGACAACGGTTTCTGCCAGTAGAAAATCTTTGGGCTTGCTGTCTTTCAAGGGTTGGACAGAAGTGGTGGTTGCTAGTGACCGCCATGGCAAAACATTTCTCTTGGATAGTCCCAAAATCGTTTCTTGTGATGCTAGTATTTTTGGTACGTTGATGGATAAAAAGTCCGAAGAATTTATTTTTATCAAACGCTTACGGATGGTAGAAGAATCGCCTATGATTTATGAAGAAACTTTTATCCCCAATCTACATTTGCCGAATTTTCTCGACGAACCCTTATTGGAGGGCTCTATCTTTCGAACATTATTAATAAAATATCACATCGATGTACAGAGCATGACACAAGAAGTTCGGGCAATTGCTTGTGATAAAAAGGTTGCAAAACTATTAAAAATAAAGCCTAAAACACCTATTATTCACCTTTTACGCAAATACCATACGTCGGTAGAGGGCTTTTTTTTATATGGGTCAATTTATTGTAATACCGAAAAATACGCTATCAGTAGTTTTAATTGAAAATCTATTTTAATTTTGAACCGAAATTATTGTTAATCTCTATAATTATTCCTTTGCCTTAAAACATGAAAAAAATTAAAGTTGCCGTTGTTGGTACAGGTTTTATCGGGCCGGCTCATATCGAAGCCTTACGCCGTTTGCCAAATGTAGAAGTGTTGGGTCTTTGCGAAGCTAACATTGATTTAGCGAAAGAAAAAGCAGCCTCATTGGGCATTGAGCGTGCGTATATTTTTGAAGATTTATTGAAAGATGCTGAAATTGAGTGTGTACACGTTTGTACGCCAAATTTCTTGCATTATTCGCAATCAAAAGCTCTTTTGCTTGCAGGAAAACACGTGGTTTGTGAAAAACCTTTGGCAACTAAAATTGAAGAAGCTGAAGAATTGGTGAAATTGGCTGCAGAAACTGGTTTGGTGAATGCTGTTCACTTCAATTTGAGGTATTACCCGCTTGTTCGTCAAATGAAAACCATGCGTGAAAAAGGTGATTTGGGGGATATTTACTCAATTATGGGTTCTTATTTGCAAGATTGGTTGTTCTATCAAACGGATTATAATTGGCGTTTAGAGCCTGATAAATCGGGCGATTCTCGTGCCATTGCCGACATCGGCTCTCACTTGTTGGATGTTACGGAGTATATCACTGGTTTGAAAATTGTAGAGGTAATGGCGGATTTTAATACCGTACACACCACTCGTCTAAAACCGTTGAAAGCCATCGAAACATATTCAGGAAAGATGCTTGAACCATCGGATTACCAAGAGGTTCAGATTAATACCGAAGACCACGCAAGTGTTTTATTAAGATTTGATAACGGAAACAAAGGAAGTGTGACGGTTAGTCAGGTTTCGGCGGGGCGTAAAAACAGATTGAATCTTGAGATTTCGGGGTCAAAAACGAATTTTGAATGGTGTTCGGAAAAGCCTAATGAGCTTTGGATTGGAAAAAGAGATGGTGCAAATCAGCATTTGATGAAAGACCCATCGTTGTTTTATCGTGAGGCTCAAAGTTTAATAAGCTTCCCTGGTGGTCATAATGAGGGTTTCCCGGATACTTCTAAGCAATTATTCAAAGAGGTTTATGCAGCTGTTGAGGCAGGAAAACAACCAGAAAATCCAACTTTCCCAACTTTTGCGGATGGTTTGCGTGAATTAATCATTTGCGAGAGAATCATCGAAAGTCATCGCAAGCAATCTTGGGTGAAGATTTGAGTTTGGTAAGTATTTTTTTAACAGAGTCGGCAATTTACCGACTCTGTTTTTTGTTTTATCAATGCAAGAAATGTCTAATTCCTGTCAGCACCATCGAAAGCCCATGTGTATTGCAATAATCTATTGATTCTTTATCTCTGATAGAACCTCCCGGCTGAACAACTGTTGTAATGCCAGCCAAATGTGCTATCTCTACGCAATCAGGAAATGGGAAGAATGCTTCTGATGCCATCGCTGCTCCGTTTAAGTCAAATCCGAATGTTTTTGCTTTGTCAATCGCCTGTTTCAAAGCATCTACTCTCGAGGTTTGCCCAACACCACAAGCCAACATTTGTCCGTCTTTTGCCAATACAACGTTGTTGGATTTCAGATGCTTGCAAATTTTAAGAGCAAATTCTAAAGCTTTTATTTCTTCTTCGGTAGGAGCTTTGTCGGTGGCAACTTTGAAATCTGTTGCAGTTTCCATCGAATTGTCTTTGTCTTGTTCCAATACGCCATTCAAGAGGGTTCGGAATTGTTTTTGACTGACTTCTACTGGTTTTCTGATAAGTAATCGACGGTCTTTTTTCTTTTTTAATATTTCTAAGGCATTCTCGTCGAAGCCTGGAGCAATTAAAATCTCAAAAAATAATTTATGTAATTCTTCGGCGGTTGCTAAATCAATCACTGAGTTTGATATTATCACTCCTCCAAAAGCCGAAACAGGGTCACATGCTAAAGCATTCAAATACGCCTCTTTTGAACTTGAAGCACTTGCCACTCCGCAAGCGTTATTATGTTTGACAATCACAAATGTATTTTCTGTAAATTCATCTATCAATCGTACACAAGCCTCCACATCCATCAGATTGTTATATGACAATTCCTTTCCGTGAATTTGCTCAAACATAGCATCTAAATCTCCATAAAATGCGGCATTTTGATGTGGGTTTTCGCCGTATCTCAATACTTTTTTAGGTAAAATTCCGAAGTTTTGTGTGGCAGTATAAGCATCTTGTGCAAAATAATTATGAATAGCAGTATCGTAGCTTGAGCTCATCATAAATCCTTCTTTGGCATATCTTCTTCTGTCTTCCAAATCGGTTGAACAGTTTTTTGCCTGCAAAATATCATAGACATCATCGTATTGCTCTCGAGAAGATACAATCAATACATCATTAAAGTTTTTTGCAGCTCCTCGAATCAAAGAAATACCGCCAATGTCAATTTTTTCAATGATATCTTCGTCGCTCGCTCCAGAAGCTACTGTCTCAACAAATGGATATAAATCTACAATAACCAAATCAATCGATGGTATTTCGAATTGAGCGGCGGTCTGAATATCGCCTTCATTGTCACGACGATAAAGGATTCCTCCAAAAATTTTAGGGTGTAAAGTCTTCACTCTTCCACCAAAAATAGATGGGTAACTTGTTAAATCTTCAACTGCTGTAACGGGTATCCCCATGTCTTCGATGAATTTTTGTGTTCCACCGGTTGAAAAAATTTGAACGTCATGCTCGTGTAACAATTGTACGATTTTGTCTAATCCGTCTTTGTAATAAACCGAAATGAGTGCCGATTGTATTTTTTTGGTCATTTTTGAAATGAATTTTGCTTATTGTTTTTTTACAAAATAAGGTATTTGAGGTCTTACTGAATGCCGTCTGAAATACCGTTGCAAATTTACGTTTTTTTCTTGTTTTGATTTGTTTTTAAATAAAAAACATTGCCTAAATTATAGTTTTTTATATTGAATGGGTTTTTGGTGTAATTTTATAAACAAAGTCTTTCTCGAAAAAATACAATTTATTGGTTTTTTCGAGATTGCCAAGTGATTTCTTCTGCACCAGATTCGTGGCACATTTTTCGAGATAAAACAAATAAATAATCGGACAATCTATTGAGATAGCGGATAATCAGGGGATTGACTGCCTCTCGCTCATTCAATCGGATACATAGCCTCTCGGCTCTTCTGCATACTGTTCGTCCTACATGTGTAAATGCAACGGCTTGATTTCCACCAGGCAATATAAAGGCTCTCAAGGGCGGCAAATCGGAATCCATTTCATCTATTTGTTGTTCTAAAAATACAATATCTTCTTCCAATAAATCAGGAATTTGCCTTTTTTCAACAATCTCTGGCTCAGATGCCAAATCCGAGCCAATCGTAAATAATCTGTCTTGGATTTCTTTGAGAATATGCTTTCTGTTTTGGTTGATGCTTTGCTCTGCAATTAAACCAATCCATGAGTTTAATTCATCGACTGTTCCGTAGGTTTCTATTTTTATTTCTGCCTTGCTGATGCGTGTTCCTCCAACTAAAGAAGTCGTGCCGTTATCGCCTGTTTTGGTATAAATTTTCATCGTTTTCTTGATATGTATGTCTTTATCAACAAATATTTTACAATTTAGTTATTCCTTGAGGTGTGTTTGTTTATTCTTAAAGATTAATTTTTTCACAAAAAATCAAATTGTATCAATTCTCTGACCTAACTTTGTGTCGAGAAGAGAACAATTTTCTTGGCAATTGGCAAGAAATTACAATCATACAAACTATCTTTATATTATGTCAATATCTAGTGTTTTTTTTAATTTTTGGAGAAAAGCATCGATGCCGATTTTGGTTGCTGCCCTGATGCTTTGTTATTTTAATTTACCAGACAATGCGGCGATTCATCATAATTCAAGCGGTGACCCAGATGTGTATATCGACAAACAAGATTTCTTTTATATAGCTCTTGCCGTGATTATTATTTTTAATTTTTTGTTAAATTTATTAAGAACGAGTGTCCAAAAGGTGGATTTTGTCAAATTAAATCCTGCCAGTATTTGGGCAAATAATGCGAAAAATCTAAACGAATTGCTTGAAAGCTGGTTCAATGCTTTTATTGCAGTTGCCAATACGTACTTGGCATTCGTTTTGTTAGGTCTGAAAAGAGTCAATGCTACTTTGGGGCAAAAATTAGATTTTAATTATAATTGGCTGTTGTTGGCTGGGCTTGTTTTATTAATGGTTTTGTTGTTTTTCTTACCTATTCGCTTGTTATTTTCCAACCCAAGTGAAAAATAATAAATTTGGCTTAATTTGAGATGATGGAGTGGACGATTGAAAAATACAACTATGTGTTGCCGGATGAAAAAATTGCCAGATTTCCGGTCGAACCCAGGGATACTTCCAAATTACTGGTTTACAGACAAGGGAAAATAGAGGAAACTCTCTTTCGTGAGCTGAAAGAGTACATTCCAGAAAATACTTTTTTAGTATTCAATAATACAAAAGTGATTCCCGCAAGGCTTTTTTTTGAGAAAAAAAATGGTGTTTTGATTGAAATTTTTTTGCTCAACCCAGTATTGCCTTCTTCTATTGTTTCTCAAGCCATGGAAACAACAGGCTCGTGTGTGTGGGTGTGTATGATAGGAAATAAAAAAAGGTTCAAGGAGAAAGTTTTTGCAAATTATACCATCAGTACAGAGCATGAATCTATCGATTTGGAACTTGGGGCTGAATTGATAGATTCGGAACAAAATTTGGTTAAGTTTACTTGGAATGACGACCGAATGTCTTTTGCCTCAATCGTAAAATTTTTTGGGCAAATACCGCTTCCTCCATACCTGAAACGACAAACAGAGCATCGGGATTATGAAACCTATCAGACTGTTTATTCCCAAAAAGAGGGGGCGGTGGCAGCTCCTACTGCTGGTTTGCATTTTACTGATAGGGTTTTTGAAGAGTTGGCATCTAAAGAAGTAAAACACGATTTTGTAACTTTGCACGTGGGAGCGGGTACTTTTCAACCCATAAAAGTAAAAAATGTGCTGGAGCATCCCATGCACTGCGAACAAATTGTTTTTGAAAGGTCGTTTATAAAAAATCTATTGGATAATGCCAATTTTGTCATTCCTGTCGGAACTACCTCCATGCGTTCGTTGGAAAGCTTATATTGGTTTGGGGTAAAATTGTTGCAAGGGGAGGAAAGATTTTTTATTGAGAAATTGTTTCCGTACGAAAGCATCGAACAAGAAATTTCTCTTGAAAATTCATTGAAAGCGATTCTTCGTTGGATGGAACACAACCAATTCGATACAATCATCGGAGAAACCGAAATATTTATTTTTCCATCGTATCGGTTCAGGGTTTGTAAAGGAATTATTACCAATTTTCATCAACCCGATTCGACGCTGATGTTATTGGTAGGGGCATTGGTGGGCGATGATTGGAAGAAAATTTATGATTTTGCCTTAGAAAATGATTTTCGTTTTCTGAGTTATGGTGATTCTTCGCTTTTGATTCCGTAATTTTGTGGCTCAAAATTCGTTATCATTTATCTATTATACATTATTTTATCAATGTTTTCATGAAAAAAATATTAACTTCAATTTTTCTTTTGCTGAGTTTTTTGAGTTTCTCGCAAATTAGACCTACTTTTCAATATGGTTTAAAAGCCGGAATCAGTGACTCAAAAACGGCTATCATTAATAATCGAACCAATATTTTGTCACGATTCCGAAACGATGTGAATTTTGGAGTCTTTTATCGTTACAATCATGCTAAGTTCAGTGTGCAACCTGAAGTGTATTTCCAGGTAAAAGGTGGAAGCTTCAAATCTACTTCTACGAATTTTGCAGAAACAGGTAATTCTATTTTGAGAAATAATTATCAATACGTAGATGCCTCTGTGATGTTGGGTTATGAATTTGCCAAAAATGTCCATTTTGTGGTTGGTCCTGAATATGGCTGGGCATTAAATGCAGGTGCCAAAAGAGGTCCTTACGCTCACAATGATTTCTCTATCGCAACAGGTCTGCGTATTGATATGTTGGATATTGCTCATTTGGCAAGCTTAAATATCAGATATGTACACGGATTGACCAATACGACTAACAAAACATATACCTTGGCAGACAAATCGGTGATTCCGCTCGATTTCAGAAATAGAACATTGCAGGTTTCTGCAACATTTACGGTCAGTGACTTTCTGAAAGCCAAGAAAATGCGTCAGAAAAAATAATCTTAAAGCGTTTAAAGATATATTTATACAGATTTTTATTTTGGGAATATATAATATCATGAATTTTATAGAAGAATTACGTTGGAGGGGAATGCTCCACGATGCTATGCCAGGCACAGAAGAGCAACTTTCCAAAGAAATGACGGCTGGCTATATAGGTTTTGACCCGACTGCCAAATCATTACACATAGGGAATTTGGCGACTATTATGTTGCTGAAACATTTTCAATTGGCAGGGCATAAACCTTTTGCTTTGGTTGGAGGGGCAACAGGAATGGTCGGTGACCCATCGGGAAAATCTGCTGAACGTCAGTTTTTGTCGGAAGACATTCTCCAAGAAAATCAAGCTGCTATCAAAAAACAATTGGAAAAATTTTTGAATTTTGATTGTGGTACGAATTCGGCAGAAATAGTCAATAATTATGATTGGTTCAAAGAAATTGGTTTCCTTGATTTTTTGCGTGAAGTTGGTAAGTACCTGACTGTCAATTATATGATGTCGAAGGATTCTGTAAAGAATCGCCTCACTACTGGAATTTCTTTTACCGAATTTTCGTATCAATTATTGCAAGGATATGACTTTTATTGGTTGTTTAAAAACAAAAATGTGAGGCTTCAAATGGGAGGTTCTGATCAGTGGGGGAATATCACCACAGGAACAGAATTGATTCGAAGAAAAGAGGCCTCGATGATTGGAGAGAGTAACGAGGAAAATGTTACTTATCAAGCATTTGCCTTAACTACTCCTTTGGTAACAAAATCAGATGGTACTAAGTTTGGTAAATCGGAATCTGGAAATGTTTGGTTGGATGCTTCACTGACTTCTCCGTATCAATTTTACCAGTTTTGGCTCAATCAAACAGATGCTGATACCCCTCGTTTGTTAAGGGTATTTACATTATATTCTAAATCAGAAATTGAAGCAATCGAAAGCCAGCATGCGGAGGCTCCTCATTTGAGAATTGCTCAAAAAGCATTGGCAAAGGATGTGACTACAAGGGTACACGGCGAAGAACAATTTGATTTGGCGGTAAAAGCGTCTGAAGTGTTATTTGGAAAAGCAACCTTGGATACCTTGCAAAGCTTGGATGAAGCAACTTTTACAAGTATTTTTGAAGGTGTTCCGCAGACAGATATTAGCCAAGAAACTTGGGACTCTTGTGCCAATTTATTAGATTTAATTTCGGTGGCAACCAATAATGAAATTTATCCTTCTAAAGGAGAAGCCAGAAGGGCATTGCAGGGAAATGCTGTGAGTATCAACAAAGTGAAAGTAAGTGATGAAAAATACCCATTATCCGAGCTACATTTATTGCAAAATAAATATTTGCTGGTAGGAAAAGGAAAGAAAAATCACATAATCAGGATTCAATAAAGGTTTTTTTGAGGAAATCTATCAACGAAAATATTTTTTTGATAGATTTTTTCTTAAAAATTTGTAAAAATATAAAAATAAGTATATTTTTGCACTTCCTAAATAAATCTGGGATATACACGGGCATGGTGCAATGGTAGCATACGGGTCTCCAAAACCTTTGATCTGAGTTCGAATCTTAGTGCCCGTGCACTTTTAATTTTGATAAATCATGAAAGAATTTTTAAAAAGCTCTTGGGAAGAAGTTACCAAAGAAGTAACATGGCCAAAGTGGGGTGAGTTACAGTCAAGTGCTACTTTAGTACTTGTTGCTTCATTGATTTTTGCCTTGGTTGTTGGGGTAGTCGATTTCCTAATCGAAAACGGTTTGAGCTTGTTTTACCGTTCAATCTAATATAAATACATCTGCTTACAATGAGTAATTTCAATTGGTATGTTGTTCGGGCTGTGGCAGGACAAGAAAAAAAAGTAAAAAACTATATCGAAACGGAGGCTAGCCGAAGTTCATTGATAGAGTCGATTCCTGAAATCAAAATCCCTACCGAAAAAATTGTTGAAGTTAAGAACGGAAAAAGAAAAG
>JACCDQ011449767.1_pt1 | contig 21823 bp, 16 predicted proteins | sample 7446031 | NCBI WGS metagenome assembly JACCDQ01 (sample SAMN15323442, study PRJNA562643) | freshwater metagenome | isolation source: river surface water | place: USA:Blue River Watershed | collected 2017-08-17
CAACAAGTCTAAAACGCCTTATCAGATTATCTCAAAATTCGTTAATTCTTTTTCAGTCGATAAAATTAAACTCGCAAATATTAGTCTGGCCTACACAAATTTATCGAAGTCGAAACGAACAAAAAGTAGTAAAATAGAAAGCCTTGATTTAGAAATCTCTAATTTTTTGATTGATTCGCTTTCGCACCAAGACACCGCACGTTTTTATTATACGAAAGAATGTAAAATTAAATTGAAAAAGTTTGAGCTTCCTTCCGCTGACTCTCTCAATACTTTTAGCCTTAATTCCTTAGAGTTTTCGAGTAAAAAGCGTTCATTACTCATTCAAGAATTAGCCTTAAAGCCGCATTATAAACCCATTGTTTACGGCAATAAATCGAATGGAAATGATAGAATAGAGGTGGTGTGTGAGCTCATAAAAATTTCGGAAATAGATTTAGAAAAGTTATTCAAAGAAAAGAAAATCTACGCAAATGAGCTTAGTATTGATAAAGGTAAACTCGCTGTTTTTTCTGATGACCGACCTTTTTCTCGTCCAGCTAAAGCAGATTATCGTTTATTTCCACACCAACTTTTCAGTAAGTTAACGCTCAAATGCAACATCCAGCACATCAAACTTCAACGAATAGACGTAACTTTTTCGCAGTATAATCCCGAAACCCGCCTCACAGGTTCACTTTATTTTAATACAATCAAGGGCAAAATCACAAACGTAACCAACGATACCATTCTGCTCCAACAAGACCCAATTTGTGAAGCTAATTTATGGATGCGATTTATGAAAAAAAATCCCGTAAATTTGGCTTTTAACTTCAACTTAAAAGACCCAAATGGAGCTTTCAGTTGTAAAGGTGAGGTGTCGGCAATGCCCTTTGCTGACCTCAATCAAGTAACTTATGCCTTAGCAAAGGCAAAAGTAGAATCAGGTGCTCTCGACCGTTTTTCTTTCGATTTACGTGGAAATCAGTTTGGTTTATCGGGGCCAGTTACGCTACTTTACCATGATTTAAAAGTAAATTTATGGAAAGAACAGCAAGATACTAAACTCATGAAGAAGAAGAAGTTGCTTTCTTTTTTAGCCAATAATAGTGTTTTAAAACCAAGTAACCCACTGAAACGAAAACCCGCAACAATAGCACAAGTAAACTATAAAAGAGACCCACAAAAAGGCTTTTTTTCGGTCTTTTGGCGAGCTTTACTCGATGGAATTAAAGAAACTGTGATATAAATTTCTATACTAAAAACTATGATTAGCGTAACTTTATAAGTTGAAAATCAACTTAGTAAAGATAGATATGTTGAAGATAAAAAAGTTGATTTTATTAAATAAAATGTAAATTTGAAAGCTAATTTTCTTAAAGAATAGAATAATGAGAATTAAATCACTAAGAATAAAAAATAACTATTTAGACTGGGAATTTGAAGAAATTACCTTTTTCTACAATTTGACACTGCTTGTGGGAGTGTCAGGGGTTGGAAAAACACAAATATTAAGAGCAATTGATGATTTACAAGATATTGCTAATGGAAGAGCAATTAATGGTTTTGAATGGTATATTGTATTTTCAACAGTATCTAATAAAGAATATACTTGGGAAGGTTCCTTTTCAGTATTAGATGATACGTTATTTAAAAGTGAAGATGATGATAACGAAGGAAAGGCAAAGCCTACTATTATTTTTGAGAAATTGAAAGATAATGCTGTAAATGAGTATTTAATTGATAGAAATACTAACTCTACTACATTCAATGGTAACATAATGCCTAAATTATCATCTTCACAATCAATGATTTACATCCTTAAAGAAGAACCCAGTATAAATGGTATAGTTGAGGCATTTGAGAAAATAATTTTTAAAGACCATACCCATAGAGAAGGGGGGAAAATATCATTTTCTCGTAAGCCAATTAAATCACTCAGAGAAAGTTATAAAAACTTTGAAGAAATAAAGAATAGTAGTGAAGATATAAGAATTAAGCTTTTCTTATGTTCAGAGTTAAAGTTAGATATATTTCAAGGAATAAAGAATAGATTTATTGATATTTTCCCTCAAATTGAAGATATTAAAATATCTCAAGTAGAGCAGAAGGACTTTCCTATTAATATTGACCAAACAATTCCCATTATATCAATCAAAGAAAAAGATGTACCAAAATGGATACGAGAAGACCGTATGTCTTCTGGTATGTTACGGACTATTATTCATATTTGCGAGATATTACTTTCTAATGATGGTTCGGTAATTCTTATAGATGAGTTTGAAAATAGTTTAGGTATCAATTGTATTGACATCCTTACTGACGATTTAATACATGAAAATAGAAATCTACAATTTATCGCTACGAGTCATCATCCATACATTATCAATAATATCCCATATGAGTATTGGAAAATTGTAAGTAGGAAAGGAGGAAAAATTCATATTAAAGATGCTTCTGCCTATAGTTTAGGTAAATCAAAGCAAGATGCATTTCTTCAATTAACTAAAATATTAGAAAAACAATCGTAGTTATGAACTTCTATTTTGTATTTGAAGGAAAGACTGAATCGATTGTTTATAAAGAATGGCTTTCTGTTCTTTTACCACAACTTTCAGAAGTAGATAGTTTTGATGCCGTGATAGAGAACAACTACTATTACGAGAGTGATATGGGCATACCAGATTGCTATAATGTAGTAGCGAATGCTATTCAAGAAATCAATGAGTTTCCAAAATATGATTATTTGGTACTTTTTATTGATGCAGACCGATTTACTATTGAAGAGAAGAAGAAAGAAGCCTTTGGTACTATTTTTGAGAAATTAATGAGTTCAGAAAAAAACTATACTTACAAAGAGCTACCTCATACTTGTAAATTAGAAGTCATTGTTCAGAGAGTTTGTATTGAAACATGGTTTTTAGGAAATCGTAGGTTTTTTGTAAGAAACCCACAAAGTGAGTTACTACGAAAATATGTAGAGTATTTTGATGTGAGTAGTAATGACCCCGAAGAATTAGCAAGTGAATTCATTCAAAATAATGAAGGGACAAACCAGATTTTTGGATACAGTACGAAAGCTTTATTTCATGAAGGATATTTGAGAGAGGTTTTTAAAGAAAGGCTCAAAGGAATTTCTTATCAGAAAAGTAGGCCGAAAGAAGTTCAAACACCGCAATATTTGGAGCAAATCATTGTTCGTACTAAAGAATTTTCTTCTCATTTAAGTAGTTTTCAAGAGTTTGTCTCATTTTGTGAAAAATTACAGTTTTAATCAGAAAACTATGATAAACATTCTTTTTGTTTGCCTTGGCAATATTTGTCGCTCTCCGATAGCCGAAGGCACATTTCGTGAATTAGTCAAAAAACGTGGCCTTGAAGACCAAATTTCGTGCGATTCAGCAGGTACAGCTGGCTATCACATTGGCCAGCTACCTGACCAGCGAACCATGAAAAACGCCGAGAAGCATGGAATTAAACTCACGCACCGTGGGCGTAAACTCTCCGAAGCAGATTTAGATGCCTTCGACCATATTGTGGTCATGGACGAGTCGAACTTTAAAGATGTGAACGATTTTTACTACAAAATCAAGCATAAAACCCCATCGGCCGATAAACTTTTTTTACTCCGTGACCACGACCCCGAAACTCGTGGGGTCAAAGAAGTACCTGACCCATACTACGAATCAGAGCCTTTTTTTGAAGAAGTTTATCAAATCGTATGGCGAAGCAATGAGGCTTTACTCGATTACTTAATCGAAAAACATCACCTTGCGAAATCGGAAAAATAATGAATCTCTATCAAGAAATTCTTCGGGAGCATTCCAAGGCCAACGTCAATAAAATCATTGATTATATTGGCTCTGACGAAGACCGTTTCGCTGAATTGATGCAGATTTTCTTGAAGGGAGATTACCGTACTACGCAGCGTTCGTCGTGGATTGTGAGCGAGTGTGCCGAGCAGTATCCGTTTTTAATAAAACCCTATTTCCGAAGTTTAATTGATAAACTGAAAGAATCCGCCATTCATGGGGCAGTCCGTCGAAATATTGTCAGAATTTGGCAATTTGTGGAAATCCCCGAAGAGTTTATGGGTGAAATCTACGATGTTTGCTTTCGTTACCTGACTGGTAATGAGGCTATTGCCGTGATTGCGTTTTCAATGACCGTTTGCTTTAGAGTCGCTCAACATTTTCCCGAACTCAAACCTGAATTACGGGTAACAATTGAAGATTTATTGCTCAAACATCAAGATGGCTCGGCAGGAATAAATAGCAGAGGAAAGAAAGTTTTAGCCGAATTGAAAAAAAAATGAGTAAATTTGGGGAATCAATTAACCAAAGAATTCATTACAATTCGTATGCTTCATGAGCCTCTTCATACGATTCGTCTTAATAAAATTCCTCTGTGGGGGCAAGGGGTTTAACTTATGAACAAAAAAGTAGCTTTAATCATCCTTGATGGATGGGGAATTCCTAAAAAGGGAGAAGAGTGGCGTTCGGCAATCGAAGCCGCCAATGTGCCATATTTCAGAAAACTCATGAGCGAATACCCAAATAGTACGCTTGAGGCGTGCGGTCGTGCCGTAGGTTTACCAAACGGACAAATGGGTAACTCTGAGGTTGGTCACATGAATTTAGGGGCTGGCCGAGTGGTGTATCAGGAATTAGAAAAAATCAATATAGCAGTAGAAGAAGGTCATTTGGCCAAAGAACCAGTGTTGGTTGAAGCTTTTGAATATGCCAAAACCAATGGTAAGAAAGTTCACTTTATCGGTTTAGTGTCAGATGGTGGTGTTCACTCACACATCGACCACGTAAAAGGACTTGTAAAAGCTGCTGGCGAATACGGTTTGAAAGATGTTTTCGTACATGCCTTTACTGATGGCCGTGACTGCGACCCAAAAAGTGGAAAAGGCTTCTTAGCCGACCTCCAAGCAACGCTTGAAACAACTGGTGGTAAGTTGGCTTCGGTTACGGGACGTTATTATGCAATGGACCGTGACAAACGCTGGGAGCGTGTAAAAATGGCTTATGATGCCATGGTGAATGGAATAGCGGCAGTTGATGAAAACGTTGAGGGCTTAGAAGTAAAAATTCAGATTGAAGAATTACCACAAGTGATTCAAGATTTTTATGAAGAAGGTATTACCGACGAATTTTTAAAGCCAATCGTAATTGTAGAAGACGAAAAACCAGTAGCAGTTATCGAAGAAGGTGATGTGGTCATGTGTTTCAATTTCCGTACTGACCGTGGTCGTGAAATTACAGAAGCCCTTACGCAAAAAGACTTCCCAGACTTCGGTATGAAGGCCTTGAATCTTTACTACATAACCATGACAATGTATGACGAAACATACAAAAATGTGAAGGTTATCTACGAAAAAGATAATTTGAATAATACCTTGGGTGAAGTGTTGGAGCGAGCGAAGAAAAAACAAATTCGTATTGCCGAAACCGAAAAATATCCACACGTAACGTTCTTCTTTTCGGGTGGACACGAACAACCATTCGAGGGCGAAAGTCGTTTGCTTTGTCCATCGCCAAAAGATGTACCAACGTATGATTTAAAGCCGCAAATGGCTGCTTTTGATATTGATAATGCTATTTTGCCTGAACTCCAAAAAGGCGAAGTTGATTTTATCTGCTTGAACTTTGCTAATCCTGATATGGTTGGCCATACGGGTGTTTTCTCGGCCGTTGTTGAAGCCGTTGAAGCGGTTGATAAATGCTTAGAGCAAGTAGTTGAAACTGGTTTGGCCAATGGTTATACATTTATCGTAATTGCCGACCACGGTAATGCCGATTATATGATAAACGACGATAAAACGCCAAATACGCAGCACTCACTTAACCTTGTACCGTGCATTATCGTTGATAAAACCGACCGTTTTGATGTAAAAGATGGTAAACTTGGTGATATTGCTCCTACAATTCTGACTTTGATGGGCGTAGAAATTCCAAAAGAAATGACAGGTAATGTTTTAATATAAAGTATTTTTCGTGGAAAGGGAAGTCTTCGCTGGGCGACACTCGCTTCAAGCGAAGACTTCCCTGAAATATAAAATCCCCCAAGAGCAAACTCAAGGGGGATTTTTATTTATTTCTGTTGACTATCGTCTATCGACTGTGGTCTCAAAATTATGCGTAAACCGTTTCAGCAACTTTGTTGAATTCTTCAACATTTACTGATGATTTCTCAACCGTAACGTTTGCTTTCAAGAATTCACGTACTTTCTTGCCAAATGCACGGTCTGTATAGCGACGCACCGCATTATCTTTGTTTTCTTTCAAGGTCTTACGAGCCATTTGGTCAATCATTTCGTCCAAACCTTCGTAAGAATACGCTCCGAAATAATTTCTCATTTCAGCTTTAACTTCTTCCAAAATGTCAGCGTACTCTAATTTGATTTCGTTGTTTGAAGCAACTTCATTACGAATCAAATCCATACGTAAGCCTTTAGCAAAAGCAGCGTAGTCTTTCTCGATATCTTCTTCTGTGAATTTGCCTTCGTTGATATTAAACAACCATTTCTTTAAGAATTCGTCAGGAAGTTCGATTGAGATATTATCTAAAAGCGTTTTTTCAACTTCAAAGTCTAACAAATATTCGCTTTCACGAGCGTAGTTTTCACCAATAATTTTGGCAATCTCTGCTCTGAATTCTTCTTCGTTGCTTACTTTGCCTTGGCCAAGAGCTTTATCGAACAATTCTTGGTCGATATCTGCTGCACCAACACGCGTAATTTTCTCTACTGTCAATTCAAACTCTCCACTCAAAGCTGCCGCTTCTTCTTCTGTTTTACCAGTAGCGAAACCTAAATCTTTTGTGTTCGAGAAAATTGATTGAATATCAAATTTCACGCTACTTCCTTTCTCTAAACCTTTGAAGATATGAGCTGATTCTTCTTTCACACGGTCAGTAGGAATCGTAGCGTCTTTTACTTCAAACTCCGAAGACTCTTGTTTCAAAGTTCCAAAAATCATGTCGCCAGCTTCTACTTCTTCTACTTCCGTATCTTTTCCGAAACGCTTACGTACATCTTCAATTGCTTCGTTGATTTTATCTTCTGAAACCGCAATGTCATACGTTTTTATAGCTGGCATTTTCGATAAATCTACCGAGAAATCAGAAGCCGTACCGATTTGGTATTCAAATGTAAAATCTTTTTGGTTATCCCAGTCGATATTCTGAGCTGCTTCGTTATCAGGCATTGGGTCGCCAACAACACGCAATTTGTTTGTAGAAATATAATCATTCACCGTTTTTGATACCATGTTGATTACTTCATCAACTAAGATACTTTTACCGTGTAATTTTTGGATATATTCTTTTGGCACCATGCCAGGGCGGAAGCCTTTTATTTGAGCAGTTTTGCTGTATTGTTTGATTTTTTTATCAACCTCTGGCTTGTAGTCAGCCTCTGTGAGTGTTACTTTCAATCTGCCTTCGGTAGAAGAAATTCTATCTAATGTAGTTTCCATTGAGGATTATTTTTGAGTTTGCAGCTTTTAGCATTTAGCTATTAGCCTTTAGCTTTGAAAAAACAAGAATTTTCACTTTACAAGCTGTTAGTAATGAGCTATTAGCCATTAGTTTTTATTGAGAATTTGAAAAGTATTGTAAAAACAAACTATAATTCTAAAGTAAGCTAATCGCTAAATGCCAATTGCTAAAAGCTAAAACTTAAAAAACCCCCTAACCAAGCAAGGTTCAGAGGGTTTTTTCGTACGGGCGAAGGGACTCGAACCCCCACGCCTTGCGGCACCAGATCCTAAGTCTGGCACGTCTACCAATTTCGCCACGCCCGCATTTTCCAGTTTGGCAATTGTCAGAAAAACAAGTTGCTTTTCGAGACGTTCTTTGTCATTTGGGCTGCAAAGGTAATGAGTTTTTTTGATTGTGTCAACCTAAAACTAAAAAATATTTTATAAATTTTATCTAAATAATCTTTGTGAGGCAAAACAAGTGTTTCAGAAGATGAATCGTAGAAAATAATTTGTTCCTTTCAGTCTTACTATTAACTTAGTGTTACGAAAATACAACAAAACAAAATAAAGGAGGGTCGCAGTGATAGAGCAAGAAACAAGTAGCACGATTGAAGTTAGTCAGCAAGGAGCAATGATTGATTTAGAAAAAGAACGTAATGAAATATTGGCAAGGTATCGACGCTTATTTCGGGCAGCCAAACCTGTTTTGAAAGGCGATGATGCCAAGCAAATAAAAAAAGCGTTTACGATTTCGATGGAAGCACATAAGGATATGCGACGAAAGTCTGGCGAGCCTTATATCTTTCATCCGCTTGAAGTTGCTCAAATTTGTGTCGAAGAAATTGGGCTGGGTGCTACTTCCATCATCTGTGCATTGTTGCATGATGTGGTAGAAGATACCGATATGACGCTCAAAGATATTGAGCAAGATTTTGGCCCCAAAGTGGCTCGAATTATTGATGGTTTAACAAAAATTAGTGGGAACTTTGAACAAGGCACATCAGCACAAGCAGAGAATTTTAGAAAAATGCTACTTACACTTTCGGAAGATGTAAGGGTGATTTTGATAAAACTTGCCGACCGACTACATAATATGCGTACACTCGGGAGCATGGCCAGAAATTCTCAGTTGAAAATTGCTCACGAAACAATTTTTATATACGCTCCGTTGGCCCATCGTTTGGGGCTTTACAAAATAAAGTCTGAACTTGAGGATTTGTATCTTAAATATACCGAGCCAGACATTTATAAAGACATAGCCAATAAGCTAAAAACTACCAAGGCTACCCGTGACCGCTTCATTGAAAACTTTATCAAGCCAATTCAGAAGAAACTCAATGATGCTGGAATAAACTTTATTATCAAGGGCAGACCCAAGCATATTTATTCGATTTGGAATAAACTTAAAAATAAACATACTTCGTTTGAAGACATTTTCGACCTTTTTGCAATTCGTATCATCTTACAAGATGTTCCGTCCGAAAGAGAAAAGTCGGCCTGTTGGCAAGCGTATTCCATTGTTACTGATGAATATAAACCTAACCCCGACCGACTAAAAGACTGGATTTCGATTCCTAAAGCCAATGGTTATGAATCATTGCACACGACCGTTATGAGTCAAACTGGCCAGTGGGTTGAAGTACAGATTCGTACCGAACGTATGGATGAAATTTCGGAGCGTGGCTATGCTGCTCACTTTAAGTATAAAGGAAATGATACTTCAACCGATGCTCCGCTTGACCGTTGGATAAATCAGGTTCGAGAAACATTAGAGTCAGAAGATAAATCGGCGATTGAGTTTTTAGAAGATTTTAGAGGGAATTTCTACAATGAAGAGGTTTTTGTATTTACTCCGAAAGGCGATTTGAAAGTGCTGCGTAAGGGGGCTACCATTCTTGATTTTGCCTTTGAGATTCATACCGATATTGGTAAAAGATGTACAGCTGGTAAAGTAAATAGTCAGTTGGTGCCGATTAGCTATGTTATGCAAAATGGCGACCAAATAGAGATTCTAACCACCAAAAGTCAGAAACCTTCAGAAGATTGGTTACGTTTCGTGACAACGTCAAAAGCCAAAGCACGCATCAAAGATTTGCTGAAAGAAGAAAATAAAGTGTATTTCAGTGATGGAAAAGAGATTATTGCCAAAAGATTTAAGGTTTTAGGATTGGAGAATAATCTTGAAACTTTAAATCAGCTTCGTGCATATTTTAATAAAAAAGACTACAACGACCTCTACTATAGTTTTGGTAAAGGCTATATTCATTCAGATGAAATTAAGAAATTTAAGTCTGACCGTGATGCCCGAATCAATAAACAAGCTAAGATTGAACTTGATAATAAAGCTTTTATTGATGCCAAAAGTTTTGAGAAAGAGTTTAAGAAAGTAAAGGGGGTTGACACCCTTTTTATTGGTGATGATTTGCAAGAAATTGATTTTACATTAGCAAAGTGCTGTAGTCCAATTCCTGGTGATGATGTATTTGGGTTCTTGACTGTCAATGAAGGGATTAAAATTCACCGAAATACTTGTCCAAACGCACAACAGTTACTTTCGCAGTATGGGAATAGAGTAATTAAAGCCCGTTGGTCGTCGCAAGTGGCTAAGGCATTTGTGGCCACTATTCATTTAGATGGACTCGACCGAATGGGAATGATTCAAGATATTTCAAAAGTTATCTCGAGTGAGCTCCATATAAATATGCGTTCTTTGGCAGTTGATACAAATGATGGTATATTTACGGGAGATATTAAACTCTACGTGCAAGATACCCGACATTTAGAGACTCTAATGCAGAAATTGAATGGTATTGAGGGAATGAATAAGGTAACGAGGGTGGATGTGGAATAAACTCAAAAGATTATAATTGTTGCTTAAAATTTAGACTAAGCACTTTCGTATCAAAAAGTGTGGTAGGGAAAAATATTTTTTCTAATAGTCTTGTAGATGAGTTGTATGCTTGTTTTCACTTTCACTCAATGCCAAAAAAGCTGTTCGTTTGACCTTCATTTATGATAGTAAAAATTACCTAATAGAAAAGTAACAGAGTAGTTTAAATATATTTGAGTCCCTAAAATTAAGATAGCAAGTAGTTAAAAGTCTTAAAAAAACTGGTGAAGTATTAGTTGCTGGCTATAGGCACCAATTATCTCATCAAAGGGGCATGTTTTAGTACAATAGTTGAAGGCAAGTCAATTAAATATAAACGGATAATGTTGCCGCAACTTTCTAAATTTATTATATCTCTAATGAAGTATATCATATTTGTTTTGTTGATTATATGTGGTAGTTTTTTGGATGGCTTTGCTCAAAAAAACGCCGACACACTTTATGCTAAACGAGTATTTCTGGCAACGCATATTTATAAAGATGGAGTAAAACTGTCTAATGGAAAACTTACGAAACTATTTAGTAATACCGGACAGTCGAAAATCAAATATCGGTGGTCAACTATCCTAAAGCCAATTGGGCCAGTAGTTGCGATTGGTGGTGTTGGATTAGCTTATGTAGCCCTTAAAGGCGTAGATGCCACCGCAATAATAGATGGTGAGCCAGTAGATTACAAAATTAGAAGTTTGCCTAAATTATTGATAGGTTTAGGCTTAGTTGTGGGCGGTTTGAGTATGGTCGAATCATCTAACGAGCTTGCTCAACATGCCGTTGATATTTACAATGCTAAGCTAAAGTCAAATACCAAAACCAGCTATATCAATAAAATTCAATTTGGGTTAACCCAAAGTAATGCCATTGGCTTCTCGATTTCTTTAAAATAACTTTACACATTCTTTAAGTATAAGTTTATACATAAATTATAATATTTTTGCTATTTTTGCGACCCGCTTAGACAAATTTATGTAAACCGTTTAGATGAATATTTTAGGAATTTCTGCATTTTATCACGATTCAGCCGCTGCTGTCATTCAAAATGGTGAGGTCATCGCCGCAGCACAAGAAGAAAGATTTACACGTATCAAACATGACCCCGCATTTCCTACAAATGCTGTCAAATTTTGTCTTGATTATGCTGGCCTTACGCTTGATAAAATAGATGCAATTGTTTTCTACGATAAACCCCTCCTAAAATTTGAGCGTTTGCTTGAAACTTACTACGGTTTTTCGCCGAAAGGTTTAAAATCTTTTCTAACATCAATTCCTGTATGGTTGAAAGAAAAGATGTTTTTGAAGCGAATGCTTCATGAAGAGTTAGAAAAAATTGGCAATTACGATAAGAAAAAAGCTAAACTTCTTTTTCCTGAGCACCACCTTTCACACGGTGCAAGTGCATTCTATCCTTCTCCATTCGAAGAAGCTGCCGTGCTGACGATTGATGGAGTAGGCGAGTGGGCTACGGCTTCTATTTGCTACGGAAAAGGCAAGGATATGACGATTCTGAAAGAGTTACGTTTTCCGCACTCATTGGGACTTCTTTACTCTGCTGTTACCTATTATTGTGGTTTTAAAGTCAACTCTGGCGAGTATAAACTCATGGGACTGGCTCCGTATGGCAGCCACGGGTCAGAGCAAGTGGCTCGTTTTGTAGATATTATTAAAAACAAACTCGTCGAAATCAAAGAAGATGGCTCGGTTTGGCTCAATCAAGAATATTTCAGCTATGCCACTGGCCTGAGAATGGTTTATGATGATAAGTGGGCCGAAGTGTTAGGCTTCAAACGCCGTGAATCAGAGAGTTTGTTGGAGCAAATCCACTGCGATTTTGCGTTGGCCATTCAAGAAGTAACCGAAGAAGTAGTCATTAAAATGGCTCAAGAAGCCAAACGTCTAACAGGTTCTAAGAATCTTTGTTTGGCGGGTGGAGTTGCTCTAAACTGCGTAGCCAACGGTAAATTACAGAAAACAAATATCTTTGAAAACGTATATATTCAGCCCGCTGCTGGCGATGCTGGCGGTGCTTTAGGTGCAGCACAGGCAGCTTATCATATCTATTTCGGTCAAGAACGTAAAGTCGATAAAGCGAAGCTCGATGCCATGAAGGGCTCTTACTTAGGGCCAGAATATTCTGACCTTGAAGTAGAACAAATGTCGAGAAAATACAATGCAGCCTTCGAACGTTTTGATGATTTTGATGCTTTAGCGGCAAAAACAGCTACATTATTGGCCGAAGGCAATGTGATTGGTTGGTTTCAAGGACGCATGGAATTTGGCCCTCGTGCCTTAGGTGGAAGAAGTATTTTGGGTGATGCTCGCAACCCCGAAATGCAGAAGAAATTGAACCTGAAAATCAAATACCGTGAAGGTTTCCGCCCGTTTGCACCATCAGTTTTGGCCGAAGATGTGCAAGAATACTTCGAGTGCGAAACGCCATCGCCGTATATGCTTTTGGTACATGGAGTTGCCGAAAAACGTCGTACGAAATTCCCTGCCGATTATGAGTCTTTACCGATGATGGAAAAACTCTATTTCTTACGTTCGGATTTGCCATCTATTACCCACATTGATTATTCGGCACGTATTCAGACGGTTCATGCCGAAACCAATCCTCGTTATTGGACACTCATCAATGAGTTTAAGAAACAAACAGGTTATGGCGTAGTAGTAAATACGAGTTTCAACGTACGTGGCGAACCAATCGTTTGTACACCCGAAGATGCCTACAAATGCTTGATGCGTACGGAAATGGACTTTTTGGTAGTAGGAAATTATATTTTTGATAAAAAGACCCAACCACAATGGACAGAGTCTGAGAAGTGGAAGGAAGAATATCAGTTGGATTAAGCCCAGCACCCTCCCGACCCTAAAGGAGGGCTAAATTTTTCAAACTAAAACACAGCTCCCCTTTAGGGGCGGGGGGTGGTCTTATCTATGGATTTTTTATCAGACCTTTTGAAATTCTTGAAAGAACGCAAAAAATGGTGGTTAATGCCCATGATTGTTGTTCTATTATTGATTGGTGTATTAATCGTAATCGGTGGTGGTTCGGCTATTGCTCCATTTATTTACACGTTGTTCTAAATGAAAAAACAAAATAATAAAGAAATTATCCTCACGATTGTCGTGGGTTTATTGACATTTTATTTCTTTCTACAATCAAAGTGGTTGTTGAATGCCGCCCTTATTTTAGGCATTCTGGGTGTATTCTCTGACTTTGTAGCCGAGAAAATCGCTTGGGTTTGGCTGAAAATTGCTGAGCTTTTGGGAAGAGTGAACTCTACCATTTTGCTGAGCCTTATCTTTTTTATTTTCTTGACGCCATTGGCTTTGTTGATGCGAGTTTTCAAGAAAACAGACTCTTTGAAACTGAAGAAACTTTCGGGTAGTGCCTACGATGAGCGTAATCATACCTACACGGCCAAAGACTTAGAAAATACTTGGTAAGGATTTATACTCAAATCCAACGTCGGCATGGTTTTGAACCATGCCGACGTTTTTGTTAGTATACTATTTTGGTATTTATTTAAGAATTGATTGAAATAAACGTAGCTAATTGAGCCAATAAGTTTTTAAATCATGGAAGTTCTGTATTTTATTAGTAATTTTATCCTAAAATCATAGTCAAACTCATTTAATAAAATGGTTTCTAATCCTTCAAATTTTGAATCAGCAAAAAGTATTTTTACGGCTTATTTGGAGACAAAATTGCTCCGAAAAACGCCCGAGAGATACGCAATTTTGGAAGAGATTTACTCAAGAAATGACCATTTCGAGGTAGAAGATTTGTATATTTCCATGAAAAACAAGAAATATCAAGTTAGCCGTGCTACGGTTTATAATACCCTCGATTTATTGGTTGAGTGCGATTTAGTGAAAAAACATCAGTTTGGTAAAAACTTAGCTCAATACGAAAAGGCCTATGGCTCGAAGCAGCATGACCACCTTATTTGTGTTGATTGCCACAAAGTAATGGAGTTCTGTGACCCACGTGTACAGAATATCCAAAACATGGTGGGTGATATGCTAAAGTTTAAAGTGATGCACCATTCATTGATTTTTTATGGAAATTGTGAGCGAGAAAATTGTGAGAATAAAGTAGCTTCTTGAAGCAGAAAATTTAATTTTTCGAGTAAAAAATAAAGGTTTTAGTAGTAGAATATGGTCATTCTACATTCTCAATTCTAATCAGACGGGGGGCTCCGTCTTAATTCAAAAATGGTTGATATTCTTTTAGGCTTACAGTGGGGCGATGAAGGCAAAGGCAAAATTGTTGATGTACTTGCTCCTGATTATCAAGTAGTTGCACGTTTTCAAGGTGGCCCAAATGCAGGTCATACGCTCGAATTCAACGGCAATAAACACGTATTGCACCAAATTCCATCGGGTGTTTTTCGCAATGATTGCTTAAATATCATCGGAAATGGCGTAGTACTTGACCCAATTATCTTTAAGAAAGAAATTGATGGTTTAGGAAAATATAACCTTGATTTAAAGAAAAACTTAGTTATTTCCAAGAAAACTGCGATAATCATTCCAACGCACCGTTTGCTCGATGCTGCCTACGAAAAAGCTAAAGGAGATGCCAAAATTGGTTCGACGCTCAAAGGTATCGGCCCTGCATACTCTGATAAAGTTGCTCGTCAAGGTTTGCGTTTGGGTGATGTTGTATCTCCAAACTTTACCGAAAAGTACAGGGCTTTAGTAGCAAAACATACACAAATCTTAGATTTTCATAACTTCGAGTATGACTTAACCGAAGCTGAGAAAGAATTCTTTGCAGCTCTTGAATTTTTAAAAGAATTTAATCTTCAAGATACTGAATACGTAGTTAATCAGTCACTAAAAGACGGACAAAAAGTATTGGCTGAAGGGGCTCAAGGTTCATTGCTTGATATTGATTTTGGTTCGTATCCATTTGTAACGAGTTCGAATACAACGGCTGCGGGTGTATGCTCAGGCTTGGGCGTAGCACCAAACACCGTAGGAGAGGTTTACGGAATTTTCAAGGCATACTGCACACGTGTAGGAAGTGGCCCATTCCCGACCGAATTAGATAACGAACTCGGCGAAAAAATCCGCCAAGAAGGGCGTGAGTTTGGTGCAACTACTGGCCGAGCTCGTCGTACGGGTTGGTTAGATTTGCCAGCACTTAAATACAGTATCATGCTCAATGGCGTTACGCAATTGATTATGATGAAAGTAGATGTGCTTAATTTCTTGGATGAAGTAAACGTTTGTACGCACTACCGCTTGCCAGATGGTACGGTTACCGAACAAATGCCGTTTGATTTGACTGATACGGATGTAGAACCCATCTATAAAACATTCAAAGGCTGGGCTTGTTCGCTCGAAGGAATGCGTAAATTTGACGAAATTCCTGCTGAATTAGCGGCGTATGTAACTTACTTAGAAGCCGAGCTTCAAGTGCCGATTAGCTTTATTTCAACGGGCCCAGACCGTGAAGAAATCATTTTGCGTTAAGCAATGTAATTCATATTGATTTTAAATGTGCCATGTCTGAAAAATGTGGCACATTTATTTTGTAATACAAGTTTTCAACTTGTGAGTAGCGAACAGGAACAAGTCGGGGACTTGTTCTACAAGTTTAAAGAAGATGACTTCAAATCTTGCCAATTATCTTTTTAGTACCGAAACACTCTATAAAAATGTAGTTTCCGAAAACCCAAAGCTTGCGGAAGCTCAACCTGTTGCTGAGCAGAAAGCGGTTGTGCAAGAACCCGTCACCGCCTCAGTTCCGCCGAAAGAAGTTGCGAAACCAGCCATTCCAACGTTCAAATTCCGAAACCAAGTTTTGATTCTGACCGATACAATTTCGGATTCCGAAAAAGCACTTTTAGTAAAAATTCTCGGAGCAATCGGCCTAACGCTTGACCAAGTTGATTTAGTAGAGCTAAGCAAAGCACAAGGTCTTGATTATCAGGCGTTTTTATCGCAGAATGTTACCCGAAAATTTGTGAGTTTTGGAGTTGGTTTGGGCAAAATAAATTGGAATATTCTACTCAATATTTACCAACCCAAAAATGTTGCTGGGGTTGATTTTCTGCTATCCGATGAGCTTCGTGTACTTGATACAAACCTCGATTTAAAAAAGACACTTTGGGGTGCTTTGAAAGCCATGTTTGCTAATTAAATTTGACAGAGTTCGATGTAATTTCCATCGGGGTCGGTCAGGAATAACTGTAAAATTCCATCGGGGCGAGATTTAATCGGTAAACAATTTGCTCCATTTTCTTTTAATATCTTCTCAGCTAAGTAAATATCGTTTACTTCAAGTGCAAAATGATTACTTCTTACTGGAGTAAAAGGAACTTCTGGTTTTCTTCCAATCAGATGAACTTCTCGGCCATTTCCTAAACTAAACCAAATCACAGGATAATCGAAAGCAGGGGCTGGGATTTCCTCCAAACCAAGTACTTCTGCATAGAAAATCCTACTTTTTTCAATGTCGGATATTTGCAATGCTACATGGTTGAAAGCCTTTATTGTCAGTTTGTTGTTCATGTTTTTCTTTGATTTATTGCCACAAAAGTAAATAAATCGCACGATTCTGTGGCTGAATAGCTCCTAAAATTCTATTTTTTTTGTAACTTGCGTCATGGAAAAATTTGTTGTTTCGGCCCGAAAATACCGCCCTATCACTTTCGATACAGTTGTAGGTCAGTCGCACATCACAACTACTTTGCAAAATGCCATTCGCACGAATCATTTAGCACAGGCGTTTTTGTTTTGTGGCCCTCGTGGCGTAGGTAAAACAACATGTGCCAGAATTTTGGCCAAAACCATCAACTGCCAAAATCTTACCGAAGATATTTCGCCCTGCAATGAGTGTGAGTCGTGCAAGAGCTTCAATAATAATGCTTCGTTTAATATTCACGAACTCGATGCCGCCTCCAACAACTCGGTTGAAGATATTAGAAACCTGACCGACCAAGTGCGTTTTCCTCCGCAGTCGGGTAAGTATAAGATTTATATCATTGATGAGGTTCACATGCTTTCGCAGGCAGCCTTCAATGCGTTCTTAAAGACCCTCGAAGAACCACCGAGCTATGCCATTTTTATCTTAGCAACCACCGAAAAACACAAAATCTTACCTACGATTCTGAGTCGATGTCAGATTTTTGATTTCAACCGTATTCAGATAAAAGACATTGCCGACCATTTGGCCAATGTGGCTACGAAAGAGAATGTAAAAGCTGATTATCAGGCACTTGAACTCATTGCTCAGAAAGCCGACGGTGGTTTGCGTGATGCTCTTTCGATGTTTGATTTGAACGTTACGTTTTCGTCGGGTAATGGGCTTACGTATCAGGCAGTCTTAGAAAATTTACATATTCTTGATTATGATTACTACTTCCGCATGACCGATGCCTTATCAGCAGGGAATGTATCGGAAGCATTTTTGTTATACAATGAAATTTTGGAAAAAGGCTTCGATGGACATCAGTTTGTGGTGGGCTTAAATGAACATTTCCGAAACATTATGGTAAGCAAAGACCCACAAACAGTGAAACTTTTGCAGGTGGCTGATTCCATTCAACAACGATACGTTGAGCAGTCAGCAAAGTTATCGTTGGGTTATATATTTTCTTCGTTAAGCATTGGTAGTCAACTTGATATCAATTATAAATCGGCCAAAAATCAGCGTTTGCACGTTGAAATTGGTCTGATGAAACTCTCGCAGATTCAACAAGTTTTGAATTTGAGTGAGCTACCCAACAACGGGGACGAAAAAAAAAATAGTAATCCAGTAGTTTCACAAACACCTACAAGGGCAGAAAGCTCGGAACAAAAATCAACAGTAGGAGCAGCTACTCCAACCACCACTTCGCAGGCACAGCCAAGTTATGTACAGTCGGTTCCTGTGGTGCCTACAAGGCCAGTTACGCCAACTGTGCCACCTTCTACGCCGAGTATGCAGCCAGTGGCTCGCCCTTCGATGGCTTCTTCAAAATTACGTTCGACGGTTGATATTGAAACTTCGGTTTTTAACCCAAAATCAGAAGTACAAAGTGTTGATAATGAGCCAGCTTTACCAAATTATAATGATGCGTTTACCTACGAAGCTGCTCAACAAGCTTTATTTGCGTTTGCCAACGAAAGCGACCTCGAAACGCTAAGAGTAATGCTCAAACGAGAGTTTATTTTGGATGGAACAACCTTCAAGTTGCAGTTAGATAACCAAATTCAGATGGATACGCTTACGCAAATGAAGCAAGATTTGGCTACGTTTTTGCGTCAGCGGTTGAGAAACGCTTCGATACAGATAGCTGCTGAAATTGTAGAAACAACAACCGAACGTAGGCCATATACAGCCCAAGAAAAATTTGAATATTTGGCCAATAAAAACCCTGCTTTGTTTGAATTGAGAGATAAATTAGGCTTGGAATTGGTGTTTTAGGTGAAAATTATGCGTGGTTAAAGGCATGAGTAGTCATTATTGTTATTTCATCCCTTCGGGATTCTGTTTGGTTTTAATTTGGATTGCTATAATCATAGTATCCCTTCGGGATTTAATTTGAATCGCTACAATCAAATATTCCTTCGGATTTATTTCACAGTTTTTATTGTAACCCCCTTCAGGATTCTGTTTGTTTTTACATTTGAATGGCTATAATCATAACATTCTTTCGGGATTAATTGTATGAGTTAAATTCCGAAGGAATGATATGATTATAAAAAACAAAATTGTCTATCTAAAATCCCGAAGGGATGATATACTGCTCAACGAGTTCAATTTAAAATTCAAAAAGTAATCTTCAAAATCAGTTTTTCTGCTCCACGTTTTACTTCGGCATCAATCGTTTGGCCTTTGTCAAACTTTCCGAGTGCTTTCATGTATTCCTGTACGTCAGTGGTTGAGTTTTCACCGAGTTTCATAATTATATCACCTGTTTGCAAGCCCGCTTTTTCGGCAGGGCGGCCTTTCGTTACACCATCTACTTTTACTCCGCCTTTATCGTAAGCATAATCTGGAATAATTCCCATCGTAACTTTAAAACTGCTGCGGGCATTTCCAGCGTGTGGGTTGGTGGCTACTTGTACAAAATCAAGTTTCGGGGCTTCTTCTATTTTTTCGATAATACTCTTGGCTAAGTTCAAAACCTTTACTTCTCCCTCGGCATTAATCAAGTTGGCATCATCGCTTGGTTTGTGGTATTCTTGATGTGCCCCCGTAAAGAAAAATAACACAGGGAGGTTTTTGAGGTAAAACGAAGTGTGGTCTGATGGACCTACACCTGCCGAGTCGACATTGTATTTAACTCCTTGATTCATAGCCAGTTGTGGAATGTTCTTTCCCCAAAAACTACTCGTTCCCCAACCGCCAATTGTTAAGCCCTTATCTTCACGATAACGCCCAATCATGTCCATATTTATCATACAATTAACTGATTTTAAGTCGATTGTGGCATTATCAGCGTAATATTTTGAGCCAATCAAACCCAATTCTTCACCCGAAAAGCCAATGAATAAGAAATTGTGTTTTTCTTTGATGCTATTCTTTGCGTAAAACTTCGCCATTTCAATCAGACCAGCTGTTCCCGAAGCATTATCATCTGCCCCGTTGTGGATGCTTCCAGCCGAATTTGCTTCGAGCGAACTCCCTTGGTCGCCTTTGCCGAGGTGGTCGTAATGAGCTCCAATGATGATGGTTTTATCGGAACCATTATCCAAAAATCCTACAACGTTGGTGGCTTGCACGTAACTAACGTTAGGCGGTAAGCCTTTTTTTGCAGGAAATTCTTGTAGGTATGTGCCTTTATCGCCGTAGGGTTTTAGTCCAAGTTTCTTGAATTGTTTTTCTAAATAGGTAGCCGCAGTTTTGCCTCCTTCTGTGCCAGTCCCACGTCCTTCGAGCTTATCCGATGCTAAATAATCAATGTGTTTTTGGATGCTTTTGGGTGTTTGAGCAGAAAGCCCCCCAACAACTAAAAGAATGCTGAGAGCTGATGAATAAAATATTTTTTTCATTAGTTGAAATTTTGTTGATAAACTGAAAATCAAATATACTCACAAATTAGTTGTAATAATAAAAACTAAAAACTCATTTTCTTGCAATCAAACTTTTAGTAAATTAGTGGCTTAACCCATCAATAAACATGAAAAAATTTATCCTTCCTATTGCCTGTGTGTTATCGCTTGGCCTTGGTGCATTCGTCACAAAAATTATCGAAAATCCACCTTTGACAGTCGAGGTTATCAATCAAGCCGAAAAAATCTTAGGTCTCGACTTTACTGATGCCGAAGCCGATTCAATGCTTAATGATTTGCGTGATAATCAAAAAGATTTTGAAGCCATGCGAAAAGTGCCGCTTGATAATAGCGTTTCGCCAGCGTTGTATTTCAATCCACTTCCTGTGGGTTTTGAGTTTGAAAAGAACTATTTACCATTTAAGGCTTCACAGATTTCGGCCGTAAAATTACCAGCTAATCGAGAAGATTTAGCATTTTATTCGGTACGAGAACTGGGCGAATTGCTCAAAACTAAACAAATTTCATCAGTCGAACTAACAAAGTTCTTTTTGGAAAGATTAAAAAAATACGATACACAACTGCATTGTGTTGTAACACTTACGGAAGAATTAGCTCTTAAACAAGCCGCTCAGGCTGATGCCGAGATTAAGGCAGGCAAATACCGCGGATTTCTACACGGAATACCGTACGGTGCGAAAGATTTATTAGCCGTGAAGGGTTATAAAACTACGTGGGGTTCGGTGCCATACAAAGACCAACTAATTGATAAAGATGCCACCGTAATTCAGCGTTTAGAGCAAGCTGGTGCGGTACTTTGTGCTAAATTGACATTGGGAGAACTGGCGATGGGCGATGTTTGGTTTGGCGGAAAAACGCTCAATCCTTGGGATTTGAAGCGTGGGTCGAGTGGCTCTTCTGCGGGGTCGGCATCTTCGGTTTCGGCTGGACTTTTGCCTTTTGCCATCGGTAGCGAAACGTTGGGTTCGATTGTATCTCCTTCGACGGAGTGCGGTACTACGGGTTTGCGTCCAACCTTCGGGCGTGTGCCTCGTACGGGTGCAATGGCTTTGAGTTGGAGTATGGATAAACTCGGGCCAATTTGCCGAACTGTTGAAGATTGTGCAATCGTTCAGAATGTAATTCAAGGGGTTGATAACCAGGATTTTACTTGTATGAAAGCACCATTTAATTATGATGGAACGCAAGGAATAAAAGGAATGAAGATAGCGTACGTGAAAAGTGATTTTGAGCGACGTTACCCTAATAAAACTACCGATTCGCTTACGTTGGTGACACTTAAAAAGTTAGGAGCCGAATTGATTCCGATTGAATTGCCTACGCTACCATCAAACGAAATTAGCTTCTTGTTGGGTGTAGAAGCAGCCGCTGCTTTTGATGAGTTGACTCGCTCGGGTAAAGATGATTTGATGGTTAGACAAAACAAAAATGCTTGGCCAAATGCTTTCCGTTC